>JGI25130J35507_1000143_pt1 | contig 23167 bp, 19 predicted proteins | sample ETNvirnome_2_300_FD_35507 | JGI IMG/M metagenome (IMG submission 35507)
TACTGACCGTTTCTTTCTATCACACACGAAAATAAACAGATCTAACCATTATTAACTTTTCTATTAACTTTTTTTAACTCTCTAAGAAAACTTACGAAACCAACCGATTCAATATTATATATTCGAAAGTCAAGCATCTTCTTAGGGTTTTTTGTTCTGATACAGCACACTTTTTAAATTTCTTATGTAGTTGTCAAACTTACAAAAGTCGCTGTTTAGATACTCTATTGCTAGGTTTGCTGCCCTATCGTCAGGATCCTCTAGCTCAAATATGAATCTTCCCATCCCTCTATCAGCTCGCACTAGTGATAATCCTCTCATCATTAGAAACGCTGCCACGGGCAGGTCAGATGTGGTGTAGGTTTTCATATTTATAAGTATGTTAGATCTTCTAATCTATCTTGAGTGAGTCACTCTAATCAAAGCATGTCGACTCTAAAATAACCTTGCAGACAAGGTATGGATCGCAATTTGCGTTGGGCCTCCTATCCTCTAGATATCCACAGCCATCATTTGCAACGCCTATCGGGATCCTTATTGACGCTGTTCTATCTGCAACACCCCACTTAAAGTCTTTGTAGGAACAGGTCTCGTGCATTCCTGTCAACCTAAACTCTATCCCATCTCCATACGAGTCAAGGTGAGACTGAATGTTATTTGACATCTTCTTACATGCCTGCTCTATGTGACGTATTCCGCCTGGAGCTCTCATCCTCTCTGTGCTAAAATTGGTGTGACACCCTGCTCCGTTCCAGTCCCCTAGCATGGGCTTTGGCTCAAATGTAACAGTCATGCCTCGCCTCTCTGCGATCTTTAATAATATCCACCTTGATATCCAAAGCTGATCACTCGCCTCTACAGGTCCGACTCCAGGTCCCCCTATCTGATACTCCCACTGTCCTGGCATCACCTCAGCATTTGTACCAGTTATGTCAAGACCTGACTCGATACACGCATCTAGATGGTCATCTGAGATATCTCTTCCATAAGCTCTGTCTCCGCCTGCTGAACAGTAATACTTTCCCTGGGGTGAAGGATAGCCTGATGGCGGGAAGCCCAGCGGCCTCTGGCACTTTATTATCGTATACTCTTGCTCGATTCCAAAGAATGGATTGTGACTCTCACACAGCTGTGATACCTGTGACAGTGACCACCTATTATTCGTCTTATGATGCTGTGATTCTCCGTCTAAAACCTCACACAAGACCATAACAGATGATCCATCACATCTTACAGAGTCATACACTACCTTAACAGGCTTCAATAGACAATCTGAGTCATTACCTGTTGCCTGCTCAGTTGATGATCCGTCAAATCCCCACTCAGGAATGTTATCTAAACTTCCATCTAGTGTATTACTAAAGTCTTCATCTAAGAGCTTTAAAACCCTTACCTTAGATCTCAATCCCCAGGGATTGCAACCATCTATCCAAATATATTCCGCTTTAATTGATCTCACTATTCTATCCTCTATCAATACAATATCTTTTATTATTCACAACATCATCAAGATTTGACTTCAAGTCAAATCCAGCACAGTCAATCTTTCTCTTTGTCACGTGAAAGTGGTGGACAAATCCGTTAAATTTAGAAGATGATACATCAGTTGACGACGTTGTTAACATCTCGCCATTAGAATCCAATGGACACTCAAGGGGAATCCCCATACCATCGTGTATAGCTCTCCACAGAGACTTAGCGGCCTCTACCTGAACGTCATAGAAACCTAAAAATGGTTTTTGACTCTTTCCATGAAGGCTTACATCTTCCCACACAGGCCTCTCCCCAAAGCCATGATTCACATACCAGTCCTGATACTTCGTATAATACGCATTCGAGATCTCTACTCCGATACTACACCTATTTACCTTTGAATTTCCAGCATGCCATGCAGCGTGCTGTGTATCAAGAAGCTGATAGATTGTTCCGTCATTATCTATACAGAAGTGAATTGAGATACCCCTTCTTGCAAGAACCTTTGCGCAGCTCTCTGAAGATAAACAGACATCCCAATGATTAACAAACATGGTAGGCTTTCTATCTTCAGATCCGCCATGACTGTAATATGTGCCCGGTAACGATTTTAAACCGCCTCTCTCTGACCACAAAATAACCTTTCCCCAGTTTATTGGAATAAACCTTCCATTGTGAACAATAAAGGCACTATCCTTTGGATCATATGTGTATGGTTTAAATTCACTGATTCTTGACTCTCTTTCCGTCCATATTCTTCTATACGTCATTGGCCCTACAAGACCGTCTGCAGTTAGGCCATTCTCTCTCTGCCACACTTTAACAGCTTTCACAAGGTCTTCATCAAAATACTTACATCCGAACCATGATGGATACCACTCCAGGCTGTCTGAGCTTGATTTATTGTAAAAATCTTTGTCCATATCTAAAACTGGTCAGACTCCGTAGATTCAGTCATAGCGAGTGTAGAGGTAGCTCCATCAGATAATGTGCTCTTTACAGCGTCAAAGTATCCTGTTCCAACCTCTCTTTGGTGTTTTGTAGCCGTGTAGCCTCTAGCCTCAGCTTGAAATTCTCTCTCTTGAAGTCTCACATATGCTGTCATTCCATCCTCTCGGAATTCATCTGCCAAGTCGAACATTGAATGATTCAACGCGTGAAATCCAGCTAATGTGACAAATTGAAATTTATATCCCATTAAATTTAATTCTTTTTGAAATTTTTCAATCGTGTCATCGTCTAGATTTTTTTTCCAGTTAAACGATGGAGAGCAATTATATGCTAAAAGTTTTCCAGGAAATTCATCATGAATAGCGTCTGCAAACATTCTCGCCTCATTAAGATCTGGTGTGGAAGTCTCACACCATAGTAGATCTGCATGTGGAGCGTAAGCTAATCCTCGCGAAATAGCTTGCTCGATACCACCAGCAATCCTATAAAAACCCTCTGAAGTCCTTTCTCCGGTCATAAATGTATGATCATATTGATCGATATCTGATGTCATTAATCTTGCGCTATTTGCGTCTGTTCTAGCTATCAGAACTGTTGAAACACCCATGACATCTGCAGCTAATCGAGCAGCCTTTAAGGTCATGATAAACTGAGATGTTGGAACTAGTACCTTTCCTCCAAGATGACCGCATTTCTTTTCTGAAGAAAGCTGATCTTCAAAGTGAACTCCTGCTGCGCCTGCCTCTATCATAGATTTCATCAATTCATATGCATTAAGAGGTCCTCCAAATCCAGCCTCGGCGTCTGCTACTATGGGAATCATCCAGTTTCGTGTGACATTGCCCTCTACGCTTTCTACCTGATCTGATCTCTGCAGTGCTTGATTTATTCGTTTCACCACGCTAGGAACACTATTAGCAGGATACAAGCTTTGATCTGGGTACATGTGTCCAGAAAGATTTGCATCTGCTGCAACCTGCCAGCCTGATAGGTAAACTGCCTTTAATCCTGCTCTAGCCTGCTGGACAGCTTGATTGCCAGTTAATGCACCTAGAGCTGTAACAGGATCATCTTGTAAAAGTAAATTCCACAACCTGTTTGATCCATTATCGGCTAAAGAGTATTTAATTTTAACATTGCCACGAAGTTTGTCGACATCAGCTTGACTCCAGCCTCTTTTTATAGGCGGTAGTCTTCTTTTAATATTAGTCATACGAAATCCTTAAGATATTAGCTCATAAGCACTTAAAGTTAAAAAATTTTCAAATTCATTAGAGCTAGAAAGAGTCTCAAACATATTTGAAGCACCTTCATAATTAGAATTTTCAAATGTTAAATCACCAATTTCATCTCTTATTTTATCAACTTCTTCAATAAAAATCTCATTAAATCTCATTTTGCTAAATTTATTATGCTTAAGCCACTGCCATATCTGAGCTCGGGATATCTCTGCGGTAGCTGTATCCTCCATTACATTATAAAGTGGAACACACCCGTTGCCAGACAACCATGCTGCTATATAGTGTATGCTTACATTTATATTTTTTCTCAAGCATTTTTCTGTTATGTTTCCAGTCGGAGGATTAATGAGATCATCTCTTGAACATTCAAATTCTATTTGTTTATCTATGTTGTTTTTTTGTGGCATATATTCGTCAAACACGTTCTTAGCAATATAAACAAGTCCCGGATGGGCCACCCAGGTTCCGTCATGACCAATATTCGCCTCTCTAATCTTATCTCCTCTAACTCTATTAAGTGCTCTTATATTAGCCTCTGGATCATTTTTTATAGGTATTTGTGCAGCCATTCCTCCCATAGCGTGTGCACCTCTGCGATGACATGTCTTAACTAACAATTTAGAATAGACATTCATAAAGTTCGTATTCATAGTTACTTCATCTCTATCAGGGAGGACCTTATTGCTGTGATTCTTTAGTGTCTTTATGTAACTAAAGATATAATCCCACCTGCCACAATTTAGGCCAGCTGAGTGATCCTTAAGCTCGTATAAAATTTCATCCATTTGAAATGCTGCAGGCAATGTCTCAATCAAAACTGTTGCCTTTATAGTTCCTAAAGGAATTCCTAGTGCCTCTTGCGACCACATAAATACATCATTCCACCACCTTGCTTCTAGATAGTGTTCTATCTTTGGTATATAAAAATATGGACCTTCACCAGAGTCTGATAAAAATTTACCATTGTGAAATAAAAACATTCCAAAATCAAAAAGAGAAGCAGGAATTGGCTTATTGTCAATCGATATGTGTGACTCATTGAGGTGAAGCCCTCTTGGCCTAACAAATAGACATGCTGTGTCATCATTAAGGCTGTATGTTCCTTTAGACGGATGATCATATGTTATAGTTTTTCTGACAGCCTCAATTAAATTAGCGTGTCCATCAAGAACATTTTTCCATGTTGGAGATAGGGAATCCTCAAAATCTGCCATATAGACATTTGCACCAGAGTTAAGAGCATTAATTATCATCTTTCTATCTGGTGGGCCAGTTATCTCAACACGCCTATCTTGTAAGTTTTTAGGAATACCTGAGATAGACCACACACTCTCTCTCACATCTCTAGTCTCAGATAAAAAATTAGGAACGTGCCCCTTATCGTAAAAATCCTGTCTAAGATTTCGTCTATGAAGCAGCGAAATTAATCTCTGCCTAAACTCCCTAGTCAAGCTGGATAAAAATTTTATAGATTCATTATTTAAAATTCCTGAATCTACTGGTTGATCTTTTACACCTAGATCTTGTAATAACATTAGCTCACCTCATTCGAAATCTATATCGACAGAAATATTAATATTAAATTTTGGAACTCTTAGCTGGTCTGCTATGCCCTGTTTCTTGCATTCATTTGCGTCTAAAAACCAGTCTGCATGTCCCTTCTTGTGAACTATCTTAAGAAAGTGATCATCTTTCTTCCCGCAATTACGTGCCATCATCTTATAAACAATCTGGTTCAATCTTTCTGTTTCTTCGGCTGATGCCTTTATCTCTTCGACTTTACCATACTCCATAGATGAAACATCGTGAATCATAACTGTTGCGTTTGGGTCCATAAACCTAAAACCTTTTTCACCAAATGAGAAAAGTATAGCTCCACACGACATAGCCTTTCCTTCGACTATAGTTGCTATGGGTAATTCAGAGTGTGTTATAGCAGATATCATTGACATCAATGAGTAAACTTGTCCGCCATATGAATCAATTACAATGGGTATTACCTTTTGACCTGTGTTATGGGCTAAAGCAATTTGATCTTGAAATTCTTTTGATGACTTTTCATCAAATTTATTAACACGAACCATAACAGGATTCTTTCTTAATTCTACCTCTTTTATCAAGTGAGATACGCTTGTTGTCCACTTCATCAATGCCTCAAAATGTTACTGGCTCACCGCAGCCACATGTTCTAGATGCCTTTGGAGCATTGAACACGAGTCCTGATTTTAGTAAATCTTCTTGATAATCTATCTCCATTCCATTGAGAAATAAATAGGATTTTATATCAATACAGATCTTTAGCTGTAGCTTCATCACGTCGCCACAAGCTGGTGCTCCCACGAGACCTGTTCCGACATTTTCGTCACTCTTGTCCAGCGACCCGACGTTCCTCGGATTATTAAAATGATCTAATACTTTATCTGAATATGACATAAATTTCTTAATATATTAAGTATTCTTTTAAAAACTTTACCCACATTTAGATGATCCACACGCTGTGCACATGACACAGCCTTCCTGATAGCTTAGGGAATCCTCAGCACCGCAATTTTGACACGTCGTTTTTCCAGGAACTGTTCCATCCTTGATATAATTTTTAAGAACTCTCGCGATCACCTTTGAGAATGAAAACATATCCATCTCTCTATCTTTTTGAAGTTGTTCGACAACGTAGTGTATATTTGCTCCGTGACGAAGGGCTAGTGATATCGTACGTGTGTATCCAGCATGATTAGGATTGTCAAATACAGACACTATATCCTTTATTAATATCTCATCTCCATTTCCACCTATCCTAAGATCATATCGTGAATTCTTGGTTTTGTAGTGATGCTTGATGATTGTTCCTTCCCTATACTTCTTGGGTATCTCTATGAATTTTTGAAGACCTCCCATAACCTCATATGGCCTTCCATTCAAAAGTCCGACAAGGATTGTCCACGCTTCGTCTTTAATTGTAGCGTGATGAATAGAACAGTCTAGTTCATCTGGTCGAGATGGTGCATCATGAGACTCAAAAATTTTATCCTCCCTGATGCTTGGAACTAATACTCCAGACCTGGACCCTTCTCGATATACAGTCACACCTTTGCATCCTAGTTTCCACCCGTCAATATAAATCTGTTTTACAGTATCTATTCCTATTTCAGCTGGAACATTTGTCGTATTTGATATCGCGTGACAAACCCATTTTTGCACAGCAGCCTGAACTTTTATCTTTGCAACCCAGTCTATATCACTAGATGTCGCTCCGTGATACGGGCTTTTGTCAGAATTAGACTTTCCAGTTACATCCATCCACTTTTTAAACCCGTGGTGATAGACGTCGTATTCCTGCCACGAATCTCCTATTGCGTCAACAAAATCAATAGATGCAGACTCATCTACTTGATTTATCTTCTTTCTTCTAGTATACTTTAAAAGATATACAGGTTCTATCCCAGACGTTGTTTGTGTAAGAGTCGAAACAGACCCTGCAGGTGCTGTTGTAGTAAGAGCTATATTTCTTCTGCCCCACCTCTCGTTCATCTGTAGGAGCTCAGGGTCTTCTTCCCATATTCTTCTAAGAAATGGATGATACGTCTCTCTAGTAAAATCGTGAACTGGAAACGGGCCTCTCTCTTTCGCCATGACGCAAGAGGATCTATACGCATTGACACAAAGTGTCTTGTATATTTTTTCAATTATTTCAATTGATTCATCTGATCCGTATCTGACATTGAGCGCAGCGAGAGTGTCACCAACAGCTGTAGTTCCTAGACCAGTTCTTCTTCCTAGCGTTGCTTGTTCTTTGATATTCTTCCATAGATCTTTTTCAATTTTTTTCACATTTTGGGGTTCGGGGTCTGATCCTATCTTATCAAGTATCTTATCAACCTGTTCTATCTCAAGATCTACCATATCATCCATCAATCTTTGTGACTTAATAGCAATCTCTGCTAACTTGTTAAAATCAAATGTAGCTCTCTTCTCAAATGGATTTGATACAAATGAAAGTAGATTTATGAGCATAAGCCTACAGGAATCTCCTGGGCTCAGTATTATCTCACCGCATGGATTTGTAGATATAGATCCGAATCCTTCTTTTTCATAAATGTCAGACGGAGTCAATCTTTTAGCTGTGTCCCAAAATAGAATCCCTGGTTCTGCGGATTCATAAGCTGAGTCTATAATTTCATTCCAAATCTCTACAGCGTCAACTTTCTGACTTATATCAGGAAACTCACTATCTACAGGAAACCTAAGCTCAACGTCTGAGTTATTTTCAACTGCATTCATAAACTCATCTGACAATCTAACAGATATATTTGCGCCAGTCACCCTTGAAAGATCTCTTTTAATATTTATAAAATCTCTAACTTGAGGATGATGAACAGAAATAGTAAGCATAAGTGCTCCCCGACGTCCACCCTGAGCAACCTCTCTGCACGAATTTGAAAATCTGTCCATAAATACTTCAATTCCATCAGTCGTCCTCGCTGCATTTCCTGTAGTACACCCTTTAGGTCTAATTGTTGATATATCAAAACCTACACCTCCTCTTCTTTTTGCTATTTGAACAATCTCCTGATCTGCTTTTAGTATGCCACCGTATGAGTCATACGGAGATTCGATAACAAAACAATTTGATAAAGATTGAATTCTAAAATTATTCCCAATCCCTGCCATGGGACTTCCCTGTGGAACAACATACTTAAAGTCTTTAAAGAGCTCATATATCTCATTTTCACTCATGGGATTGATATATCTTTTCTCAATTCTATGAAATTCCCTTGCAAGCCTTCTATGCATGTCATCAGGAGTTCTTTCATAAAAATTCTCATCTTCGTCGCAAAGAGCATATTTTGTAACAAAAACATTTGCTGCGAGCTCGTCGCCATCAAAATATTCTATACTTTCTGATAAAGCTTCACTAAAAGACACTTTCATACGACCTCCAATAATAATCTTTACTGTCTAGAAGAATCACCGTTAACTTCCTTCCACTTCTGCTTCAAAAGATTTTTCATGGAATTGGCGTCTGTCTTGACAACATCATCTAATGACATCTCATCACCATTTTCTACGACATATATTTTTGATCTTGCTGTATCTAAGTGAACGGGAAAAAGTATTCCATCTCTTCCGGCCCTATTTTTAGCGACAAACAGTCTTCCACATCCTGATGCTTTTTCCATGGGCTTTCTAGATAGCGATAAAACTACATCTGCAACCATGGCTTTTCCATAAGCCTCTGACATATTTTCTAATCCTACGACTGATGCGTTTGCAGCATCTCTATTAGCCTGGCTCGCTGTCCATATTGGTAAATTCATGTCCATAGCTAGATTCCTCAATTCCTCGTAAATTAGCTTTAACTCATGGCGAAGAGAGTCATATCTTCTTGATGATCGCATGATGTCTGCATAATCAATAATTATCAAGCTTGGAACGAAAGACTTCAGTAAAAGTTTTTCAATGTGATTTCTAATAGTTGTAACCGTTGCTGATCCAGTTGGATATTCCTTGATAATAAGCCTTCCAAGATCTGAATCATCATACATCTTTATGACCTCCTCCTTTCTATCGATCACCTCGTTGCTTGGGATATCACAAAGATTGCTATCGTATCTCAACCCTGCAGCTCTTTCTGATAGCTCAAAAGTATAGTGTATAACATTTTTACCAACTCTCAGTGCCTCACATCCTACGTGTATCAAAAAATGAGATTTTCCAACACCGGTTGGAGCTGTTATAACACCTATCTCGCCTCTACCAAGGCCTCCATTTAATACATCCTTTTTATCAATTTCTGGTATTCCTGTTGGGCATGTGACGCGACTAAATCTTGTAAATCGTGATTCATAATCCTCAAAAAAGTTATGTCCAATAGACGAGGGAATCCCTTTACATATAGCATCTTTCATAACCTCTATGACTGACTCATATTTCTCTGTTGCTATCAAATCAACAGATATCTCAAGGGCATTTTTAAGGGCTTGTTTTTTACAAAAATCAAGTGATTTCTCTTTAACAAATTCAAGATCTCCCACATCAGGATTCATCTTAATTCTATGAAGAAACTCAATAATTTGATCTCTTAAAATAATATCGCTACCCTCTCTAAGATCATCTCTTATTATCGTTATCAATAATGGAAGTGTTGGGAATGACTTGTATTTACCATGATAATCAAAATATTTTTTAGATAGATATTGCAAATATCTCTGTTCAAAAAACGAAGGGTCCATAACCTCTGTCATCTGCGCTGCCCAGTTTTGGTCTGTGATAAATGCTTGAAAAATCTTTTCCTGAAAAGACTTTCCGTATCTACTAAAATGTGATGTTGTCTCGCTCATATACCTACCTAATATGATTTAAAGATAGAAAAAATCTATCCACGTTGAATGTTTGAATTCCCTCTTTTATGAGAATTCTCATCATAGTAATTTTATCCCTAGAGATACCTAAATTATCAATCAAATAATTTATTTTAGAAATTTGCTCTGATGATAGACTCAATGTATCAAGATAGATCAGTTTCCAGTTTCTCTTAATTAGATCTTCTGATTCTGATATGTTTGTGATGGATTTTAAATTGACTCCGTCTTTGATCATATCATCACATATGTCTATCACATCACGTATAAAGAGTGACTTGCTTTTTGAAAAATCTGGAAATCTTTTTGACAGAGTTTTGAATCCAACATTTTTAACACCGTTGATATTATCCGAAGAGTCACCACATATAGACTTTGCTAAGCAAAAGTTTTCAGGTGATATTCCAAATTTCGCTATAACATCCTTAGATGTCACAAGCTTCTTCCACGTGGGAGAATATATTATCGTATTTTTATCTAAAAGTTGATAAAAATCCTTATCAGATGATGCTATTAATTTTCTATTGTCTTTAAATCTATACTTACAGAGATATCCTATCACATCATCTGCTTCACAATCTGGAATATAGATCTGATTAACGGGTGACTGCTTAAGGATGTCAACTATTGTTGATATCTGATGATTTCTATTCTCAACTGTATCGGGAATGTCATCATCATAAAATCTATTTAGCTTTTCTGGTCTTCTCTTTTGTTTATACTCGCTATAGATAGATCTTCTCCTAGATGATCCTCCGCCCTCCCATATCACAAATATCTGATTTGGTCGAAATCTCTCAGCGAATTCAATAACAGCATACAAAAATCCAACTATTCCTCCAACATGCTCTCCAGTTGAAGCTGTAGCCGGATGTGCTACAAAGTGTCGGGTGAATAAATTCAATCCATCAATCAATAAGACAAACTCGTCACTAGATTCACTCACTTGCCGTCTAATCTCCTCTCAGGCTATCTGACAGGGCCTCTATTTCTATGTATGATTCACTATCTATGTCGGGGTCTTCAGATGAAAATTTCTTCACCATCGCAGCAGCTAAAAGATCATCTATATATTTTCCATATTCATCACTCTCTACTAGCTGATAAAATTCATTCTTTCTAAATTTCTTTTCTACTACTGACTCTCCGGTACTTGTATCTATAACAGTAAGTGTTTTCCACGACCCTGTTCCTGAAAGAGATATCTCGTTATGATTTATAATCTCTGCGCCGTGCTTTCTCAAAAGGTCAAAGATCTGTTCGTGCTCCCTTATTCCAACACCAAAGTGAATCTCAAAGTTAGCGGTTCTAAACGGAGCAGCTACCTTGTTCTTAATAGTTTTTGCTGAAACGTGAATGCCAATCACATCATCACCATCTTTTATCTGCTGACCAGCACCCAGTTTAATCCTTGTAGATGCATGAAATGGAATAGCCTTTCCGCCAGGAGTTGTTGTGGGATCACCGAACATCACACCTATCTTCATTCTTGTCTGATTTAATATCACAAATAAAACACTTTGGTCGCCGATGACACCTGTTATCTTTCTCATTCCCTTGGAAATCGATCTTGCCTGGAGTCCTATAGACTCCTTGTCATAGTCACCCAGTAGTTCAGCTTTGGGTGATGATGCTGCAACAGAATCCCAAATTATTGTAACAGGAACATCTTTGTTCATGCCTTTTGACTTGAGAATCACAGACTCAGCAACCTTGAAGACCTCCTCTGTACAATGTGTATCCACATACACAAATCTATTTGATACATCAACTCCTAACATTTGTAGATTTTCCACTGATGTTGCATTTTCTGTATCTATATAGACAGCGATTCCTCCCATTTCCTGTGTAGATCTTGCTATCTGTGTCGCTATGTGTGACTTTCCAATAGATGGTGGGCCAAATATCTCTACTATACGGCCCTCTGGAAGACCACCATTTCTTCTATTGGAGCAAATGTAATCTAAAAGTTTTGATCCAGTTGATATCCAGCGCTTTACGTGTGTGGGAGACTCATCCTGACTAAGATTATATGCTACTCTTGACCCATGTTCTTTGTTTAGAGATAATATTAACTCAGACGTAAAATCCTCTATTTCGTTCTTTTTTGACATAAATTACCTTTAGTATAATGTACTGAAATTTTACGCTGGTGTTCAATTACATTTTTATAAAAATCAAGGGGCATTAGCAATGCCCCTTGATAAAATTGTAAAGATATCTAGAGCTATTAGTCTGACATCAAGTCTGCAAATGCATCATCGATACTCTTGTATCCCGACGCTGTTCCCGTTTGATCGGATTCAGATGTCGAGACTCTCGGTGATTCATTATTAGAATTATCTGCGTCGCTTTCTCCAAGCCAGTCATTGATGATCTTAGAGAGTTCATCATAGCTCTTGCATTGAAAAATTCCACTCAGGTCAGGAATAGAGCTAAACCACTCCTGTGCCTTCTTAGAATTGTCTGACAATGAAGACTGCTTTCCTCGCGGCCTAACCTCTGTCATTGCCCACTTCTTTCCAGGCTGCTTGTTACAGCTAACCTTGACGTCGCGACCAGTTTGCGGGTCTGTTATATCACCGTAGTCGTCATCTAGCATTAGACCAAGAAGTGACTGATATACCATCTTGCCGAATCCCCACACCTGAACACCCTTGTCTTCCTCTCCGCGAACAATTACAGGCGCGTAGGTTCGCATCTTTGGATGGAGCTTCTTTTCTAGCTCATATGATTCCTTTGAGCCCTCTTCGCGTAACTTGGTGATAAGCTCTTGTATCGGATCAGGATCTCCAAATTGGTTTGGAGCTAAAAGACCTCGCTCCTTGCCGATGTTGTAATAAAACCACAGCTCCTTAAAGGGCTGCCCATCATTATCTGGAAATGAAAGGAGGCGAACTGTGTGTTCCTCTCCCTCTGTGGGTCTCCACGTTACCGACCGATTCTTTGTATTCCCGCTTAATCGATCTAGCTTCTTACGAATTGCGTCAAAATCAACTGCCATTTTTAACCTCCAATTTTTAGTTTGTAATGTTTAATTTGATTTAAGTATGTGCAGGATGCACATGTAAGTTTAACTTGTAATAATCTAGTGTTTAAAAAATAATTTTTTATCTTGCTTCTTTTAAAATCTCTCTAATAAAATCTCTAACATTATTCTCAGCGATTCCTATAGATTGATGAAAAAAATCTTTATCTATAATATCTTTGGGTGGCTCATAAAGGGCGCGATAAAAATCACCTAGCTTTATAAATGCATTTCTAGGATTTTTTATCACTGCTAGCAAAATTGATCCGCCATTTTCTCCAAGACTAGTTAACTCTGACTCAGCTTCTGGGCCAGCGCTATTAACCATTTCAATAACATCTTCAATCTCCTGCGATCCTGATGTTGCCATTGTGAAGATCCATCTCTCTAGGGGAATCATCTCTGCAAGAAATCCAAGAGCTGCTGTCGTTATATTAGCTCCGGTCTCAGTTGCGAGCACGCCGACACCTGCAGCTGCAAGTCCAGCGGCAGCTAAAACAGAATCAATTGATTGAATAAACGTCAACAAGAGACTTTTAAGATCTCCAAGAACCTCATCAAAGATATCCTTTAGTGATTCAGTATCGTGAAGGTGAATGCTTAATAGTATCTCCTCCCATGCAGCGCTATCTTCATGCTCTATGGCTTCAACAAACTGTGACTCACTAATTCCAAGCTCTGCGACAAGATCATCTGTATTATTTCTTAGCTTCGAGACAGTGTAGGTCGCTATAAAAGTTCCAATTACTATATCTAAGCCTGGAATTGCCATTCCTACAGATTTTAAAGCAGCAGGAACCAGTTTTAAAGATGCCTTTCCCAATCCTTCATTGATGTAATAACCTCTTCTTTCATATGACATTATCTCGCTCATAGTCAATATATCATCTGGATCATCAAATTGGTCAACAACATCCACATCTATATCTGGTATCTCTTCTATCTCTTCTTCCTCTTCTTCAAATGGCGTGACGCAAACGTCATTGTCGCTTAACAGCGCACCATAAAAGAGCCCAAGCTTAGAAACAAGAGAATATTCGCTATGTTTTCCTTTTTCTATGGGAGATAAAAGATCTGCGTGATCTGGTCCTACAGATTGAGAAATTATATTCTTAACTTCTAAGCTGTCTCCTGTAACTTTTGATAACAATAAGAGAAGTGAGGCTGGAGTTATGTCAATGACAAGAGCAAGTGTTGTCGTCACCTTTGTCGGATCAACTATCGCCTTGATTAAATTTGCAACGAGGCTCTGCAGAGAAGACACCATAGCCTTAAGCGCTTTAAGCATTTTCAACCTTTTGTTCTCAGGCATAGAACAAACTGCCTTGATAAACTCAGCGTAATCAGCATTATCAAGTCTAGCTGCCATGGCCAGCTCTGGTAGGCCTTGCGACTCAAGTATGTCATCAATTTTATTGACATGCCTGAAGAATGCTGCAGCATCCCACGCGGCGACGGCTGCAGCTAGCGTATCTGATGCTACCTGAGATGGATCGATATAATCTAAGAATGTTACAGCGAGGTCGACTATATTTCCAGCTGTTTTGGATATCATTCCTTCTGAAAGATATGACTCATTAAACTGGTCGATTAATCGTGGCATGGCGTCTCTATCTCATTCCATCATGATGTGTGTATCTTAAAGAGACGCTATTTCTTCTTCCTCTTCTTTCTCTTTGATGTGTCGAATCCAGCCGTACCGGCTGCAAATTTCTTCGCGGTGTTAACAAGGCGTTGAGGTTCTCCCGGATTAACGAGACTTCCGCCGCCAAAAAATTTAGCATTTTGCTTAGCACGTTTTGCATAGTCTGGGCCAGTGTCCATCGGACCTGTCCATCCTCTGATGCTGTTTCCTGTGAGTGTCGAAATCTCATCCTCTCTTTCACCCTCTTCATCATCCTCTCCGTCTAGTATCTGTTTTTTTTTACAGATGATTCAAAGATAGCCGCTATATCTCTTCTAATTATTCGTCTTAGGGCCTCTTCCTTGATTAGCTTATTTCTATCCTGATAGGATGTAACTCCTCCATCTGTCTTGTATGCCACAGCGACATCGCCATAGTCATCTAGCACATCAAACTCACTTTCTTCTGAGTCCTTAGAAACAACTACAGGAACATTTCTATATTCATAACCCCCAGGAAGTGGAGGATGATAAGATCCATAATCAGGATAGAGTGACTCCCGTATAAACGCTATAACGTCATCTATCTCTTTTTCATCTATGTCACTAACATTCATCTCTTTAAGCCCTTTAGTTTTAGGTCTGAGAACTTTGAAATCCTTAGGAAGTTTTCTGCTTCTTATCGGTATCTCTCCGTAATAAGTATCCTCTAGCTCAGGTTCTTGCTCAGGAAACATTGGGCCATCTTCATAATCTTCATATCCTAGATTAACTCTCGCGAGGTATGATGAAAATGTGGAATCTGCTCCTTGGCTTGGAGTTCCCACATTGCCATGGTGATAGGGTATCTTTCCTCTACCTATCTTCTGCTTATAGTCATCACCGCCCAGCATGCCACCAGCTGCTGGAACTGCAATGCCTCGGCCGGACCAAACACCATCTTGTGGTTGATTTACGGTTGTAGCATACGTTTTCTTAAATTGCTTGGATTTTAGACGAGCCATGCTATTAAATATTCTTAATTAATCAATTATGACTTCTTAAATATGTGATTAATAATTGTTTTTGATTGCTGTATAAGAATGCCTAGAGAAGATTCAGATCCAACGTAAAATCTATTCTCCTCAAAGTGAGACCCTTGTGCCAATTGAATAGCTATCCACTCCTCTTGTGATAATGGTATCCCATATCTCTGGAGTAGATATAAAGTTCTATGAGATACAGACATCTTTCTAAGATTCTCATTGTACTTATACATCTGCCCTAGCTTCTCACGATGCCACTCTGAATCCTGCTCTACAAACAGGCTGTCACTTTCATCTCCAACCTTTCCTAAGTCGTGAAGAAGTCCCACCCTAAGAATCGACATAACATCATCACAAAGATCTATAGACTCATTCAATTTTCTCATCTGCATTGTCACATCTAGAGAATTTTGAATCATTCCCCCTGGATGAGCACCCACCTGATCGCTCCTCATAGAGGAGGGACACATGATCATCCTCTCTCCCAGAGCGTCAAGCATAGACCTTCCAGCGTCTCCGCAAGACTTCATGACAAGCTTCTCAAAAGTTTCCCAATTTTTCTCTAATTTATCAGCAGATAATGACATTTTTACTCCCTTATTATCTCTAATTTTACTGGAAATGTGCAATCCAATTTATCAACAACAAATCCATAACGTATTGCATCCATAACCTTATCATATGATTCACTAGGAATATCTAGAACGATAGCATCGTGAATGATATAAATCGGAATGAATTCTATGCCAAGTTTTGACAGTTTTTTCATCATCTTTGAAAAAACGTTAAATGACACATCCACACCTGATGACTGCAAAAAGTGATTGACAACTGCGTCACTCAGTTTGATTGGCCTCCCGTATAGGTTTTCAATATACCCTTTCTCTATAGACTCGTTATAAAGCCTATTTTTAAGATCATCTATCTTAAAATATCTCATGATTGAGGACATTATAGATTCAATATCAAGATCACTTGGAAGCCGCTTAGATAGAGACCATCTTGTTCCACCATAAATACAATTAAGAATGGCTATCTTCACCTGATCTCTATCAAGTCTTCCATCAAGTATAGTCTCACCTGTATGCTCGTATATATCGTCTGGTTGGTCGCTCTCTGCTAAGGCTAGCGCTATTCTTGGCTCAAGAGATGATATGTCAATTTGAACTATCTTTCCACCTTCAAATCTTGACTTGAGGATCTTCCTCTTCTCTTTTTTAAGGGTCAGGATATTCGGACCAGACGTAACTGTGAGCCTTCCAGTGACAGATCCTGTCTGACTATAGATAGTCCTTGGTGCCATGTTGCCTTGTTCGGGCAAAAATCTCTTTATGTCATGGACCTTTTTATCATTATCTATTATCATCTGTTGAATAAGATTGACATCAACTCTTGCATCACAGAGACCCATAATTATCTCTCTGTTAACAAGAAACTGATTCATATAGTAACCGTTGGATTCATCCTCAAGAAGCATCCAGAGCTGATCTAGAAGCAGCTGCAGCTGCTTATGAAATAGGTCTCGTGGTAGCACATACATCCACGGTATTATCTCATCTCCATAAATTAATCTTGCTGCTTTTCCGTGAGAGTTTGAGTCAAATGTTGATAATTCCACACCTGTGGCGTCAGCCAATATTGTGAGATCCCTAGGCTCATTCTTGAAGCCTAGCTTCCAAGAGGAATCTGGTATCATATTGGACCACGTAAACTTATCTCTGTGACATACGAGGTGATCAGCTGTGCCTAATAGGCTGCTTGATATAACGACATTCATGATACAATTATATACCACATCTGTCATATGTATTAAATCATCACTCTGACTCTGCCTCTGCTGACTCCTTCTCTAGGCCGGCAAGTGCTGATGTTAAGATGCTTCTGAATACGCTCATCGTACCCGACCCATTAAATCCTAGCGTGACGTTTGTCGTGAATTCTCCCGGTGATATATTGTGCTCAACACCTGATACCCTATACATGTTGTCAGCTGTCGTTCCTGTTCCAAGGTCTAGAAAGAACTCCTGCCCATACTCGACAAGAGGGCAGCCCATCATTGTCATGCTTGCATTTGCAGGTATGACTGTTATGTCCTCCATGCTATTTGTTGCATTCTTTGATCCTCCCGCCCTTGAAGGAGCACTAGTCACAGCATTTATGAGCATGGCAGTCCCAACAGACCCTCCCGTTGTTGATCTCATGTTAAAGTTTGTCAATGCTGTGAATCCCTGACCATACGTCAGGCTTGGAACTGTATTCTTTATGATCCTCTTTAGCTCGGTATTTGACACAGCTGCGGTATATGCTTCATAGCTACCATCTGTATCTAGNGCTATGATCTTACNATCCTCAATAGCTTTATCTAGAGTACCTGAATTGCCAGAAGACACTGGTAACCCAGGTTCTGCCTCGGCTGCCTCTGCTGTCGATGTGTCTGACGAGGTCTTGAGAAGCGAAGCAATGGTGCTATCATTCATGCAGTTTATGAGAAACATCTCATCTGTGTGTGGTGATGCATTCTTGTCAAATATGTGAACTCTTAATATCACCTTGCTGGGATCAATCTGGAATGTGGGAGCGTTATCCTCTTTGTCATCGTATGCTACAAATGCAGGAACTGCCTCTAGCAGCATAGATAGTTTGGGCATGTGAAATTCTGGGCTTATTCTCGGTCCGTCGGCGTAGATCTCCTTTAGTCTCATCTCAAGCTCATTATCTAATAATTTTATCTCCTGCTGAATATCTTTCTTGACCGTCTCATCAGGGTTTGCGGCTTCCTCGCTTGACTTTTGCTGTGCGGCAGTTAGCTCATTTTGGAGGGCTGTAAGACCGTAATTGATATCTGTTGGAACCGATATTATCTTTGAGTTGACAAAATTGATGAATGACTGGATTGACATGGTTGGGCTAGCAGATGAATACTTTCCCATGTGATCTTGAAAATCCTGCTCATTCACAAGAAAGTTAGCTATCGAGTCTAGCCTTCCAGCTGCTCCAGCATTTATGTTAAACCTGTAGAACATCACCTGGACCTCATCAAATCGAGCACATCCTGCTAGAGGGGCACCAACGAATGTCATGATTATCTTTCCTAGTGATACAAATGGGGGATTGCCATCCTCTCCGACTGTTGTATCTATAGACTCCTTTAAATGTCTAGTTATCGACAAAGGATAAAAAGCGTCAACCGTCTTGATCATCAGATCTGTCTTAGCTGTGAGCTCATTTTCTAAGCTCTTGTTGCTTATCGCTAGAAGGCCAGGATCATCATCATCTGCGGGATCTCCCACTAGCTCCTTTATAATATCTGTAAGCTCTGATGGGACAATTACTGCATCTTTGACAGGGCTCACTATCTCTAAAAATTTTAAAAATGTCTCTCTATCTATGACGCTCGATGGGGACGACGCGTTGTTCATCGAGAGCCTCACCTTTGATCTCACCTCAGCCAAATTGTTGGCCGGAGCAGAGCCTGCATCCTTTCCCTCAGCTTTGGCATTCTCAACCTCTAACTTTTTAGCAAGATATGTGTTAAGCATCTCCTTAAAGGGAGTGATGGGAACAAGCGCTCCGGTCCCTACTGGAAATGCCTTGATCTCAGACGCACCTCGTGATGCCAGCCTCATGTCAACTCTCACCTGTCCGTCATTGCCTATGGTGAAGTTTGACGCAACTATGTTAAACGATCCCACAGACTTCATGGAGTGAAGGAGAGATCCGTACGCATTTCCCGCGGCGTTAAAACCATCTGGATGATTCCAACCCCACTCGATAACAAGATGTGTCTGAGAGAAGAGATCGACAGCCAAGAGTGGCGCTATGTCAGACATCCTCGACCTATCATGAAGAATGAAGCTAAGGCTTCCCGTCTTATTTGCGTGAAGTGCCTGTCCCAATCCCGCAATCCGGATGTTAAGCTTCTCAAGTGTCATAAGTGGGAGAAATGGATCTAACACTCCCCCTGCTGCCCCAGTAAATCCTCCATCCTCATTATTGATATTTGCATTCACCATAGTCTGGGGAGATGTGAATAGCTCCATCCCGGCGACAGATATATCTGTCGCGAGAATAGAGACATCCTCGGGAGCAGTGGGATCAGCCTTCTTCAACTTCTCAGCTTCATCAGCTGAAAATGCAGGAGGCGTCATATTTACAGGCATCGCATTCAGCATTCCGATCCCGTCATTAGCAGGAGTATTCATTCCAAGAAATCTTAAGATGCTAAGCTGTCTTGACTTTTGATCCGTACCATATGGTTGAGATGAGACTAAAGTTATCTTTATGTGTGGCACACACCTTGACATCTCAACTGACGGTATAGCATTTGCAAATAGTGATACCGCACCCGTATTCCTTGTCGACGGGCCTATTCTCAGGTTTGGGAATACAAATGCTACGAGAGATGGTTGTTGAAATCTATCGGGTACAAGCGTCGGCTCCTCATTGAGATTAAACACTGATGTCTCCTCTGCTGTGTCAGACGGTGGAGAATCTGGTGGTGTAAAAGGACCCACAGGTACAGCCATGTGTCTCATGCTAAACTCTCCTCCAGCTATATTATCAGGATCAGCTAGTTCAGCGGGAACTTCTGGTATCTTGCTTATGTAGAATTTGACATCATCACCTATACCGAGAGATCCCTCATAGAATATCTGGACATACTTCTCCATTCCGTCATACGAGACTGACTCACTCCCAGCAACTGAGAATTTGGAAAGAAGTGCTTGATCAGTCATGAGATCTTTAACAAAGTATGCGCCCTCTGTGTTATCCATTAGGAGAAACATTAGATCCTCCACGACAGCCCTTGGGACTGTTGGTGTAACAGCCTCCTCAGCCGGCAGCGCTGTGCCATCGGACGCCTTAGCATCCTCTTGAGATTGCTTCTCCGGTATCTCTATAAGGTCTGGCCGACCTGTCATGGAGTAATATTGTCTGAGAAGCTGCATTGCTGCTGCGAGCTGTGTTGACGCTGCGACCTCTATACTCATCGTATCATCGCTAGGACCTCACCGAGACGCTTTGGAATCCTTATAAGCGTTCCAGGAGGAGCTTGAAGTGACCATCCAATTCCTGATGCTGCAGCAATTATCCACCAGTAGGTAGACGAACCATACGCGCTGCCCGCTATGTGCTCAATTCTCTCACCCCCCTTTAAAACGTGAGATGAAAATCCAAGTGTTCCATTGTTCACAGCGTTGTATATCTTTGTAGATATGCTTACAGTTGCTATGGTTGACCTCCCGCGAACCCTTGGAGTGTATGTGTATCTACTCATCGCCATGTTATGATCCTATCGTTAATCCTTATCTGGGTTATTTGCCTGTGCTGCAAGCCTTCCCTGATTCTTGTAGGTATCGTGAGATGCCCTTCCGTTATCCCTATAGGGATCGCCTGCGATCTTCTGCATAGTGTCTCCCACATTGTAGAGAGGTGCCCGGTTGTATCCGGAGTAGTCGAGACCTGGTGGTATATCGTGGATGGGATCAAAGTCTATGGACACCTTAAAGAACTTAGGTGCCCTAGAATTCCAGTCAACCTCCCACGTATTCTGTGCGTCAAGCCACGTGTAATTTATGCTTCTTATCACACCCGCTAAGCCGCGACCCGCAGTGGACTCAAAAGCCTTGGTGATTGGATTACCAGGGTCGCCGTCGTCGCCTGCCTGCATGAACGTAGCCGCTCCCGTCTTGAGCCAATTCGGAACAAGCGTGTCAGCTGGAATACCTGTCACAGTTGCACCCTCATTCGCTAGTGCCTGTCCGATAGCTATACCAGTCTCGGCTAGTGATATAGCTGGAAGAACATACGTGTTAAATAGCATGTCAGGGTTTGGCATGAGGTCGGCGTGGGACACGATAAATTTCTTGCCAAACATGTTGAATGGTGCATTAAAGTCCATGATCATGACTGTATATTGTGTCTTTTGGAGAGGAGCCCCTGCTTTTAGGTTTATGACATATTTATGTGGCTCATATCCAGGGCCGCCAGCAAGTATTGCCTGATCTCTACTCAGGACCATCACCCTAATGGGATGTGTTATCCTCCATCGAGTTATACCATCACCTGCTCCGGGGCCGACACCACCCTTTTCCATTATATACCCATTATTTACACTTGCCTTGAGGTAGGGGAATGACCACGGCGTGTATCCCTTGATATCGCTTGTTCCCTGTCCACCAAATACTGCACCAAGTGCTCCAGCAGCTGTTATAGATGGAGGTGTTGGATTAACATCAGAGTCAGGATCCTGTAGCTCTCTCATTATGAGGAAGACGCCTAGTGGGTTTGCAAAACCATTCTTTAGAAGCTGAGCACCAACAGCTCTTAAAGCTCTATTCGATTCTCCTAAAAGTGTCGCCATTGGTGATCCATAGAGGTTTCCAAAAACGTTCTCAAAGAATGTCTTCGTGTGACCCTTAAATGCAGTTCGACCCTCTCCTGTAGTTGGAGCTATTCCTGAATTTCCCACACCGAATATCCTAGCAAGGTTAAACATTGAGTAGTTAGACTTAATGACGTCTCCTATCCNTAACCTTATAACGGGAGATGCACCCATGACCTGACTAAATGGCTGAATAAATGTTGATGCTCCCTCAAGTGCCGATATCTTTGTCCCCTCTGTCCACTGAGGGTACACAAGGGTTGTCAGCTTATTTATCTTGAACCACATCTCATTGAAATCCTCCTTAGATGTTGCGGCGACGTGAAAGGAGAATCTTATCTTTCGAGTTGTTGACTTGTAGATCTTTACTGAGTCGACACGACCATAACCTCTTGCCTCAGTATAATCTGGTGTATAGCTGTCACTCAGATCACTGATGAATGCGTGGAATGTGACGATCTCGTTTGTTCTAAGATCGTGAAAATAAAATGGGACATACTCTGCATCTAAAAGGTTCTCAAATCTCTCAACGACATCGCTTGGGATCCTAGCTCCAGGACCCTCAGCAGCGACATCTATATATGTGTTCTTAACCAGGGTGGATCCCACATGTCCCTTGAGAGGGTTTGTTCCTGTACCTAGCGTTCCCATCTCAATTGCAGCGATCATGACATTTCTCGGTATCATGTAGAGGGCAGGTACAGAGTTTCCTCGCCACGCCAGCGCTGATGAGGTGAGCCCTTTCTGGCTTCTGCTCTTTGCTATCCGAGTTGCTGGGCCGTCTGGAAGCCTATCCACATTCCACTGACCCACTGGTTTTGCAGAGGTGTCGTCACGACCAATCATTCCGTTTGTAGTTATAGATACATCTCCTATCATCGCAGCGACGTTCATGATCCTTATCACATCGTTATTTTGAAGATTGTGAAGAATCGATGACAGGCCTGCGGAGGTCGTTTTGCTTGACGTGAAACTTTCACTCAGGCCTTCTCCTGCTGAGCTTAGTCCAACAAATCCTCGTAATATCTTTCTAGCCACACCAAACCAGAACCCTGGAGCCTCAGCTATCTGCGGATATTCTG
>JGI25130J35507_1000149_pt1 | contig 22687 bp, 31 predicted proteins | sample ETNvirnome_2_300_FD_35507 | JGI IMG/M metagenome (IMG submission 35507)
TTTAATAGCCGATTTGCGTGCAATGCGTTTAGCCTGCGAAGGCTTAACAGATCTTAAGTGAAGAGGTAACTTTTTCTTTCTCTTCTTAATGACTTTCATCTGTCCGCCTACCCGACGCAATACCTTCTTCTTAGGGCCCATCGGTAGAGATTCCATAGTCGCATTTTCTTTTATCAACTTGGCTATCTCTTCTTTTACAACTTCTTCTACTACTTCTTTTAATAGCTTACTCATAAATTTTCTCCTATAATAAATATGCTATTAAAAATTATACATTAAACTTCTCTAACAGCTCTTGTAGCCCCTCTTCTTCACTCCTTGGCAACATCATTCTAAGACACCAGGCTTGTTGATGTTTACTCTTAAAAATTTCATTGTATTGCCATGATTCATACTTAGATGTAGCAAACACTTCTTCAACATAATCTAATGAAATAACGTCAGAGACAAGTACGAGAAAACCGTTTTCTAGATCGCAAGTAATCCATCTCCCATTTTCACCAGAAATCTCATACTTGTCTCCATACACTTCAACGGACGGTAATTCTTCTGCCATGTTTATTCACCATAATCAATGTTTTGAGCAATGTTATTATTATACCAACTCTCATTAAACTCTTCACTGCGAGTCAAATAAAACTGTAACCTCTCTTCAGCGTGAACATTTATGTCATACCTAGCATCACTCCATGCCTTAAATTCTGCAGCTCTCTTCACGCTCTCTTCATAATTATCAAGATGATGAGAAATAGCGTTTATCCATGGCGTCGGTGAAGTCATTGAAATACAAAAATCATTAGTAGAAATAGCAGAAGGCACTGCCTCAGCCATTGCCTTGTATCCCCCAAAATTAGAGAATACCGGTATACAACCGTAACGCAATCCTTCTACTACTTTAATCTCCGACTTGCAGGAAGCAAAAGCATTATGTTCAATATAGGCTAAACTAATATCAAACAAGGAATAAAACTTGCCATAAGTTTCCAAAGGTAGTGCATCAAAAAACTTGATTCTTCCAGGATCTATATCCTTATACATCTCTTCAATCTTACCGCGGTAAGTCTCTGACTCATTTTCTATTTCTTTTTCTTCAAATCGTTTATTACCATCTTCCTCTTCATGTATTTCTACCGCCGTATCTTTAAGAGCCATCCCTGCTAGAACAAAATAAGTATTAGGATACTTATCGTGAATAGCCTTTATAATAGGTTGCATTCTCTTCACATCTTCAAAGTGAGAAGTTAGTCCGGCCCAGCCTATAACAATCTTATCATCTGTAGGACACCATTCTGGCAACATCTCTAGTCTAGACTCTGCCTTATCATAGTTCCATTGAGGTAAATCCCAATCAAACATATTAGGGAAAATGATTACATCATCATTGAATGTCTCAAAGGTAGAAGCAAGCTTAGCAGTTGTGGTAGTAATACAATCCGAATGCTTAATAGCCTGCAGAGACATTTTATCCTTCCCGCTTTCCAACCACAAGGTTTTCATCGGATGACTGTTGGGCAAATTAAACTCATTATCGTCTGCGTCATGGATAACATAAGGACGCTTTTCTGTCTTGGGCCACATCCTTGCTACCGATAGAAAATGAGAATGAAGATTGCCACAACGATGCATAATAACTACATCAGCAATCTTCACATGATTAGGTTGTAAATTTTCTGTATAAAGATAATTAGCTTCTTCTGGAAATGCCTTGAATAATGCCCTCAAAGGTTCAAATAACCGAAAGAAACTTGTGCCTGTTTCAGATGGGGTAGAGAAAACAATGGTCTTTCTATTTAGATCCATGTCTTCTGGTTGAGTAAAATACTCTTTAATTTTCCCTCGCTCTTCTTCGTTGCTATACTGAATGGTACCATCAAGCAGTTCTTGTTTCGTCATCACATCTCCTAGCTAAAAAACAGTTTATAATCACCTTGAATTGTAAAGACAGACTGGCGCATAGATTGCCCTTGACCTGCCGATCTGTACATTCCCGGAGTTACTTGGACTCCAAGATCTTCAAACCTTACCATCAATCCCGCATTCTTAAGAGCCTCTTGAAGAGCCTGAATAAGAGTAGACATTTCCGCAGTATACTGAGCCACTAATACATCATTATCCTGGAGCATAGCATTTTCACTTGTCCTCAAAGACATGGTAGTTCCATTCTCGCCATCATCTTCAAAAGAACCAAACTTAACAGCCATCTCTGGTACTCTTTCAATGAAAGTACGAATCACTGAGAGCGATGCCAGCTTGGGAGTTTGCTCTATTGCACCTTCAGTGTTCTCACCAGTCCATCCTGACCATCCACGTTCGATATCTAAAGCAGCATCAATTTTTGAAGATACAACATCATCATCGCCGGTATATCGTTTTGGAGCCGGTGCTCCAAAGTTTCCCTTAATAACATCAGGGTTAACTATCATCATCTTTTATCTCCATCTCAGGATCGGTATCGGTTACTACAACACCTTTACCATCATTATATTTTAAATAACATTCTTCACACATTCCATACTGATCATAAAACATAATATCCCAGCTCCTCATAAAGTTTCCACACTTTTCTCCAGTGTCTGGATCTTTTACAGGGCAAAAATTAGGGGTTAATGGTTTAAAATCTTTTTCTTTCTTTACTGTTTTCTTCCATAACTTTGTCTTACGCATAGGAAGAAAATCATCAGGTACCTGCGTCATCTAAACCCACTTTCATTATATAGATGTACTAAACTCTCTACTCCAAATATAAGCACTTAAGGTGGCGTTCATTTCTCCAGTTGATTTTAGCCTCATAAACCTATAGCTTCCCGAAGATACATATACATCGCTAGAATCAATTAAAGCTCCTCCAGGAACATCAATCCAATTGGTCGCAAAGTCAGCTGCCGAAGCAGATGATTCTTTTGTCGGATCGCCAGGATCAAAAACCCCGTCCTTGATAAGCTGAGTAGTCGTGCTAACATTTTGTAACTGTTGAAAGGTTACAGCATGATGAGGTTTATTAGGATCTAAGGCATTAGAATTATTTATTTGTACCTTAAGATCATTTTGTACACCAGCACTGTCTTTCAAAACAATCGTAAAGACATGCCCACCTACATAAAGGCTAGAGGTACGTGAGTCATTGTTAATTCCTGTGCCACCAGGGCCATCCGTACCTGACTCACTAAATTTTTGCAATAAAGCATTTTCAAAAGGGGCTACAGCCATTTGTTATCTCCATTATTTTTACAGTAATACTTTATAAATATAAGCTAGTTCAAAGGATTGTCATAGTCTATGTAAGTAATAGTCAATTTGTTTCCATCCACTAGCCATTCTGCTAACGATGAATAAATTCTTTTATAAGCATCAACAGAGGCTCCAATGAATCCATCCTTCGTAATATTTTGTTGTGAAGTATCCGCAACCAACAAGCAACCCATCGTGTTTTCGTCAGTATTTCCAGTGTGAATTAAGATGTATTCAAACCCTGGCACATCTTGAACATGTAACATTCCCTTATGAAAATCAGAACCAAACTTAGCCAAGTATCTACTATGAAAACCACCAGTAGTTCTCAGCTTCACATTGTAAGTGCCCTCTGGGATACGTGTTTCGGCCGATACCTTCTGTTCTCTAAACTCATCTTCAAGAGTGTATGCTAAAAACTCTCTACCTAGAGATCCGTTTTCAGACAGTATTCCAAGTGTGCTATCGACGCCTGAACTATACCTTAATACTTCTATGTTCCGTTCGTCAGGGCCCATAATATCTATGGTTTCACTCTCTCTAAATAAGTTCAGCATATTGTTTATTTCCTTTATCAATCAAGCAAGCACTTTCTTTTTAGTTTCTTCTTTATATATTTCTGCTAGATAAATTTTTGTTCTTATACCAGATGAGCTATAATCGTGAAATCTGCTTATGTAGTGAGTGTCTTTACACAACAACCGGCCGGTTATCTTAGCCTTCATTTCCGGTGTATCATAGTCAGAGCCTAAGAAACGTATGTCAGGGCCATAAAACTTTAATAGATTAATAAGTTCGTCTTCATTACTATAAGGCGCAATTTCATCTATGTATCTAACTGACTTTAATACAAGAAACCTTTCATTTAAACTCATTATAGGAATGTTTTTATCTTCTCTTTCCCACTCTGGACTAACATGTAATGCTGCTACTAAATAATTACAATGATCTTTACACTCCTTCAACATCAAGGCATAACCAGGGTGCATGATGTCAAAACTACTTGCTATAAAACCGGTTTTATTTTCCATCTTTCTCCTTTTATACCAACTTATCCAACACTTCTTTCTTAGACAAAGCACCTATAAATCTTTCTATCTCTTTGCCGTTCTCTTCTACAATACTGGTAGGTACAGAACTGATATCATATTTCGCAGCCAACTCACCTTCATCATAATCAACATCAATAAACGATATAGAATGGCCTTCTCTTTCTATTTCTTTCATTATCGGTTTGAACTGCTTACAAGGAAGACACCACGAAGCGGTAAAATACTTAATACTTTTCATAACACTCCATCTATTTTAGTAAAAAATTTATCATTAACTGATTTATATTCTGCGTCTTATTCGGTTTAGCAGCAGTTTGGATTATCTCTACCTTCGGTACTGGTTTCACTCTCTTCGACAAATACGCAATATCTTGACTCAAACACGCAACTATTGATGCCGCAAAAACCATCTTAACTAAACGCTTCACCTCTTTTCTCCCTTCTTTAATTAATCAAATATTTTCTTTACATCTCCCCACGTTTTCATCTCTACATTTACAGGTGCTGGCGGAGGCTGATCCTTACTCTGTTGTATTAGCAATTTCCCTGCCGGTAGTGAGGGTGGAACGTCCGTACTAAACCCATCATAAAATAAGGTATCTGCCCCCATACTTTTTATCCAGTATCCAACACCTGGAACCATAAAGCTTTGCTCAAAAATAATATCTCTATACCTATATTCTGCTGTATCGAAGCCCCATATTGAGTTGATACTAGGGTGCGAATACAATAAATTTTGTGGGTGAATATGTTTTTCTAATGGACTAACCATGTTCCAACCATTACTCAAGATGTGCGTTCGTTGCTCAAAAGGTAATCCCTCTTGTACAAGAACCCCATTATTGGCTACCTTCATCCAAAAGCCTTCTCCTATCCGGAAACTATCGACCAACGAATACCCAGATTCATCATAATAAAACATTCTATCTTCTAATGAGGCTAACATTATCTCGTCATATCCACTACTTACAATACTATCGTTAACTACTCTTGGGTATAAAGAAAAACCTAACATATTCCATCCACTAAAAACCGCTGGACTAATAGTCATAGTTGGGTTAATAGTTATGGGTGGAGTGGTAGTTATAGTCTGGCTTTCATGCTCTGCTAAGGCTAATGCTGTAAAAAGAATAATGAGAGCAACTATTATCTTTTTCATTTTTCATTACTTCTCCTTAACAGGATCACTCTTGCCCTTTATCTTTTCGATACTTCTGCCAGCAAAATAAGCCCCATACACAGTAAGCAATAAAGTTTGATAAATAGGTTTGTAAGCATCACCAATAGAAAACTCTCCAATGTTACCATCAGTAACAGATAGGATAGCAAATACAGCAGTGAGAAATATAAGGGTTAGCGGCCTTATGTTAGCCGCTAACCAGTTCCCACTTTGCATGTCTGCATTCCATCTTTCAGTTACTTCTCTCTGTGCCTCTTGTTCTGCAGAGACTAAAAGTTCTTCTAACTTTTGCTTCGCTGCTGCCTTCTCTTCGCCCGAAGTATGTAACTCATCTATAAGGGTGGTGGCGGCTGGCAATACTTTGCCAACCAAGCCACCTAAAATACTAAGCCCTACCATTTATAGTACGTCTTTCTCTACGAAAATTTTATCTGCTCTCTCATCTAGCCCTCGACTAATAGGAGTAAAAATGAAATACTTAAGAAGAACTGCGTAAAGAACAGTCAATATAGCAATAGCCATACTAGGGCCCACCGCGGCAGGATCTGTCAAAGTGCCTAACATTAGTATGGCTCCGATCAAAGTTCCTACGAAGCCAGAACCTATGGCATAGTTGCCCGCATCTTGCGCTGTCTCACTCGCATCCATCAATTGAGATGGTGAAGCATTTTTGTCAAATAACACAGAGCAAAATTGAGTGATGTTTCTACCGCCAGCCAACAAGCCGCCGAAGATCAAACCAAAAACTATTAGCACTGATGGTATATTGACAAATATTAGTGGATCTTCCATAGCAAGAGCTATAAGAGTAAAACTCACTATGTATCCAATTATCTTTTTCATAACTTAATCCTTTTCAATTGCCTCTGTTTGAACTTCTTGTTTACGGGCTGCACGCCGTTCTTTTCTTTGCTCACGCTTGGCATGCCATTCAGTTTTGCGTTCTTGTCTCCATTCGCGCTTGGCATCGTCATCCCAAGTTTTCCATTCTTCGGGCAAGTTATGTCTTCTGTTACCACGGCGATGACCTCTACCATTCTTACCACGATCGCCGCGCTCACCTCGCCACTGCTCTGCCTTCAATCGCCACTCTTCTCGCTTGCCTCTGAGAGCTTCCTGTTGCTCAGGAGTTAGGATGATATTTAATTGCTCCCGCATGCCGTCACGTGCCGCCTTCATTACTACCCCAAACTTTTGTCTCTCGGCCCTTATCAATCCCCACTGTTCCGTACTTATGTCCATCTCACCCAGCCAATGCCGGCGCTGTTTAGTGGCGTCCTGCTGACTTTGTTCAGTCAAGCTTTCTTCGGTAGCCACTGGTAAGTCCTGTGCATCTAAACTACTGACACACAGCCCCATAGCTAAAACCATTGTTAGTAAAATTTTCATCTGGTTTCTCCTTGTTAGGTGTACTATAAATATTACATAATCTTAATACTTGAATAGCCTTTCTCGTTCTTATTGATATTGATAACATTGTTAGTGATATCTTGCATACTTTCAATGTGTGAAATAATTAATACATTTTCAAACTTACTCTTTAGATACCCAAGAAGCATGTTCATATGATTAATGTTTTCAGAGTCAAGAGTGCCGAAGCCCTCATCTATAACAAATAGATTACAGGTAGGTAGCAAACTGATGTTGGATAAGGCGGAGCGAATAGTAAGGGCTGTTAATGTTTTCTCCATTCCAGACCCTAACTCTACACGGCGGCGAGAAGTGCCATCATCAATAAAAATACTCAGATCATGGGCTTCCGTATCTACTTCAAGAAAAACTTCAAAGTTTGTAATGTTACTTAGTATCTTTCTTATCTCACTGTTGATAAGAGGGACCGCCTTATTTAGAATCATCAACGGAATACCATCATTTCCAAACGCATCCATCAGTAAGGCGTGTGAGTTATACCTTCTCTCTATTTCTTTTAGTACCTCTATGTTACCCCCTAGGTCTGTAATCTTTTGACTGATTTGACCTAGAAAGCTATTGCCCTTCGTCAGCTCATCATTATTGTTTTGAAGTCCATTATCCAAACCTACAATAGTGGTATCTAATTTACTGATTTTTTCTTGTATCTTTACATTATTAGACAATGCCTTTTCGTTTTGGCCATAAACTTTTTTCTCTTTATGATACGCTCCAAGCTTATTTCTCTGCAACTCTAGTTGCAATTTTATGTTTTCTGAAACCACATCTACGTTTTCGAGCCTCGTATCTATGCCACTCTTTTCCTTAGTATAACTTTCATACATCTTTTCTTCTTGAGGAAAAGTTGAAGCACCTAAAAATTTAGTGTTCTCATTTATGTTGCTCGTAGCATCATCAAGCCATTTCTGCTCCTCAACAAGTTCTTTCTTTGCAACAAAAGCTCCTGTAAGGAACGAACACTTTTTACAAGTATCATTGGTTTCAAACCAATCATGCTTATCCAGAATCTTTATTTGCTTTTCTTTTGTTCCCGCAATCTGGTTCCTTAGCTTCCACTCTGATTGTAGTTCTTCAGCATCCTTTCTATAATCATAGTAAACCTTTTTTCTTTCATCAAAAGGTATTTCCTCATTGAGTTTAACTAATTCTTCTCCAAGATAATAAGAGCGACTCATCAAATCAACTTTTGATTTTTGATTAGTTTCCCAACTTTCTTCTAGCTTCGCTATATCATTAGTAGAAACACCAATGTCTGTCTCAATAAAAGATAAAGACCTCAGCCCCTTAACTACGGGATGTAAAGACTTTACAAATTTTTCTTTGCTCTTCCTTCCTTTCTTTACTTTATTTTCTAGTTCCTCTCTTTCTTCATTGAGCGTTGCTATTTGTTCAACAGTTTCTTTTCGCTTCTCTTCAAACTGGCTAAGAATAGAAGGATAATCATTTTGCTGATAATCTTTCAGAACGGATTTGATAGAGGCAGTCTCATCTCTAATAGATTTCTGTAGTTCATCAATGGCATGTAGCCCCAAAAATCTTGCCAGTAGATCTTTCCTGTTTGTCTGACCGTGATCAATGAAACGAGTAATGTCAAACTGCTGACTAAAGGTAGTCATGGTATGCTCTTCATAAGATCCAAGCAACGCGCGAATTGTATTCTCTGTTTCTCTTACATTAGCATCACCACTAATGTTAACCTTGTCGCCATTTATAATTTGAAACAACTCAACTTTATTATTAGCTCTATTAGGATTTCTCTTATTCCTCTTGAAGTTTCTTTCAATGACATAACGCGCATCATCTATTGAAAAATCTATTTCAATGAAACCTTCATCCTTGTTCTTATGAATAACATCAGCCACATTTCTGCCGCCAGTCCTATTGCTATTATTGAAGAACCCCTGCAGAATGGTGTAAAGGATACTAGACTTTCCTGTCGCATTAGGAGAAAAGATNCCAGTCAATCCCTTGAGTTTATCAAAATTAATAACATTGTTACCACCATAAGAAAATACATTATCAAAAATTACTTTATGTATTCTCCAAGCTCTTCCACCGTAAGTGTCGTACTCATCACTGGCAGAAGTGTCGTAAAAGTCTTTATGAATTGTCAATACTTCATCAACCTCTTGCTCCGATACGGTGGGTCGCTTGGCAAAGTATTGCTTCAAGAGATCCTGTTGCGCTTTTAAGTCGGTTACATTTTCTGTCTTACCCGATAACGATAAATCATCTACCGTGTCCTGCACATCTACTTCAATAAACAAACCTTCGGGTTTGTATTTGTTCCTCAAAACGGATTCTACATGCTTGGCCGTAGTTACATTATAATCATCAGCCCCTATAAGGATGCGAATATAGGGCTTAGATGGCAAATCAAACTCTAGATTATCTATGCCATCAATAGCTTCTTGATCTAGTCTAAAAGTTTTAAACCCCCATTCATTGGCCACCTCTACAAAAGAACATTTGTTTTCATCTAGGTTCCAGATCAAAAAACCTTTCTCTACTTCTTCACCAAAATTTTGCTGAATAAGAGATCCAGAGTAAGCAACCTTGACCTTGCCGTTCTCATCCAGAATCATCGCTTGCCGCGAATGAACATCTCCCAACATTCCAAAGTCATAGTTACGAAAAATGCTCTTGTCTATATCGCTTTCAATACGATAGTGCGCGCTGGTCCGGCTACCATCTAAGGCTCCATGATACAACGCTACATACTTTTTTCCTTCTTCCCTATCAAACTCAATAGGCCACTCATTCTTACCATCTTGTATAGCGAAAACACCATACACCAAATCGTCTGTAACGTCGCACAAACCGCTCTCTGTGTAGAAGTGTATTGGCTTCCCTTTGTCTTGAAGTAGCCTTACAATGGGAGTGAGACTGTCTAAACGGTTATGTTGATTGATAACACAGTCATGGTTGCCCAAAACTATGTCTAAAGGAGCCACNTCACTAATGGCGTTNAGATANTTCCCTGCNAAATCTACGGCTTCGGGNGATAAATCAGTTTTATTGTGTAGCAAATCACCAGCTATAACAACTCTATCTATGTTAAAAGATTCTAAACTGGCTATTAAATTATCTAATATTTTACCGTATTCTTCATGCCTTCTGGTTTTACGAATATGTATGTCACTTAAATGAGCAATAATCATTATCTAAACATTCTCTCCTTGATGGTGTCCTTAAATTCTACATTCCTCAATGCACCACTGGTTGCTATCTTCATAAATTCTTCACTACCTATTTCAGCTATGTCTCTATCTTCTCCTTCTTTCCAATCTATAAACCTAACTTCTATACCAAATATAATAAATTTATTCGCCATTGTCAAGGCTTTTTTTCGTGCATCGGCATCTAATGCTATTACTACTGGGGTCTTGTTTTTAATGATTTTTCGGAATAATTTAAACTCATCATTGATAGAAGATCCTAGAATAGGAACTGCATTCTTTCGCGAGATAACGGCATCAAATACACCTTCTACCAAATACAACTCCTTATCCCACTCCACCAAATGTTCATTGAAGACAACATCTTTCTTAGGAACCGTAGCATTCTTATACTTCATTTTCTCATCAGGCCGGATCGACCTGCTAACATAATAGTTCAGAGTTTCATTATCATCATAACTTGGAAACAATACTCTTTGTTCTGTTATACTATAATGAATGTCATACTTAAGTATGTCTCCTTTTTCAAACCCTCTCTTATGCAGATAGTGTAAGGCGGCTTGAAANAATACCTTGTTTATGTTCTTGAAAATAGGAACAAAGCCTTTNGGTAAAGTGACTACTTGTTTTATTTCCTTTACGTCATTCTGTCCAAACAAGTTATCAATGTCAAGCTGCGGCTTAACGTAAGTATTTAATAATTCGGCTTGCTGCGGGTTTCCGCTCTTTATCATTAACCGCGATAAAGTTCTACCTCTTTGTTCGCATACCCAACAATTCCATAACCCTTTCTCTATATTAACTGTAAGCTTTTTATTCTTATGATCGCAGAATGGGCAATGGAAATACACATTACCTTTCTTATCTACTGGATTGTTTGGCCGTTGAGGATTGCCAAGAGCTGAAATTAAAACACTTAGAGTGTCAGACATTCACACTTCTTTCTGCGGCTGCTGCACGCGCCACAACAATAGCATCGGCCACATCAAATGCTTCTTTCGCAAATTCATCACGCGTTTTCATTAANGGTAAAAGNCCCGGCACTTCTGGATGAAGCTCACAAACTTTTTTGAGAACGTATTCTTTGGAGTTGCTTCCTCTGGGAACCTTACACTCGGCCAAATTACGGGCACGAATAACATTGAGTAAGGAAGGCCGAGTTCCAAAAATCTCATAACACTTTCGCTGTATAACATAATTAAAACCTGCCAACTTTATAATAGTTTTGATGTTTGATTTACCGGCAATAAACTTTGTAATAATATCTTCCACCACTATATGCTTGATAGAGTTAGTACTATCTTTAATCTCTTCTAGAATATAACAAACTTTATCAGCTTTGTCAAGCCATTCATTATGTTTTTTTAAGGGGATGTGTCCTGCGGTTTCAAACTTGTTTTCGGAAAGGTTCCAAATACAAAAACCGCAGCAGAACGTGCTTAGATCGAGTCCCAACAAATAATCCTGTTCTGCTGCGGTCATTTTATATTACCAAGACTTTGATACTACCAAGTACGGAGTCTCCGAGTCTGGGTTGTAGATGAAAGAAGCGCCATAGCCGCTTTCAGTTGCCACACTTACGCCAACATTTACTAACTGAAAGCTATCGCCATCAGCAGTATACCCACCGTCGCCGGCGCCTACATGCAAATTGTATCCATCCAACTCATAACCAAGTTCAATGTAAGTATCATCCTTAACAGCATCGCCGCTAACGAATCTACCTACAAACAAATCAACTCCACCAACCGAACCGGCAACACCTACTTCGATGTCGTGACTATCCGATTCAAGAAATGGGCCGTCATAATAATAAGAAGTGATGTTAACTGAGCCATAATCATTAATCTCTTGTGAAAGAGTAATGTCATATTCAGTATCATCACCGGTGATAGGAATCTGACCCCAGATACCTACGCTAGTTGCACCAATGTTGGTGTCAACAGTTACAAGGTCAAGAGTAGGCTGAACAGAGATTGCACTTGGGCCAGCCTGTCCTCTCCAAACGTGTCTACTAAAAGCGTCAACCGACAGCTCTGCTCCTGCATAAGCTGCTGTATTGCCGATAAGCAGTGTAGCCGCCGCTACAACTGCCATAATAAACTTCTTCATACACTCATCTCCTTTTTAGGGGAATTAGTTTACATTAACTATTTTGTTGGGATTGCTTCTTTAATGCCGTAAAGTTGGCACTAAAATCTGGTTTTTCTTTATTCTTCTTTTCGTCCACAGGCTGTGGGAGGAACCGACTAGGGGCAATACCTTCACTATCTAATACAGATAGGATATCTGATTGAGACATAGTGACTTGTGTTTCTTCTTCTTGGGCTACCATTTTTTGTGATGCAGTAACCATCTTAATTATATTCTCAGTAGCCTTATGAGCGCTGTCTAGATAAGGAGCGGCTTTGTCNCCCGACATAAACGCGTCTTCCGCATCCTGTACAAACTCATTCATTTTCTTAAACGTCTTCATTGCTTCTGTTTGCTGATCAAGAGACTGTTCGTAGATAACTTTAAAGATATCATCCAGACTCTTGCCCTCAAACAATTCTATTTCTCTTAACTTATCAAGCTGATTCATCTTCAGTATTCTCTGCTAGTGAATTGAAACGATAGTCTTCCTGCAGTTGCGACATAAACCATTGCATTTCTTGCATCTGCTCTACCAAATCTTGTATTACTGGTTCACTACTATAAATCTCTCTCTCTAAAACATTATCTAATGTCTGAGAGAACGATAATAGTCTTCCATAAATATCATCATATTGGTCTTCGTAATAGGTTAATCTATCTAAGCTACGATAAAACAACACTCCTAAGAAAACAGCAATAGCACTAATAAATATCAATAAGAAAATTTCTAGCATCACATCTTATCCCGCCAAAAAATACTCATAATCCTTTTTCCTCTCTTGGAATACATAAACATCTTATTTCAGACTTTTCACCAAATAAACTAAAATAGGCATTCTTTGAGGTTACAGGTTGTTCGTGCAAGTTATAAATATCATATTCTAACTCCATCAACAAATCATAAATGTTTATTATGTGATTGTTATACATCTTCAATAGTAGCTGATGTATCTCTAAAAAAATCCAAGGCCTTAAATCATTAATAGCTTTTTTTGCTCCCATTAAAACTCTATACTCATACCCTTCAACATCAATCTTAAATGTATCCGGTACAGTTGGTACTTCATAATCTGTCATAACCCACTTAGAAAACTCATCTAACGTAACCATAGTGGTAATAGACTTATCTTTACCTTGGGTATCAACCTTGAATTGAGGTGAGTCTCGCTCATAACGTACACACAGAGTATTGGATTGTTTCTCTAATAAGAACTCTACTTCTCCCTGAACCTCTCCCACAAAAAGCGGATACATAACCAGCATCGGATCACCAAAACGATTATCATTTTCGTTATATTCGGTAATCATTTTAAACAATCTAGCACCTTCAGGCGAGGGCTCAAAACAAAAAGAAAACTTTTTATTATCATCATTATTATTCAACTGAAACATATAAGAAAACCAACCTACATTACCGCCGACATCAAGTAAAGAGTTTCTATTTTTAGTATGCTTGAGAAAATTTTTCATTTCCCAACCCTGGCCATTAACTTGATCCCATTCTGTATTATAGGCTTCAGGCATATCACCAAGCTCATCGGGTAAATTTATTTCGATTTTCTTTTGAACTATATGTTTCATTAGAAAAGTTTAACAAATCCTTTTACCATATACCGATCTTTCTTCTGTTGAATTTCCAAATACATTTTATCTCTACCTAAAAACTTTTTCATCTTAAGTTTCCAATAACGATCATTCGTTGCTATAAACCATTGTGGATGAGCATACTCTAAGGTATAGTTCTTATACCCTAAGGCAATAATAGGATGCCCATTTCTTTTGTATCTGTCATACGAACCACCAACATAAAAATCAATACTATTTTCAAATCTTATTAACTTATTTTCTACCCACACAGCTATTCTCTTCGCATCTTCTTTACTCTCAATAAGAGCAAAAGATGGCGGTGCAGCAAAAACTGAGCTGGTGAAAATCAAAGAGATGATCAGATGTTTCATAGCTTATAATTCATAATCAAAACTTCTTCGCCTGTAGATTGTTCCATACCTTCGGTAGCGCCGGCAGGTTTCACAAATTCTTTTGTCTCCCAAGTAAATTTATTCTTAGGATACATATCACCTAACTCAGAGAAGTCGTAATAGGAAAGAGCAACCTTGCCTTCTATGTTGTGAAGACATTCTCTTAATTCCTCATGTTGCTCTTTGCCAAACCGATGCAAACTATAATACAACTCCGTACTCCAATAAGGCGGNTCAACATAAAAATATGTATTCTCTGAATCATACTTTGCAATCACTTCTTCAAAAGACATATTCTCACACANACCAATCTTTTTNAGTTTGGGAATAAACTTATCNCTGGTGAGGCGATTATAGAAAGCCTTAAACTTGGAGCCATACTTGCCCTTATAATCTTGAAACTCTGAATCTACAGGGTCTATGCCAGAAAATGAAGAAGTAAGAACGTAAGCATACTTCATTGCCGCAACTTGATCCTTACGACCTATCTTTACTTTGTCGCCAAAATCTTCTTTTATTTCATTAATAGTGGAAATTCTATCTGCTCTAGCTCGTTGCAATGTTCTATTGTTTTTTCTGCGATCTTTTTTATCAAGTGACTTATTTTTTAATCTTTCTCTTAATGTTCTAATGTCATCATCAGAATCGAAAAGATCTTTTTTACATTGATAAAAATAATCGCAGCAAGCATCAGAAAGTTCTGGCTTACCTTTTTCTTGCAAGGGGGGACTCTTCTTATCAATAAATTTGGAGAAAGGTTTGGGAGTAGAAGCGCACCGGAAAAGGTTAGTCATATAAGGGTTGAAATCATTATAGATAACCTTTTCACATCGTTCATGTATGTCGGAGTTGACATACACCCAATACGCGCCGCCGAATACTTCTACGTATGTTTCACATTCTGGAACAAAACTACTTATCCAGTCAGACATGCGGGCTTTTCCACCAATATAACTTAAAATAATAACCTCGTTTCGCTTAAACTATCTTAATGTAAATCTTGAGTATTATAAACTAACTTCCGTAAAGAAGCATCATTATATTTGTAAGGAATAACGCCAGGACTTTCAAGGATATCAATCCTATTTATCCACCGGCGCGCCATCGTATCTCTAACTTGATATAGTCCAGACTTCTTACCAGCATTGACAACAACCCAATCACCGTAATCAAGAAAACCTCCATTACGAACAAGCATATTTTGTGCAACAGCAATGTAGCGGTAATCACTAGCATTCTCTATTCTAAAGACAGTGCCGTCTGCTGTAACATTCGGCGTGCTATCTGTTTGTTCTGGAACAGGGTGATACATCGTGACTGTGACTTTGAGTTTATTAGCCTCTTGATCATTTATCTTTTTTTTGAACCCATCTATTTTACGCCCGCAGTCATCTAGATAAGCCGCCAGTTGTAGACCTTGAAGAGTATTATCTTCCATCAAGCTGTCAGCTATAGCTATCGCGTGGTTCATCTTGATTATTTCTTCTTGNAGCTTGCCAACTAGAATCTTCTTTTCGACACCGTAAGCTACCAGACTAATCGACATCAGAACAATCAGTATGTTTTTAATCATCCTTATCTAACTCTGCTAATATTTCATCAATACTAAAAAGTTGTTGCTCTTCTTCTTTCTTCTTGTTCCTTATTTCTTCCAACTTGGATTTCTGTCTATCTTGCAAACTCTCGTCTATAACATCTTGAAGGTCTTCGTCAGGAATAAAACTGATAATCTCTTCGCCTTCCTCCATCTCGGCTAGACATTCTAGGGCTTGACAATACTCTTCTAGCTCCTCTATGTGTTTTAACATTTTCTCTTGACGTTCCATAAGCTTATTAATAATGTCAATAAGTTTGGTGACGCTTTTTTGTTTGGTTGATCTGCTCATAACTTACATCGCCTCTAGGTCAAAGTTATTTAATGGCTTCTCTATTTTTAAATCTCTCAGCTTCTCATTCTCTACAATAAGCTTAGTGCCTCCCGATACAAACTTTTTCCCATCTGGATCCTCTTTAATAGTATAAAGATAAAATACTGTCTTCCACATGGATACTCTAACAATTCTACCAGGACGGCCATCTAATATAACTATGTCATCATTATTATAATCATTTCCAACAAATATAAGAAGGCCCGCTAACACTGATTCTATTGTAGTTTTAAAGAATAGTACTACTAATGCTGCTAAAAACATCCACCCATACTCGCCCAACAGAATACTTATGTTATCTTGTAAAGCATTTTCTACTTGTTGTACGGCTTCTGATTCCATCTAATTTCTCCGACTGGCATAGAATTTGTATGTTATTATATAACTTAGTAATAAGCTAAATATCTATCCGCCGGGAAGCGATAATGTCTATTTAGAGATTTTCTTTTCCTACTAATAAGGAAATCTTTTCCTTTACTCCATCATACTCTTGTAGGAGTTCTTTTTCCTTTATTCTTATTAGGTTGTATCCCTCTTTTTTTGCCAACCAATTTTTAATGGCATCATTTTTCTTCGCCATCATTATTACATAACTAGGTTTGCCTCGCGTATCGTGGTAGTACTCACCATCTACTTCTATCAAAGCACCGTGCTCTATAAGATGAAAGTCAAAATAGCGCCAGCCTGCTTGATATTTAAGTGCCTTCTCTCGCTCATATTCTATGCCCATATCATCAAGCATATCGGCGACTTGCTGTTCTAAGTTAGTCATAGGACGATTAGTCCGGTTCATAGGAGGCAAGTCTTGCTTATCACGAATACGTTTACGCAAGCGTTTTACAGCTGCTTTACTCTTTGGTTTTTTCAAATGATATCCAGCTTCATCTTTTTCCTAGCACTACGGAACTCATCCAGGTTCACCACTCGTATACTCATACCCTCGTCATCACCCTTAAGATAAGCAATAATGCTTTCATCCGTATACTGGCGTCTTAAAATATCTAACTGATGCATACTATCAGCATCAACATACCTTTCCCATATGTTCATCACTCCAACGGTGAAACCTACACCCTCAGATAGTGTCAGCGGCATCTTATCTCTCCAACTTTTCTATTCTTTCTTTTAGCATTTCCATATCTACCATCATGTTTTGTGCCAAAGTTCTATACTCTATCATAAGCTTTTCAGTATCAACCACCCGTTTGTGTATAGCAAATAACACTTCTGCTGGCTCAGCACTTTCCGCCATCGAAACCTGTTGAGGTGTAAGAATATTTTCACTCATCTTCATCCTGCAGTCTTTGATGGAGATAATCTAAAACATTATTAATTACCGGATTCTCTGGTTTAGGTGGTTTTTTCTTCTCTTCGGGTTGTGGCTGTAGCTCTAGTTCTGGTTCTGGCATCGCACCGTCAGCGCTTATCTCTTCTGCTATGCGCAACAAATCCACATTCAATAATAACACCTCTGCTTGTATTTGTTCTACCTTCCGCAAAGCAGCAAAATTTCCTTTATTCCCTATCACTTTCATAACCTCTTTACTAGACAATGCTATGCGAATAGATTTATCCAAGCTNTTCAACGCTATCTTAATAAAATCTATTTCGCCTAATGCGCCCAATATGTTATCAACTTTATTGTCAGACATTAGAAGTCTCCGATTCTGTTTCTATAACTATGAGCTGTATATTTTCTAATTGACCCTTAGCGTTTAGATCTACCTTTACATCATAGTTGCTCAAAAGTTTTGGTACATTATTACCAACCTCTTCAAACATCCAATATAACATTCTATTAAAACCTTCATTATGCACATCTTTAATTGATGCATCATAAACTGAATTACATACCACCCATTGCTTAAAGGTATTATCTTCAGTTAGATCTTGATCAGCTATAGAGGGGTCTATTTCTGCACGAAGCACAGTGGATGCTTTAATGAGTTGTTCCTGTAAAAAAGCAATTCTAATTGATAATGTGTTTTCATTTATTTCTAAAAGTTTGTATTCATCCTTCCACGGCCCGCGGGCCGCGTCACTAATTTCACTCATTTAAACCTTCCTTTATAAAGCAGGGCTAATCAAAAGTATTTGCATAATATCGTTGGATAAGAACCTTTTTGGGAGATCACCAACTGCTTGATACTATTCGACTAGCCCTGTATATTTTTATGGTATTTCGACATCTGACTCTTCATCTATGCTCGGCCAATATCTTTTTTCATCCGCATGAAATTCATAAACTCGATGGTTAGGTTGGTCTCCCATGTCCATTTCTGGTTGAATGTAACCTTCATTCAAAAGCTTTTCTGCTAACATCGGGCCATTCAAAGGTAAAAATGTATCCACGCCCGTAGGATTAATTATCATAGTGGTAATAGGTGATGGTTGCAATTGCTGCGATAACAAATTAGGCCCTATCTGATTAACAATTTGCATGTTATGCTGCATTATTTGTGTTATTTTTAGCAAAGGAAACTGAACTAACACTAGCTTACTTCCAAAATTTTGCGATAATGCTTCAGCAATATGACCCTTATTAATATAAGCGGAGCCTATTTCTTCTGTCGTAAACCCAACAATAACTTTTTCACCACTAGACAAATCTACTGTATATAAAGAATTGCCATCAGTATTGCCCACAAACCACATCTGCCAACCTTTGTCTATAAGTTGATTAATAACGATTTGCGCGCTTAACTTTCCAATATTGCTTTCTATATGTTCTGATGTCCACTTTCGCGAATCAATTTTCATTTACACTCTCCCACATAAATATCACTCTACAACTGTTGTCGTAGCTCTAATATTTTTTCTTCACCCACTAACGAACCTTTGTCCCACGCTATACTTCGACCAAACGTATCAGCATTAAGTTTAACAATCAAAACTTTGCCAGGGATCAAATCATCTCCACAATATTGTAACTTGTTATGCCACACTCTAAAACTGCTTCCATCGTCTGCTCTTACATTTGCGTAAGGTTTACCTTTCTTTGTCTTCAGCATTTCTACAGTTCGTATTGTTAACCATACATGATCATGGGCCTCAGCTTCATCATCAAAATCAGAAATGTGCGTAAGCCCCATGTCTTTTACAATACCAGACATCTCTTCCCATCTTTCTATATTTTCCGTAACCCTAAACCCTAGATGCTCTAACTCATTATTGATCATTTCAGTTTCAGTATAATTATCTTCAATGTTAATATCAAAAGCCTCTAACAACTTATCCATATAACGACCACTTATTAACTCAAAAAACTTAAGCTCTTCTTCATCCCACAACTTTACACACACCTTCTTCAAGTCTCGCTTAGGCATTCTAGATAAGGCATAATAAACTTCAGTCACTGCCACTAATGCTTTTCTATTAAACTGTTTTCCACAAAATTGCATTCCGTCAAACATTCCCAAAGAAATAAGCATCTTTAGATCGTTTTCAGAAATCATCTTGAATTCAAAGTTATCCCTCATAAATTCTGTATAGTCTAACCAACCGCTGACGCCAGGATAATGTTTCTTTATCTTATTCAACACAGCCTTGCCCAATCCCTTTACTCCCATCAGCCCTACCATAAACTCATCTTGTGTAACTTTGAAGTCTAATGAAAAATTATTTATGTTACCCAAAGTTATCGTTGGATTATCTAACAAGTCTCTAGCCATAGAAAGACACAAAGCTATTTCATCATGGTCATCCGCCGAATGATTACACAACACTTCAATGAACTCTGCTGGATACTTCGCCTTGAAATAACTTGTCCAATACGCCAAGATGCTATAACTAATAGCATGAGATTTATTGAATAGATAACCCGCATTTTCTATCAGCTTGTCTGCAACTTTTTTGGTTTCTTCCATCGACAAGATAAGTTTATTAGGATTACTATACAAATGTTCTTCCAAATAAGCATTACACTTCTTCTGATCCAATGACTCTGCTGTCTTACGAAGAATGTCACCTTCACCAAAACTCAAACCCAACATACTGAACATCTGAATAAACTGCTCTTGGTAAATCATAATACCTTGAGTTGGTTCCAGTATCTCTTCAAACATTGGATGATGCTCATTTGCTCTATCTTCATTACCATTCTTCCGCCTGATAAATGCATCCAATGCACCCATCTTGATAACACCAGGTCGATAGATGGCATTCACCGCAGCGATGTCTTCTATAGTTTTTGGTTTTGCTTGTTGTAATACTCTTGTAATGTTTGAGCCTGCAAACTGAAACACTCCAAAGGTTTGACCTTCACACAATAACTGAAACGCTTTGTCGTAATGAACCTGCTCTTCTTCAGATAACTCATCCCTATCTAATGGCATATTATACAAGTCAGGTATTTTCATTCCTACTTTATCCATCACATCTTTCAATACCGACAAAGTAGAAATACCCAACATATCAATCTTGAGAAACTTCATCTTCGCCAGTTCATCTATTTGCCATTCTGTGACCAATACATCGTCCTTGGTCTTTCTCAACGGCATCATGTCATACAAGGGACTAGATGAAATAATAACACCGCCAGCTGCAATGGTTTGGTTCCTCGCATTACCATTCAATACATCAATAGTCTCAACAAAGTTAGCTGCTTCATCACCATCCATGTCTTGAACAAACTTTCTTACTTCTGGCTTCTCGTTCATTATTTCACTGAATGATGCCATGTCTTTGTTCAAAGAGATGTGTCCCGAAATTGTCTTGGCTATTTTGTTTGATTCTTGAAATGGTAAGTCTTTATCTTTCGCCAGATCGCGAAACAAAGTATTAGCGGAGTAACGGGCATAAGCACACACAGAAGCAATATTAGCATCGCCCCATTTACTCGCGACATACTCTTTAACTTTTTCTCTATCTTTGTCCGAAAAGTCGTTATCAATGTCAGGCTCCTTAATCCTGGTAGGGTTCATAAATCTCTCAAAAAAGAGATTATATTTTATAGGATTCAAATGAGTTATGCCTAANAACCAACACAATAACGCTCCGCTCGCACTACCTCGTCCTGGCGACATTAGAATGTCGTTATCATAAGCAAACTTACAAAAGTCTTGGGTGATAAGGAAATAGTCTATGTATCCTTTATCATCTACAAGGTCTAACTCTTTTTTCAACGCAACTGTATATTCGGGAATGTCTTCTTCTTTTATTTGTCCCGCCTCAAGCTTTTCGTTCATACCCTTCTTCAGCTGCTGAACAATGTACTCTCTATTATTGTTATAACCTTTTGGCGTTTCAAACTTGGGCTCTTTCAAAGTGTCCATGTCAAGCTTAGCGTTACATCTTGTCGCAATGTGTTTGGTGCTCTCTATGGCCTCTTCCAGATACTCATCAGCAATCAAGTCACCATAACCATTATCATACCACAACGCACGCATTTCTTCTTCATCCGCAAGATACAAAGTATGTACTCCAGCTTCATCAAACCTGCCATCAGTATTGAGACGCCATAAGAAATCGTGTACCTTGTCATGCTGTTTCAATACTACATGAACATCATTGGCTAAAACACATTTTACATTTTCATATTTCTTACGAAACAATTCTATCAACGCTACATTATAATCTTTTTGTATATCCAAGTCATGCGGATGCAACTCAATAAACAGATTGTCTTCACCGAAAATTCCTAACATCCTATCAAAAAAGGCTGTCATCTTGTCAGTCTGTTTGGCTTGTAAATACCTAGCCATGTTGCTAATAACGCAAGTTGTTGTGGCAATTATTCCTTCAGAATGTTTCTCTAATAAATCTAAATCTATTCTAGGTTTGCCGTAATACCCTTGGGTATTCGCATAATAGTTCAAACGAAATAGATTTCTCAACCCAATGTCAGTTTCTGCCAACAACAGAAGATGTGGCGACCTGAGCCTCATCTTATTCTTTTCTCGTATTTCTGTTGCTGTTAGCCCCTCTTTTTCTTTCTCTTCTAATCCTCGCTGATGCATATCTTCCACACAATACATCTCGCAGCCAAGTATCGGCTTCACTCCTACCTTGTTCATCTCTGTATAAAACTCAACCAAGCCGGCCATCGTGCCATGATCTGTAATGGCACAAGCTTCCATTCCAAGCTCCACACATCTTTCTGCATAGTCCTTCGCTTTCCCAACACCGTCAAGCATACTGTATGTAGTATGCAAATGTAGTTGGGTCATCGTAGTTATTTCTTTACTCAAAAAATTCTCCTGTCTCGCAATCATACAACAATGCCCCCGTAGCCATACAATAAATCTTGTTTGTCTCTTTACAGGGGCGAAATTTACTACTCTGTCCAAGAGTAAAATGCTTCTCCATTACCTCAATGTCATTACTAAAATCTTTACCAAGTTTTTTTAGTGTGCCATAGAAAAAAGTTCCAGGCTTTTTCGCTGCCGGTCTTGCCGGCTTTATCAAGCCGGTCAAGTCCGCTCCATTTACGCTCTGCTGCTTCCGGCGATATCGCTCGTGCGTCTTCTGGCCTTCGCTTTTCTCCTTCTCGACTTCATCGCGATCCAAAAACTTATCCAAGCGCTCTCGTTCCTTCTGTAACTCTTTGTCGTATTTGGAAATGTCTTCTTTCTTA
>JGI25130J35507_1000151_pt1 | contig 22558 bp, 32 predicted proteins | sample ETNvirnome_2_300_FD_35507 | JGI IMG/M metagenome (IMG submission 35507)
AGGATCGCGGGGCCGGGGAGCGATTTCCTCCCCTAACGCAGCCGTGAGCGCAGCCGTGAGCGCACGCCTGGCCCTCGCCCTAGAACCCCTCGTACCGAAGCACAGAGCGGTCAAGCAGGGTATTGCCCCACTCCCAGCACCCGCTGTGCAGGATAAGCTGTGCATGAACCTGTTTTGAAACCCTAAGAGCAAACATGTCTGTTCTATATGCGTCGTATCGTTTTGACATTACTACAGACATTTATTCTATTACCTGGTTTAGAGTAAGTTCATGCACAGTTAGGAAGTAGGCGAAAAGTTTGGCTTTTTCCGTTCAAGAACTTCCTGAGCGCCTCATGAACGAAACCGGTTTTTTTGACTTTCAAGGGGAAAAACCACTTTCTGCAAAAAACTCGCTTTCCTCAATAGAAGCATAGAGTTACGCCATTTCACCACTTTTACCTGGTTTTTGAGGGGAAAAGTACCCTCGTAAACCTATGAAATCGTTAGAGAATTTAGGTGCCTTTTGTTATTGCACAAAATGAATTTATAGTTTAATTACAACACATGTTGTTGAGTTGTTGAAATTAGGGGGCGCAGCGGGGCGCCCACGTAACATAAGGAAAAGAGAAAACGATGAAAGTAACGACAAACAGAGATGGCAGCAAAACGGTAATCAGTAGCAAGGGAAATGAATTGATGGTCGACCAAGAATGGGGCGAGCAACGATGGAACGTCATGGCGAAGCGGGCCACCCCCTGCAAGCTGTTCGGCAGCGAGTGGTCATGGGTTGACGTGTTCAACTCTGAAGAAGAAGCAATCAGTTACGCAAACCGACTCTAAGGAGAATCAGATGAAAGACTTCACAAGAAAAGCATACATCAAAGCATTGCAAGACAAGAAGTGCCCACGTTGCGGGCGAAAGCTCACCCGCAACTCTAAGCAGTACTTCACGTTCGTCACCGCCGCATACGAGGGCTGGTGCAAAAACAACAACTGCCGAAGCGAGTGGTCGTATCGCCCGCAAGCATTTCGTGGCGCGCGAGTAACGCTGCTGAATGGATCGCTCTAATGAAAGCAACAAAGGAAAAAGAAATGCACGACCCCCATCCACTCCTCGACTGTTCCATGTGGCCGAAAACCAACCGCTTGATTCGCAGTAGTTATCGCCTCACGCTGAAAGGTCGACAATTAGGGAAAAAGCAATTCCCGAGTTCTGAAGAAGGTCAAATGTGCATGCATGCCGAAATGACCATTTTTGTGGGGGCAGTGAATCGCTTCCTGATTGACGCCGACGCCGACGCCGATGCCCTGGGGCGATTGAAACACTACGTTGAAATCCTGACCAAGGTTCAGAACGATATTCAGGTTAAGAAATTACAACTCTACAAACTGATAACGGCGCCAAAGGGATCGCTCAAATGAGCGACCTTGTGTCACGACCAAACGCCACAGGGTTCGCCCTGGGGTGTTTGAGTGGCGACACAATGCCGCCAGCAACAACAAAGGAAAAAGAAATGAGTGAACACTTAGTAAGCATGAAACCCTACAGCGTCGATAAGCGCATCACCGGCAAGGGCAATACACGTCGCCTTTGCTTCAGCGTCGGCTACCACGGGGGCAACAACATCTTCGGGCAACGCATTGGTTGCTTCTGCATCGTTATGGCGAAAGCCGAGAAGTGGGACGGCAAGTGGTGTGTAGAGTTCGAACTGCTGGTGGACGACGGCGTTCAGCGCATCGGCGACCCAGGGCAGACCGTCGGGTTCTACGAGAACATCAAGACAGCGCGAGCAGTGCTCACGATGCTCTCCCAACGAGAATGGACATACGACCTCGACCGCAAAGAGTTGCTGGTGCCGGAAGGCATTGGCTGTGACGACGAAGAAATCTTTCAAATGGAAGGGGGCGAGTAATGCAACGCTTCGACGGAACACCAGTAGCGACTAAATGGGAACGACGCCGAGACAAGATGCTTCAAAACGCCATGCGTCTCGTTAACGACCTAGACTCCGAAACCAATTTGCTCGACGAGAAGGTCATTCGAGCAGCGGTGCACGATACGTGGCAGCGTCAGTATGGCGCAGATCAGCGCCAGGCGTGTCAGCGGATCTGCATTCGATTGGCGCCGGGGGTTCACAGGACCATTCGACGCTCAGTGTCCGATATTGTCGCCTGGTGCCCTAAAGCAAGAGAGCGGTCACCCAGCGACCTGCAACATGACGAAGTGATGCTTTCAGCAATCGGGCTCATACGCCACGACGGACGACAAGCGGTAGTCGTTCAGTACTGCGGAGCGTGGCACAACATCCCAGGGCGGTATCACGACGATTGGAAGTTAATCGGTTACCTGTCCGACGGGAAAGAGTGCAGCTCTAAGGAGTTCGACCGAATGGTCAAACGACTCCTAATGACGGAGGACAAGGCGAGAGAGATTCAGGCACAGCAAGATCGCAACAACTGTGACTGGGGCAATCAATTGCTTCGCATCGAACAAAAAGCGCCCGAGCAGTGGGCAGAGTTTTGCCGAATCACCGACCGCATAACGAACCCCGACTACAGCGACCTGCTTTGCTGAACACTACAACGAGAAGGAGAAACACAATGACATTTCAACCGCTAGTTCCAAAGAGAGTTAACATCAACCGAACCCCCGAGCAGGTAGTGGAAGACTGCTTCACGGTACTCGACTGGTTTCCCGTTGATGCCCGCGCCGTCATGCCCCGAGGCATGACCGAGGAGTGGTTACGCTTCATCGTCTTCGTTGAGTACGACAGACTCTTGAGCGAATGGGACGAAGACAGCGTTAACGATGGGACGCTGCTTCAGCAGACGCGAGACCGCACAAAAGAACGCCTCGCCATCATGCAGCGCAACGAGTCGCGCTTCCCAGAGTTCCTNGACGAGAACGCGCCTATCGGCAAGGTCGGCGAATATCGGGAGGGCGTTAACCACAGCGGCAACTACGACATTGGCGATGCCATGAGGGACGGGTCGCATCGATTCTACAGAGCAGCGAGTAAGTTCGTTGAAGCGCGAGGCGGTGAAGCCCTCAACCACATGGTCGACACCGGCGCCCACCCGCAGACGGGCGAGTGGACGGTCTACCTGCGAGTCAGTACCCGCATGACCGATAACCGGTACGCGGACGAGTGGGAGTTAGCGCAACATGACATCGTTCACTGGACGGTGTGGCCCATGCACACCCGGTCAGCAGAAGTCGACGCCGAGCTATCGCCCTACCCCTACAGCGAAGAGTGGGAAGGCGAGTTCGGAGTAATGGGAAATATCAACTTCACGTGCTGAAGCGACCAAGTGCTTGGGGCTCACGCCCCGAGCCCTTGAGTGGCGGCAGAATGTCGGCAGCAACAACAAAGGAAAAAGAAATGAGCAACACAGTAAACAACGAACCCCAAGTCGTCCACGACGGACGCGTAGTCGAGACCCTGGACGACGGCACATGGTGTAACCCCAAGTACCCAGACATCCCCTTGACTCGAATCCGTCACCGCAAGGGGCGAAAGTCTGAGTGGACTTTCGAATGGGTGCCCACCGAAGACCTGGAGTTCGTCACTCCCGTTCAGCAGCTTTACAACTTCCTCTGGGAAGCTATGACGGCCCCCTGGAGGCACTGCTATTACAGGTCGGTGACCGACGGTCTTCGTTACCTGGTAACGGGTTCGTACAGCGATACCATCCCCAGGGGCTTCGAGAGACGAGCCAAGATCGCCGGCGTAGAAGTCTTCTGCAAGCGGGGAGTCGATAACCGGGGCAAGGATTACAAAGACCGCACCCCGTTCAAGCACCGAATTGGTTTCGTGTGCCCGCTGTGCGGCAAAGAGATTCCAGCAGGGCGAGCTAGCAATCACCTCAACAGCAAATCACACCGCNAGGCGATGACTACAACGTTCGACATCATNGAGCGAAGCGCGCGCATGGAGACGAGACGCATAGGGGAACGCGAAGACCGAAAGCGTGACGCGGCCTACTGGTCAACGGGTTACCATTACAGCGATGGGCGAGAGAGCAGTCATCACTCCGACTTCGACCAACAAGATGGACAAGCTGTCAAGTGACGCCACCAAGTGCTTGGGGCTCACGCTCCGAGCATTTGAATGGCGGCATTAGCCGGCAGTAACAACAACCAAGGAGATAAGAAATGGCAACAACAAAGCAGAACGAAGCAATGGCGAAGGCGGTAGCGCTCATGCTCAACAGCTTCGGCGACGGGATCAATCAACTCGTCGCTCAGGCTCACGAGTTGAACGACGACATTGTCTCGAACCTGACCGAGCTTTCGGACGGCGTGTCCGGGGACTCAATGAGCATGTATGAAGTCGAGGAGAGCCTCCTCGAACTCATGCACAGTGTGAACACTTTCAGCGTCGGCATGACCAAGGGGCTCAAGGAACAAGAAGCGTTTCTGAAACCCCTCCGCATGATGCAGGGGGAATCGAGCGAGGAGCGCGCTCAACGCATCACCAAGAAGAAGGAGCGTACCGCGAAGAAGAAGGCAGAGCGAGCAGCGCGCAAAGCGGAGCGAGCAGCGGCCAAGGAAAAGCAGTCCTAAGTGAACCCACGAGTCGGGTCGTTATTCGAACGGCCCGCCTCAGTGGTTTCAATGAAGGAACCAGCAACAAAGGAAAAGCAGATGAAAGCATTCGCAACTGGAAAGAGAAGCAAGCGCAACGGACGACACCTAGAGTTGACCACGACGCTTGAAGTAGACGGGGAGCAAGTGCCCGTAGTGGCGACAGTCAAGGCCACTCGGCAAGGGTTCGTCCCCTGCATCGCCGAAGTGGACGAACTCTGGAACAAGTTCGTTCTCGACGGCAACGTGGTGTACGCCGATTGGTTCGACGCCTCACAAGACATGCTCAACGTTCTCAACGATGGCGTGTTCTGGGTGAGCACCGGGCGACACGAGGGGCGCTGGGTACAGCGCAGCGGGTTGCCCCTGGGCACGGTTCGCGAGATCAAGGCAGCGGCCAAGGCGTGCATCAATGCATGGCTTGAGCCTCACGAGGCGCTCAAGAACGGAGTAGTTCGGGTCGACCCGAAAGCTCCCAAGCCCATCAACATGGTGAAGCTGGGGAAGCTCGAAGAAGCGATGCTCAAGCTCATGAACCGCAACCCCTGGAAGCGCATCTGGGCTAACCGCGGAGAGCGCACGGTCGGCTGATTGCTGAGACCACCAGTCGGGTCGTTCTCGTAACGGCCCGCCTGAGTGGCTTCAACAACTGGAGTCAGTAACAAGGAAAAGAAGATGAAAACATCAGCAGCAAAACAGCAAGTAGTAACCATTCTGAAAACCAACCTCGCTCAGACTATTCAGTCAACGCGAACCTCGCTCGTTGAAGAGGTGACGAACGTCCTCAGCATCGTCGAAGAGGCGGAGAACGAGATCCAAGGCATGGACCCCGTGGACGTCGAGATTCTCCTCACCGAAGTGACGGTACAGCTCCGAGCTTGCGTCACTCATTTCGAGCAGAACGTCAGCGATCTCCAGGGCCGAGATGGTCTCATCAAGGTCATGGCCATGATGGTCAACGAAGGTGTCGAGGAGAAGGCCAAGCGCAAGGAGTTCCGAGCCGCACAGAAGGAGCGCAAGGCTCAAGAGAAGGCAGTTCGTTCGGCGCGAGCACAGGAGCGTCGAGAAGCCTCAGCGGCCCGCAAGGCAGCCAAGGCAGCGGCCGCGAAGAAGACCCCCAAGAAGAAGGGGTCGGGTCGCAAGGCGCGCTCGTAAGCGATAACGCTTCTTGAGCCTTCGGGCATTGAACCCCGGTCAGCGATGGCCGGGGTTTTTTTGTTTGTACTCGATGACTCAGTTGAACAGTCAGAGGGGCAGGGTAGGTTGTGAACAGTCGCNCAGGGGGTCAGGGGTCAGGGGTCGTTAATGACGTCCCCAACCCGCACGAACGAGCACAGCGATGCACGGGGCGGAAATGGGGGGAGATATGACGCCGAAAACACCACTATGCCCCCCTGTGCCCCCCCGTGAGCGTCGATCTGGGGAAATGAATGTACATACACACGATTTCAGAGCACGCCCGCTGAGGCGCGGCACAGCGAGTTTGGGGGGCATATCCTTGACACGTTGCGTCAACGCCCCTGGGCGACCCCTGGGGCACCCGATACGAGGGCGACGTCTCCCCCTGTCAGCAGCACCGCTGACGGGAGCAGACGTGGGTCTCGAAACGAGGCTCAGTAACCACTAACGGCGGCACGACCGCCAGGAGAATTTTCATGCAAGGAGTAATGGTGAATAAGGCGAAGGGCGGACACTACTGTACGTTCGAAGAGGCGGCGGCTGTCCCGGTGCCCGAGGCAACGCGGACGTACATGCCAGTCTCTAACGGCGATCTGATTCGCATGGTTGAGCAGGTACTCGTCGACGAGTACGGGTGCAAGGCATCGGAACTTGTGTTGACGTTGGGCATGTCTCAAAAGGATGCACAACTGTTTGGTTGCTACGTTGTCCCGGCAGTGGCGAACGAGCGCTTCAAGTCGCGGCTCATGTATGCCTTCCGCAATAGCTACAACTCTACGTTGACTGTAGCTGGAGCAGCGGGCGCTCACTGCTTCGCTTGCGACAATCTTGAGATCGCTGGCGAGGTTGTTGAGATGCGTAAGCACACCACCAACGTGTTCGACGATCTCGACCCGATGCTTCGGCGAGTGGCGCGGCAGGCAGCAGGGGACTTCGAAGTCTCGATGCTTCACAATGAGCAGATGAGTGAGATCGAGATGACTCAAGAAGAGATGTGGGCATTCGTCGGCGTCGCTCGTGGTCGTAAGGTACTCAAGCCTCAACAAGCGAACGTTGTCTACCGCGAGATCGAGTCGCCCAGCGTCGAGGATCATGCCGTCAACAACGTCTTCGGTCTCTACAACGCCCACACCCAGGGGATGAAGCTGGGGCCAGCGGGCGATCTGATTACCCGTCACCACAAACTACANCGCTACTTCGAGAAGGAGTTNGCGCTGGGCTAATTGATTGAGTCAGCGACGTCTTGTGCTTGCGAGCATGAGGCGTCCACTGACTCAACTAACTGAGTCAATCGAGAAAGGAATCAGTGATGCCAGCATCAGGAAACAAATTTAACAGACCGGGCAAGGCAGAGAGTGCCCAAAACAACAAAGCCTATACCTGGGCCAGCCAGTGGCACAAGACAAAAGGCGTAGAGGGCTGGATGGGTCCGTACTTGCGAAAGACACGGGAGCAGTGCCCGTGGTTTCGTTCACCGTACAGCGAGCCGGTCACGGTAACTTTTATGGAAGGGGATGAGGACGCGTCAGTAGATGGCGATACATCTGGCCCCAACTATTTACCAGATCCAGATCTAGCCTAACTGAGTCAATCAAGAAGGAAAATCTATGTATGGATTCGTAGCGTTCGTGCTCACGTTCGTGCTTCTGCCAACGCTATTCCTGATCTCTGAGGATCGCGAATTGCGGAGGCGGTTAGATGAGGACCGTGAACTGTACGAACAGCAGAAGAGAAGCATTGAAGACCAAAGGAACAAGAAATGAAAACATTTGCAACAGTGAAACAAGTAGCAGCCGCGCCGATAGCGACGCCCTTCCTAGAGTGCTGTGGAGCATGCACTACCGAAACCGGGAACATAATCCTGACGAGCCAGGGCTATGTAGACGGGTACCAATATCCCCCGAGACAACAACCCAGTCACTTCATAAACCCAAAAGCTCGCTGCGAGTTCTGCGAGTTTCTAGGCGTGTGGCTCGCTTCTCAAAACATCGACCCGAAGATCCACGGGAAGCACGGAGCGGCAAAGATAGTTGAGCGGGATAAGGACGGAGTAGAAACCACCTTCTCCTGGATAACATTCAGCGAACACGACGATCGCATGTCTAAAGTCGCGGGAGTGCCTGTAGAGATTAAGCACGGGATGGTCTTCCTGGCTCAGCCCGTTGTTGCCAATGACCTTGGAGGACCAGGATACGAAGGCGAGATGGAAATCGTTAAGGTGCTAAAGGAAGGCGTCTGATGTCTCGGTCGGAGTACAAGCGAGCAATGAAAATCTACGGTCCCGTCTTCGAACGAATGAAGAAGGACGAAGAGATCTTCATGCTCAAGCGAGAGCAGCGACAACTAAACAGCAGCTACGAAGAACTGCTTACTTCAGATGAGCACTACAGAAAGCGCTCATTCGAAATAGGGCAGAGACTCAAGCAACTGGGAGCAGAGGAATAGCAATGGAATGCGAAGTAGTCAGCCATCACTGGAAAGCAATCGTTGTCCACGTCCACGACAGTGGAAAGTATTTGAAGTTCACGAGAGCTGCCAGAGACGGGCGATGGCAATTCAAAGAAGTAAAGGCGCCCTACGGGGCGGTAGCCTCAGAGAAAGAAAAGCAAGAATCGCTCGACGCCATCTCGGAGTTCGAACGTTGGCTTAACTAGAAATCAAAACCCAAAGGAGCAAACAATGGGTAAGAAAATGAAATCCCGTGTCCACTACGACCGCTGGTTGTTGGAGGAGACGCAGAAGGCTAAAGCTATCCACGAGCACGTAACCGAAGAAGATCTAATACTCGGGTGCTATAAGTTCATCAAGCGTGACCTAGAGGCCGGCATTGTCCGAGAGCCTATACCCGCGCTCAACGTCACTAACATAGTCAAGTTCCANGAGTCGGGTAAACAAGTGTTTGAGTTAGGCCCTCGTCTCGTCAAGATGTTTAAAGAGATGGACATGAGCAACGTGACTTCAGAAGACATGGCGTTGCCCTACACCTGCTTTTTCATATCAGTGCCGCCAGGGACCATGAAGATATGGGGCGGACAGCGAACTCAGTTCCATGACGTGTCTGGTATCTACGTGAGAGACGCGTCTTCGTACTACGGGGAGCCTGGGGACATGAAGATAACAGTAATGGGCGAGCCTAACGAGCAGTCCGTAGACTTCATGGACGACGCTTGCAGTTGGTTCTGCTTAGGCAATGACTTCATAGACAAGCACGGGTCAGTAGAAGCAGCGGTGGGTGCCCAGCTCAAGAGGGAGCCAGCGTTCGCCCCGTGGCGAGACAACCTTTCGCTTGAAGGCTCAGTAGAGACTGCGATGCTACAGGCTCTAGGAAACGTACCTTACAACCAAGGCACGTTCCCCGCCGGAGGGGCCGACGTTGTAGCGTTCCGTACTCAACAACAGATCATGGAAGGCTTGCTGGCAAAGAGGCAGATGCAACCCAAGGAGATCAACAGAAGGAAGAGCTTCCAAGTCGCCGCTGAAGAGCAAACGCCCGAGGAGATAGCTGCGCTTGAGAAGCATCAGTATCAAGTCCTCGTGGATGCGGTACGGATAGTCGTCAACTTGCTTTGCTACCTCGACGCTACCAACAAAGAAGTGGAGTTGGACGAGAGTTCAGAGCGACGCCGCAAGCGTCGGGAAGCAATGCAGGAAGAGTACTTCAAGATGCCGGAGGGCTCTAAGCGGGACAAGCACGTAAACACTTATCTGCAGCTGAGTTCTTCAACCAAGTATGTCATCGGGCGCGAGCTAGAGCAGAGACGCGAGAGTCCGGGACAACACACTGTGAGATGTCATTGGAAGATGCAGGCGTATGGNCCCAAGTGGTCTCTNCGTCGAAAGACTCTAATAACTGACACGGTGAGAGGGAACCCGAGAAAGGGTTTGGAGAAAAGCCGAACCTACAAACTAAGGGAAAGGGAAACAGATGGAGCGGGAAGCTAAAGCGCGTTTGCTGCTAGAACAAGCAAAGTCGTTGCTATCTATGTCGAGCAAGTTTCACGAGATGGCAAGAGACTGGCAAGTGCAGGGAACGGAAGTAGACAGGTGCGACTGTTGCGGTCGCCTTACCTTCACAGATGAAGGCGCCCCCTACTTCCGTAATAGGAATAACTCGCTTAGGGATAAGTGCTTTGACATCGCCACACGGATGCTCAAGCAGCACTTCGAACTAACAGGCAGTGACAACTCAGAAGAAGAAGCCCAGCGGTACTTCCGCGATTGGCTAGAAACAAAGAAAAGGAAAAACCTATGACAGCAATTACTGTAGACAAGAAGGCTATCGCTAAGGCTAATGCCGAGGCGCGGGCAGCCGAAGAACTAGTTGAGGCAGCGCAAGCGCTGACCATTGCCTCCAACGACGACTACAAGGAGGTAGGGGAAATTCTCGTAGAGATTAAGGCGCGAGCCGTAGACCTTGAGAGACGTCGAAAGCTCATCACCAAACCGTTGATGGCTGCTAAGAAGGAAGTGGATGCCCTCTTCAAAAACCCCATGACCAAACTCAAGGAAGTAGAGACGATGCTCAAGCGAGCAATCAGCGACTACCTCCAGCACCTTGAGGAAGAGAAGCGGCGGAAGCTAGCCGAAGCCGCTGAGCTGTCGACTACGGGAGGCTCGGCTGTTGAAGTACGCGAGATGTTAGTAGCGGCAGAGACGCCCGCGCCCAAGGTAGAAGGCATCAGCGTTCGGCAGGTCATGAAGTTTGAAATCGAGGACGAGGACGCTCTTCCTCGCCACCTCATGACGCCCAACGAAAAGCGCATCCGAAACGCCATCCAGTCGGGGGCAGTGGTACCGGGAGTTCGCGTCTGGTTTGAATCCTCGGTAGCGGCAGGGAGGGGAGAATGAGCCGTTCCCAACTGTACTGGCAGGGCAAGTGCCTAGGGGGAAAAGAGTGGGGACGTACCCGCTACATACTTCACCGGCTTAGAGCGAAGCTCGACAAGCTGGAGAATGTAGATGGCAAGGTCGTACTGAAAACCAGCCGAAACAAAGTGCCCTACCTGCGCTTCTGCATCGTCTCTGGCTGGAACTCCGTATGGTGCAACGTGTCTTGGTTCGGCGGGAATGAGGAACGCCCGTGGCGAGGGCTGAAGTTGTTCTTCTACCGCACCCACGTGCCCGATGTGAAAGTGAAATTTGCGGCAATGGATTACGACGACTTCAAGGTGTACGAAGAAGGCGACCCTGACCCGCGNCTAAAGATAATTGAAGCAGTAGATAATCTAACTAGCTACGTCGAGTCCTATAGTTTCGACTGCGCTAGACTAAAATAGAATTCCTGAGTAGCCTTGGTAGAGGGTTCGCGGCCCGTCGTTCTACCAAGGCTACTCACTTCCGAGGAGGGGAAGATGTTAGAAAAAACCAACATTCCATTCTGTACCACAGACGATCCACCATGTGGCAATAGTTCGATCACTTGTTGTGTCTTCGGCGATACGCCTGAACAAGCAGAAGAGCGCTATCAGAATTGTAGAAAGCCTCACCTAGAGCAAGGCTCCCCAGAGCCCGACCAGGACGGCAAGCGATTCTTCGTGCGGTGGGTAGAGAAGTTGCCTGGGTTAGCCGACGTGATCCAATTCAGCAGTTGGCCCAAGAGAAAAAGCAAGTAACCCGCATCCTGCGGGCGACCTCGTCCCTCATAATTTCCACCCTTAGAGGGGCGAGGTCTTACTCGATTTCTGGGGCGTTTTGACCACACCCCTGAAGCGTCGAACAAGGGGGCGTCCGGCCCCTGAGAAGTCGTACAAAAAGCGACAACCCCGCTTGTTTCAATATGACATCCTGTGCAATAACCCTAGTTGCGCGATTCAATCAGCTAGGGGAACTCATGAATACAGAACGGACTATCACCTTCTCGGTGTTTGCCAACCGGTTCGACACCGACTCGAAACCTGTTTCCAAGCCGTGGGATTACTGGGCGGAAGAGCTTCAGAAGCCGCACGCCGTAGAAAGCAAAGACACCTTTGCTGTTGTGTTAGGGCAAATCGCCGCTGGGGAAACTCACGCCAACGACCGAGTGACGCAGATAGAAGCGATGGGTTTAGACATCGACTCCGCCACAGAGCAGCAGCTAGAGCACGTAGTACAACAGTTATCGGATACAGAGTACGTCTGTTACACCACCTTCAGCAGCAGCGCACAGCAAACCAAACTGCGCTTTGTCCTGCCCTTGAAACGCCCCCTCCAGCCCGAAGAGTTCCAGACTGTATGGAACTCGCTGAATGAGAAAGTGGGCGGCGTCAACGACCCGCAGACGGGCAACGTGGCGCGTCTTTTCTATGTGCACTCTCACCCGATAGGCGAGAAAGACAACGCTCACGCCTGGCGCAATGAAGGAAAATTCCTGTGCCCCGACACACTGACGAACAACCAACCAACCGCCGCAGTATCGACAGCGCCCAACAACCCCACCCGCTTCTTAATTACTCGCGAGTTGATATTGGAAGAAGGGCGTAGGCGAATCAGATGGAGGGGCAGCAGGGATCGTCTTGTGGGCCAGCTTCTCAGAGCGTTGGGCAGGGGCGAATCCTTTGCCGAGAAAGGCGGGCGGGAGAACGCTCGCTTCCTGCTGTGTGAAACCCTCGCTGAGATGTGGCCTGCCCTAGACATAGAACGAACCGCAGAACTTTTTCGCCCGAGCATCGAGGCCATGCACGAAGCGGACCCTCTCAAGGGAGGAGTCGGCGGTACTCTGGAGGAGATAAAATACAAACTGGGCAGAGCCAAAACGAAAGCGGAAGCGAAAGCAAACGACCGAGAGCAGACTCGACGTACCCAAGAAGCTCGAATCATGATGGAGGCGCGGGGCGACGGCAAGGACATGAGCTATACTCCCGACGACTTGCAGACCATTGCACAGATGCAGGGGTGCGAAGTCGATGAGTTGAGCAATCGCTGGATCGCGTACAAAGACGGCACTGCCTACTTCCTAAACATGCGAGGCTACCAAGGCCCGTTCGGCATGAGTGATGTGAGAAGCGTAGCGACCCTGTACCTCGCCCCCGTCCCCGAAGTGTCAGCGCACAATCCGCCAACGAGACGCGGCAGCCCGCCTATCATAAAAAGCTACGCCGAACTGTGCAGTCAATTCGGTTCGGTAATCGCTGACATAGAAGCGAGCCTTGTTCACAGCTACTCCACGTTCAATAAGACGACCGGGAAGTTGACTGAGGTGACAGCGCCCCGCAACCCTTACATCTCTGCCAAGGAGCATGCTCAGGTTCATAAATGGTTGATCCTGATGGGAGGGGATCAGGCGTCGAAACTAATCGACTGGGTAGCCGCCGTGCCGAAACTAGACCGCCAGTGTTGCGCTCTGTATCTCTGGGGACCAAAAGGCGTAGGAAAAACGCTGCTCAGTAANGGGCTAGCTCGCTTGTGGGGGCTTAGTGATGTGACCCCGTTGGATGCAGTTATCGAATCTTTCAACGAGCGACTAGCGCGCATGCCTTTGATAGTCGCGGACGAGTATTTGCCCGATGCCAAGAACATCTCAGGCAAGCTCAGGGAGTTTATAGCCAGCACTAGNCACACCTTGCAGCGCAAGTATAGACCCGAGGCGTCGCTGTATGGCTGCATCCGATTAATCATCCTAGCCAACACNCCCCATCTGCTAGACTTGAAAGGCGACCATACCAAGGAAGACCTGGACGCTATCGCGGAGCGTTTCCTGTTCATCCACTGCGACAAAGCAGCGAGCGATTACCTGGAGAGTCTTTCGCGAGAAGCCAAGGACGACATCCTGGAGAGAGCGATAGCTGAGCATTGCCTTTGGTTGGCGGAGAACTGGGAGATAGACGAGGGTAAGAGATTCATAGTGGAAGGGCATCTCGGAGAAGCTAACCTCAACATTAGCATTAACAATGAGCGCACCGCTCTAATCTGTGAATGGTTAATAGAGTATTTATCCAACCCGCAATCGTTAGAGAACAACCCACGCTTAAGCGGACTTGTCAGAATAGAAGATGATAGTTTGTGGGTGAACTCCTACGCCATCCAAAAGGCGTGGGGATTGTATATGGACAAAGGGAACTCGATGACTGCCCGAGCTATAGGCATCGCTCTCAAAGCCATCGCTTCCAAAGATGAGGACAACTACAAGCGGGAGCGTGTGAGAGGGCAGCAGAGGGGCTTCTATAAAATCGATACCGATCTTGTGGCTAACTGGAGCGAGGCGCACGGACGCATGAGTCAAGAAGACATCACTAACATAGTAGGCGGGGCGCCATTCTGATGGAGACCATTCTACTCAGCCCATCGCAGGTCAACACCGCGGAGATGTGTTTTAGGAAATGGGGCTTCACCTACCTAGACGGCATCAGGACGCAAGCGACCGCTAGCCAATCTACGGGAACTGAACTGCACGCGATAGGGGAGAACTGGTTAGGCAAGAGCGAGCCCCCGCCCGCTACGAAAGTAGGGGAAATGTTCTTGCCTGGCGTTCAGCATCTCCCCGTACCCAGCGACGAGTTGCTGATTGAGCACGGGTTCGTGTTTCACGATGGCAGGTTGAGCTGGAGGGGCTTCATAGATTGCGTAGATCCCACGTCCGATCCGATCCTCATGCTCGACCATAAATCCACAAAGAGCTTCAGGTGGGCAAAGACTCCTCAAGACTTGCTCGTGGATTCGCAGGCTATCGTCTACGGCAAATACTTGTGCGAAGCGTTCGGCGTAGTCGCTCTCGAAGCGCGCTGGGTCTACTACAAAACTACAGGGAGGCCCGAGAGCAAGAAGGTGAATGTGTTGCTAACCAAGGAGCACATAGAAGAAGCGTACTTGAGACTACAAGCAATCGGTCACGAGCTTTTGACGTTGAAAGAAAAGCACAGCACCGGGCTAACAATAGAGATCGATAATTTCCCCCACTCCGGTTGTTCGGCGTTTGGGGGATGCAGCTTCTACGAAGTCTGCCAACTGAAACAAGAAGGAAAAGAGAACATGAGTACTGACCTACTCCAGAGACTGCAGAACATGGGAAACAAGAACAAGAGCAAGAACGGCAAGACGTCGACTCCAGCAATGCCCCCGCCCATGATTAACCCGCCTGAAGCAGACGAGCCCGCGTCCTGCTCTGGCAACACTGAGCAAAGCAATGTCGCTTCCGAGGCTGCCATCGTAGTCCCGTCTGCTAAGCCGGGGCGCCCCAAGACAACGGCCGAAGCTGGCAGCAAAAAGGCGGCGCAAGAGGAGCGAACTACTCGCCGCGCCTACACCAAAGGGAAGGGCAAGCGTGGCCAAAAAAAGAAAGAGGCTACGCCGGATATCACCACCACCTCTACGAACAAAGAAGTGGTGCTCGAACCGGCGGTAGTAGAGAGCGAGGGCTTTACTCTCTACGTCGACTGCATTCCTCAAGACGGAGGAGTCAGCGCTCTCGACTTTTGCATGGTAGCAGCTAGTCAAGCGGCGTCCGAGAACGGTGTCGAGCATTATCGCCTCATTGAGTACGGGCAGGGCCCCGCTCAGATGTGCCTCGCTCTCGAAAAGCTTCTTAAGAGCCAGGAGCCTCTCAAGGGCGCCATCCTGCTCGTGACCTCAAATCAAGTAACTGCTGATGCAGCGCCAGTATTCGAAGCGCTTGCTTCTCGTGTAGTACGAGGACTCTAGATGTTTAGGGGCGCGACGAAACCGCGCGCATGGTCAGCTGCTTGGGGAACCCCCACACCTCAAGCAGCGTTCGTCGTGCCCCTATTCAGGGATTGAAGATGAGACAGGTATTGAGAACAGCGGAGTTCAGGAGAGTGGAGGCTCTCCCTAGGCGTGACTTAGATCAGCAACAGGATTGCTCCGTCGCTCTGACCGCGCTCTTAAAGACCGAGAAGGGTACTATGACCCTTCGCCCAATGCAGGCAATGGCTCTGGCTGAGGCGATTAAAATGCAGGGGCTTCTAGGGGCTCTCGGTGTCGGCTATGGAAAGACTTTGGTGAGCCTGTTGACGCCCTCTGTTATCCCATGCGACCGCCCTCTCCTACTTTTACCAGCCCCGTTGAAAACACTCACGCTTGGACAGGTTATACCGGAGCTTAAAAAGCATTGGAAAATACGCTCAGACATTCGAATAGAGAGCTACCACGCCCTAAGCAATCACCGCGACCTTCTCAAAGAGATGGCCCCCGACCTGATAGTAAGCGACGAATGCCACAAGCTAGCGCGGACAGACTCTGCTAGAACACGTCGCCTACTTCGCTACTTCAACGAATGCCCTGAGACAAAGTTCGTAGGGTTGAGTGGGACGGTCACTAGAAAATCGATTAAAGACTACTGGCACTTGTTGCTAGCCGCGTTGAAAGAGAACGCCCCGTTGCCCCTGAAATGGAATCAGATGAATGATTGGGCAATGGCTCTAGACTTCGGAGTACGTGAAGACGAGAGATGCGGCATTGGCGCGTTGAAATATCTGCTAAGTGACAACGACCGCTCGTTAGTAGAGAGCCGTGTTCTCCACCGGGACCAGCGATTGGCGATGGCTAGAGAAGCATTCAAACAACGCCTAATAGAAACGCCGGGGGTAGTCGCGACGAGCGATGAGGAGGTGGGGAGTTCCCTCCTGGTGAGAAAACATACCATGCCATTGCCCCCTGATGTGGCAGAAGCCCTGCTAGGACTCCGCGATAGATGGACGACGCCTGCCGGGGAAGAGATAACAGACGCGATTGATTACTGGCGAAAGGCTAGAGAGATAGCGTGCGGGTTCTTCTACAAATGGGATTGGAAGGGTGAGCCCGATCTTGAATGGCTAGAGGCCAGAGCGGAGTGGCGAGCGTTCGTGAGGCGCATCACTTCGCGGAGTCAGCAGTACGACACAGAAATGCTAGTCGCTAACGCCTGCAAGGAGGGCAAGTTGAATAGCTCTGAGCACTCCATCTGGGAATCCATCAAGCACAGAGCGAACCCCACTACAGTCGCCGAATGGCTTACAGACGACGTGCTAGAAGACGCGATAGAGCAGACCCGAGGAGACGCCGTACTTTGGTATGAGCACAGAGCGGTGGGACAACGACTGGGGGAGTTGAGTCGCTGGCCGATATTCGATGGCGACAGCGAAGGCTTGGTAACGCATCTGTTAACCGGGGGCCCCTGCATAGCCAGCGTCCATGCCCACGGGGTGGGCGTGAATCTTCAGAAGTATTCACAGTCGATAGTGTTGACTCCGCCCTCTTCCGGGGCAACGTGGGAGCAGTTGCTGGGGAGAATGCATAGACAAGGGCAAGAGGCGGACGAGGTCGTCTACGTTGTCTATCAACACACACCCGAACTAATCGAAGCCCTAGAGAAAGCGATAAGGAATGCCGACTACATAGAAAAGTCAGTCGGGCAGAAACAAAAACTTAAGTATGCTTCGTATGCGTAATGCTTGCGCGGCAGTAACAACAAAGACCAAAGCGGTCATAGGAATTAGGAATTAGGAAAATGGGAATTTTTGCAGGAATTGAAGAAGTAGAAGTGAAGCGCCGCTCTCGTTATGTCGAGCCAGGCAACTACCGTTGCCGTGTTCAAGCCGTCAAGAACGGTCGAACCAATCAGGAAGAGAAGCCGTACTTCCTGGCAGAGCTTCAAGTCATTACGTCTGACAACCCTGAGTTCAAGACGGGCGCGACTCTCACGTGGATGACTATGGTGCATAAGTTCAAGCACTACTTCCTCGAAGAGGTGAAGGACTTCGTGGCTGTCGCTACAGATGACGTCCCTGAGAACGTCACCGAAGCGGTTGTCGAGTTCGTCTCGGGCGAAGAGCAGCCTCTCGTGGGCGTCGAGCTTTTGGTCAACGCATGGGCGCAGACCAACGACAAGACCGGCAAGGCTTACACCAAGGTTGAGTTCCGGCTCGCTGACTGATTGCTTCTGTCCCTGGCCGTCTTGCAGTTAAGGTGTCGTTGCTCCTTTGGGACATCCTAGACGGTCAGGGGCTTCCCTAAAACAAGAGGGCTTTCGGCGGACGTTCTTGTCCGTCGTCAGCCCCTCTGCGTCTTTATCAATCCGAGAGGTAGCTATGAATGAAAAAATAGTAGTCGCGATAGACACCGAGACAGAATTGATTCGCCCCGGCAAGTTAGCCCCTCGTTTAGCGTGCGTCTCTTACGCCTTTTGGTCGTACTCGAAAGATCGAATAGTGACTGGCTTGCTTAAAGACCGCGAAGAAATCAAAGCGAACATAGGGCAGTGGTTGAGAGGCGCGGCTGGGCACGAGGGCGCGGTTAGAATAGTCGGGCATAATACCTCTTATGATATGGCAGTCCTAGCGGTTAACGATCCCTCCCTCCTGCCTTTCATTTTCGAAGCCTACGAAAAGCAGAACATCGACGATACCCAGATCCGGGAGCAGCTACGAGACATCGCCAACGGAACGTTCTGGAAGAAGCGAAAGGTGGGGGGTTACACGCTACAAGCCCTCGCCAAAGAAAACCTAAACCTGCGCTTATCGAAAGGCTCCGACACCTGGCGGCTGCGCTACGGGGAATTGATTAACCGCCCTTTAGAAGAGTGGCCCGAAGACGCGAAGCAGTACGCGCTTAACGATGCAGAGACCACGTTGAAAGTGTTCCTGGAGCAAGGCGAAGTCCCTAATGCCGAAGCTCAAGCCGCTGCAGCTTGGGGCCTGCACCTAATGTCCTGCTGGGGAGTAGTCACGCACCCCGGCTCGGTAGAGGAGTTCCTGGGGGGCGTAGCCTCCACGATGACCGCTGTGAGCGCGAAGCTGAAGAAGACGGGCATTATGAGGGGCAACGGCAGCAAGAACCTCACAGCGGTTCGTAGGCGCGTCTCAGACGCCCTAGGGGCAGAGGCTAAGAGAACAAACAAGGGCAGCATCTCCACCAACGAAGAAACGCTAGTAGCCACGGGCGACCCTGACCTAGCCTTGCTTGTTCAGTATTCGAAAGCTCANAANTTAGATTCAGTGTGGGCGCGTTACCTGCGCCAGGGAACAAACCCNCGTACTCCTGTCCAGGCATCGTTTCACTGTTTAGTGGAGAGCGGGAGNACGAGTTGTTCAAAACCGAACCTNCAAAACCCGCACCGAGCGACNGGGCTGAGAGAATGCTTCGTGCCGAGAAAGGGCAATCTGTTTGTATCCTGTGACTACAGCACGCTCGAACTNCGTACCTTGGCTCAAATAAATACCTGGCTATTCAATGACTGCAACATGGCAACCCGCCTGCAAGATGGGGCCGACCTACACCTGCACTTCGCGGCGCAGCTTTTAGGCATTGATTACTCCGAGGCGGAGCGCCGGTTAGCGGCTGGTAATAAGAGCGTGAAGACAACGAGGCAAATAGCGAAGGTTGCGAACTTCGGATACCCCGGCGGGATGGGGGCATCGTCCTTTCGAAGCTACGCCAAAGGATACGGTCTCGATATCTCCGAGGAGTTTGCAGAGCAGTTGAGAAGAGACTGGTTCAAAGCCTGGCCGGAGATGGAAAGCTACTTCGACTTTGTTCACCACTTAATCGGGCAGCAGAGAGGCTCAATAGAGCAGTTTGTTTCGAAGAGAGTACGGGGAGATGTAAATTTTACTCAGGCCTGTAACTCGTTCTTTCAAGGCCTTGCCGCAGACGGCGCCAAATCCGCCCTCTTCGAGACCAGCCGTCAAGCCTACACAAACCCAGATAGCCCTCTCTACGGCTCGCGCCCGGTAATGTTTATTCACGATGAGATTGTTCTTGAATCCCCAGCGAGCAAGGCGCCGCAAGCAGGGGACGAGCTATCTAGAATCATGCGGGAGGAGATGCAGAAGTACACTCCCGACATTCCCATCCAGACTGATGTAGCCGTCATGGAGCGCTGGCATAAAGACGCGGAAGAGGTGCGTAACAGCGACGGGGTTCTTCAAACCTGGGCGCCTTGACTATGGCACAGAGTGCAATAAATGTGGTACGCTTCTGCCTGGAGGGTAGGGGCATGCTGTTAACAATAGATCCGGGGACGAAGGCAATGGGCTGGGCTCTCTGGGAACACTCACAGATGGTCGACTGCGGATTAGCTAGGGGGAAGTCGTGGACAGAAGCGGTGATGCAAATGCCAAAGATTTCAGTAAGCAATCTGGCGATAGAGGATCAGCAGATCTACCGAACGTCCCAGATAGACGCTCACGCATTGCTAGCAGTGGCGCGGGTAGTAGGGGCAGTGATCGCTTACTACTCATTCTGCCCACACCGATTGGTAAAGCCGAGTAAGTGGAAGGGGCAGCTGCCGAAGAACATCTGCGGAGCGAGGACGTTGAGCAAGCTGAGTTCAGAAGAAAAGGCTTTGATAGGCAAAGCCGGTTGTCCTCGTTACCTGGAGCACAATCTACTCGACGCTATAGGCATAGGGCTCTGGGCGACGGGGAGAAGGTCATGCTGATAAAGCCTACTACTGGTCCCCTAGACTGGCTCCAGCTTATTTTTATTTACCTGAAGCTGACTAACCAAATCGAATGGGCGTGGCCTTTAGTGCTCGCGCCGTTAATAGCAATCTACTCATCGGGCTTCTTTCTTTACGTGCTCAAAGAGTCCCTAATTTTACTACAACAATACTTAACCGGAGATGATAATGAGCGAGTCGACGAACAAGCGGAAACCGGGGAGACCCACGAATCACGACGCCTACCAGAAGATGCTGTCGATACTGAAGACGGGAGCAACGAGCGTTGAGCTTCAAAGGAGGCTAAAAGTCTCTAAGCGAACGATCCATTACTACTTACAGCGTGCCGAGAAGGAGGGGCATCGAGTCATCAAAAACGGAGCCAGCAATACCGCCCCTTACTTGATAATCGAGTGAGCGAGTTAGGCGACGGCGCACCAATAGCTGCCGCAGAGGAAGTAGTGCGCGAGCATCACCACTCCTCCAGCAGGGTGTAGCTGAACGTCGAGCATCCGGTAGTAGAGATTTGCAGGTTTGCTAGCTTCATCATTGTATTGAAGTCTGACTGGTTACGGATGACCTGGCACCCCGCAGACCAGCGGTCGATTCTTGTGGATGAGCGCCCAGCTTTATGCAGATTGATTCCGAAGAAACCCTCGTCCGTTTCCCCGTTGGTGTCTAGCTCTCCGTCCCTATCGGCATCCCGCCAGACTTTGACTGGGCCAGATCGTTGGCATAGAGCTTCGTATTTTTGCCTGTGAAGGTCGATCTCCCAAATGCCGGGGTAATGTCCTGGGCACAAAATTGCCGTGCCTTTGACGCTGGAAGGATTCTCAAGCCAGTATTGACCGGGGTCGGTAGTAGCTTCCCAGCAGTGAACTCTCCACTCTTTCGTATTGCGATAGACACAGCAGATGAGATCGTCGAAAGCGTTGGGTTCGCCAAGGCGCTTTCGGATACCGACGATATTCAGATCGTACTGTCCATAGAAGACTGGATAATCCAACGCTTCCTTTCGGGCGAGTAGTGGTGGTAGCATTTAAAATCTCCACTTCAATCCTGCTGTTGCCTGCCAATCGAGTTCCTCCCCTAGCTCAACTCCCGCGTCTAAGAATATGTCGATCCCTTCAGCCACTTCGCTATTGAGTGTTGCAAAGGCTTCGGCCCGAACCTCAGAGCTAGAAGAGCCGAGCGCACGAAGACCAAGGTTAAGAGTGTTTTCGGATGCACCGACGCCTCTCAGCCCTTCGGCAAATCTTCGGACTTTCCCGCCGAAGATATAGCCTCCGCTCCAGCAAGAGCGCGCTTTACTGTTGCCCGAGATTGGCTGTAGCTAGCGCCGCATACCATAGCGAGCAGAGTCCCGCAGATTTCAGACCACTGAGAGTCGGAGAAGATAGCGCAAAGAACGCCACCCGCCATGCCCAATAAGGTTAGTAGAAATTCACTGCTCTTCAGCCCTGATGTCTTGCCTTTAATCATTAGCGATCCCTGCCCTCTTCTGCTCGGCTAGCGCCTCTCGGCGCCCCTGCTCTTTTGCTTCAGCTTTCTCTAAGTCATTTATTATCTTAAAGACGTTGCCCCCTGTCTCAGTAGCAACTCTATTGATATTGTCCGCGAGCGATTCGAGACGCACTGTCTTCTCGTGGGTGTCGTCAATCTTATCGTTGATGCGCTCTAGGGTTTGCGTAGTGGCGCTAAGGCACTCAACCATCTGGCCCATGTTGTTAGCCAGCTCTCCCTGGTTGAGATCTATTTGAACAGATTTAGGTTCGGCGTTCTTGCCTATTTTTTGGTCGACGAGTTTTTCTACGACTTTGATGAGTCCCATAAGCGTGGCAAACAGCGCCCCAGCTTCGACCATCCCGCCGTCCATCAGCCCTCGTCCGTTTCTTCGGGCTCTTCGCTCGGCCCCTCGTAGAATTTCTCAACCTCACGCTCGATGATCTCTTCATCTATTTCGGAATCGCTCGGCCCGTTTTCCTCGGGCTCCGGTTCGGGCTCCGGCTCCAGACCGATCACCTCGTCTAGAACTTTGAACTTAGCGGCGTAGGAGGCGTAGTTTTGCAGGATGTCTAGGCAGTCTTCACGGGATAGACCCGTCCTGTCCTGCATTTTANGATCAGCCATATTCGGCGTTCCCGACTTCAAGAATCTTTCATACTGCTCGAACTTTTCTTTTGTAACCATTTACCCCTCCTCCGGTCGAGGCAGAGCGCTGACCCACGCTGATGCCTCTAGTTGACTCATCAACGTGTATCCGAGTGCTTGAAATGCCCCGATGTCTCCATCGATAAAGCTCAAGTCAGAGCACTTGAAGATCTGGTGCGTGTCGCTCTTTGCTCCGAGCCCACATTTCCTACAGCACCCAGAGTTTAGAAACGTAGCGCGAACGTCGGTTTGATTGCCGTCCTCGTCTGTCTCAACCCAATCAAAGCGTCGAGTAGGTAGCTCGTTCTCTA
>JGI25130J35507_1000164_pt1 | contig 22188 bp, 22 predicted proteins | sample ETNvirnome_2_300_FD_35507 | JGI IMG/M metagenome (IMG submission 35507)
TTGCCGGTGGCACAAAACTGCAAGAAGTGTTCTTTTTGAACTTTGCGCGTCTTCTTGCAAAAGACGAAATCAAGAAAGGTTCTTTTGAATTGGAGCTAGGCATCGACTATCAGGAATACACCGCCGCGAAAGAGGGCGGCGGCGGGTTTTTTGATAAACGTATTAAGCTTACAGACGCTAGCGGCTCTGATGGGTACTTTGTCAATTCGCCAGCGGGCGAATATGGAGTTCTATACGCTCAAACTACAGAAGATGGTGACGGAAATCCGGGGATTGCGAACTATATGGTTGAGAGTGAAACCGCAGCATCGACCACACATCCCGCCTGTGGTTTGATTTTCTATCAGGCTGGTATTGTTGTTGTTTCTGGTTCGGTTTTTAATGCTAGCGATATGGCCGGGGGCAATGGCATCTTGGATGCCTCCAATGCTGATTCCGTTGAATTACACACCGACACAGGAGCAGCCAACCTAACGGGCTTTAATTTTATTACTGCCTCATCAATTGATACGACCTGTAACGCAATTAGAGATCGCATCTATAACCTCCAGTTCAACAACACCACAGAGCTAAACTCTTCAATCTATTTCTGTCGTGCGAACCATAATGACTTCAACTACAGTTCAAACCCGACATACCTCAACGGAAGCAAGATCCGCGTGAAGAACAGTACAGTTGACAATCCAGTTTCATATATTACCACTGTTGGACTGTATTCCGCAGACAACGAACTCCTTGCGGTTGCAAAGTTGAGCGAGCCCCTCAAAAAAGATCCGTCAACAGAATTGACTCTTCGGGTTAGATTAGACTATTAATTCCTTTATTGACACTAATTAATGTTGATAGTAGGGGGTTGAATAGCCATGCCATTATATCCATTCGGACCAAACGATATATTTTATAATCGTGTAAAGACCCATCCGAAAGTAAACTTCTTTATTTACGACACAAAGGTCTATTATAATAATCAGGGTGTGGACGCTGGCGTGAACCACAGCCAATCTTTGCATGTCCCGCCGGGTTATACTTCTCTGTATGAGATGAACGTCGATAGGGATCAGAATATTACCGGGCAACTCATTTACCCTTTCATCACAAAAGAAAGTGGCATCTCGGCTTTTAAGACCGTTGCAACGACAAACTTCAACGCTGGATATTTGTATGGGGAAATAATTGAAGGCTCGTACCCACTTTCCTCATCGCTGGCTTTTAATCTCTATCTTAGCGAAACTGCCCCCGATATAAGCAATGGAACGGTAAATCGCCCGCACCTTCTCGCCTTGAAGAACACCATGAACCATTATAAATCTTTGAGTCCACATTATGCCTACTCTAGTTCTTTGGGCAACAAGGGCGCTGACGACGTGAGGCTGATCAGCATCCCCTCTATCTTTTATGGATCCTCAATTAAGAAAGGAACAGTTAGTCTTAAATTTTATATCAGCGGTACCCTTGCCGGGTGTCTCCAAGATATAAATAAGAATGGCGAACTAATACAAGTTTCTGGTTCGGCTAACGATCTCGGTGTTGATTATGGATCCGGATCCACCGCCGGAGTTGTTTTGTATAACGAGGGGTTTGTGGTATTGACCGGGAGTTGGGTGCTGGATCCATCGGCTGTCGTGGAAGCGAATTATAAGACTATTGGTATAGATGAGAGCCCGCAGTGGCTGGGGTTTGGAGCCTCTGCTGGTCGGGCGAATCAGAATGATTCTAACTNNAGTNTNCCGAGTGCCTCTTGGGACTTGTCNTTNGAGGGGACCAACTATATCCCCACACTAACAATGTTTGCAAATGCCCCAGGCGGACTTTTCAATCATTCGAATAATCCGACGTATGCAGACTATGATAGCAGATCGGACACCCCCTTCACAAGTTCTTTCTCATATATTGAGCCAGATAATATTAAAATAAAAAATACTGTAAGTTCAAGCTGGAGTGTGCTAACATCAAGTTATAATCCTGGATACGTTCAGGAGTCTGCTAGTTTTGCAAAGCAGACGTATATTTCTAAAATTGGTGTATATGATAAAAATAAAAATCTTATCGCGATTGCTAAACTGGCAAAGCCAATTAAAAAGACTGAACAGGACGAGCTTTCGTTCAAATTAAAACTTGATTTTTAGAGGCAATATGATATTGGGGATGGACATTTCTACGAGTATGACGGGCATTACTATTTTAAATTCCATTGGGGAGGTAATACTTTGCGATGTTTGGGATTTTCGGAAAAATAAGGGATTCTTTCAGAAGGTGGAGAAAGCGAAGGTACATCTTGAGGAGATTAAAGCAGATCAGGCGATTGAGAGAATCTTCATCGAGCAGTCGCTCCAATCATTCCGCACAGGCTTCTCATCCGCGCAGACGCTTTCCACGCTCGCAAGATTTAACGGAACGCTGAGTTGGCTTTGCTATGAGTTGTTTGGCGTGGAGCCCGAGTTTATAAATGCGTCCACAGCAAGGAAAATATATGGTGTTAAAGTCCCCCGCGGGCAAAAAGCAAAAGAGGTAGTTTTAAAAAAAGTTCTTGACAATGAGCATGGATTTGATGTATCATATACAAAGCATGGAAATCCAAAACCCGGCACGTATGATCGCGCCGATAGTTTGGTAATTGCAAGAGCGGGCTACGAGATTTGCACAAAGAAAAGATCAATATCTTAAGTCGTATACTTGGCGGCTCATATCGTTCCGGGAAAGAAAGATTGTATGCATGCCCCAAGTGCAGGCATCACAAGAAAAAACTTTCAGTCAACTTCAAACTCGATAAATATAAGTGCTGGGTTTGTGAATATGCCGGTCGTTCTATTCGTAGTTTGGTTCGCGTTTATGGAAACACGCGGCACCTGAGCGACTGGGATTTAATTGATGGTCCATCAGTTGATATAACAACCTTCAGAGATATATTTGATGGGCAAGATGAAATCGCTTCCGCAGAATGCTTATGCCTACCATCTGAATTTGAAACACTAACAGGTAAAACAACCTTGGTTGCCTCTCCGATTAAGAAATATTTATTAAATCGCGGCGTGACACAAGAAGATATTGTTCACTGGAAAATGGGTTACTGCGCTACCGGAGAATACAAGGGCAGAATTGTTATTCCCTCCTTTTCCTTGACAGGGGAACTTAATTATTTTGTCGCGAGGAGTTACGATAATAATTGGAAAAAATATATGAACCCTCCATCATCACGAAATATTATCTTCAATGAACTTATGATTGATTGGGATTTGCCGATTGTATTGGTTGAGGGCGTCTTCGACGCCATCATCGCGGGGGCTAATGCTATTCCATTATTGGGCTCTCAGCTTCGCGAAGACTCGGAACTTTTTCAACGCATTGCAGAAAAGAGCCCCAAGGTGTTTTTGGCTTTAGATCCTGATGTCGAAAAGAAATCATCTAAAATAATAAAAAAGATGTTGACATATGGCGCAGAACTTGCTAAGATAGAGGTTAGGCCATATTCAGATGTCGGAGAAATGTCTAAAGAAGAATTCCAGGAGCGAAAGCAGTCAGCGACACCGGTATCTAAATCATTTGGGGACTACTTTTCTTATTTATTGGGGCGTACGGTTAAAATATGAGATTTGCACACATTGCTGACACACATATCAGGAATTTAAAGTATCATTATGAGTATAGAATAGTACTGGAGGAGCTTTACGAGCGCCTTCGGGAAGAGAAGGTGGACTATATTGTCCACTGTGGCGATATTGCCCACACCAAAACACAGATTTCGCCGGAATTTGTTGAAATGTGTGCAAAATTCCTTGGGAATCTAGCTGATATCGCCCCAACGTACGTGATTTTGGGCAATCATGACGGGAATTTGAAAAATTCCAGCCGCCAGGATGCTATCACGCCGATTGTGGAGGCTTTAGACAACCCCCGCCTCCACTTGTTGAAGAATTCAGGTGAATCTGAACTAGCAGACGGCTTTGTGCTCAATGTTTTGTCTGTTTTTGATGTTGATAACTGGGTTAAGCCAACTCCTGCCAAAGATAAAGTCAATATTGCACTTTATCACGGTTCAGTGAGCGGTTGCCAAACCGATACAGGCTGGACGATGGATTATGGAGAGAATGATATCAAGATTTTTGATAATTTTGATTATGCTTTCCTTGGCGACATTCATAAAACAGATCAGGCTCTAGATCGCGATGGCAGGATTAGATATCCAGGCTCAACTGTTCAACAGAACCATGGCGAAACAAATGATAAGGGATTTTTGATTTGGGACATAAAAAATAGGGATGAGTTTACTTGTCAGCATATTGTTTTGGAGAATCCAAAGCCCTTCATTACTATTGAGATGACACCCAAGGGGCGCGTACCCAAAGGTACCACGGTGCCCGAAGGTGCACGCATCCGATTGGTCTCTAATAATAATTTACCCCTTGATAGAATGCGTCGAGCGGTTGATGTTGTAAAAACGAGGTTCAAACCAGAATCAATCACCTTTTTAAATAGAGCGGCTGGACAGCGGGGCACCATTGAGGATTTAACAGATGGATTGCAGCAGGAAGACCTTCGCGACATCGCAGTTCAAGAGGAACTGATATCAGAATACCTCAAGGACTATCAAGCCGACGAAGACACATTACGCCGTGCATATGCTATGAACGAGAGGTATAATTCTAAGGCAGAAGAAAACGAAGAGGTTGCTCGAAATGTTAGTTGGAGATTGACGTCGTTGGAGTGGGACAATCTTTTTAATTATGGAGAGGGTAATCGAATTGATTTCACTAATCTTAGTGGGATTATTGGTATCTTTGGCAAGAACTTTTCTGGCAAGTCGAGCATTATTGATAGTTTTTTGTATACGTTATTTAACTCTACTTCTAAGAATGTCCGGAAGAATCTTAATATAATTAATCAAACCAAAAATATCGGCGGCGGGAAGGTTACGATTGAGATCGGCAATAAGGAATATGTTATAGAAAGGGAGTCGGAAAAGTATATAAAAAGATTAAAGGGCGTGGAAACCACCGAAGCAAAAACTAATACTAGCTTTAAGAGCGTGGATCACGTTTTGCAAGAAGAGACCAGCCTGAATGGCTTAACTAGAGCCGATACAGATAAAGCAATACGTCGCGTGTTCGGCGGGTTGGATGACTTTTTATTGACCGCGATGTCATCTCAACTGGGGTCTTTAGCTTTTATTAGTGAAGGGTCCACTCGCCGGAAAGAAATTCTTGCGAAGTTTTTAGATTTGGAAATATTTGATAAGAAGTTCCGGATGGCTAGGGATGATGCATCTGATTTGCGAGGGGCACTCAAGCGACTTGAAAAAAGGGATTTTGATGCCGAGCTTGTGATGGCAAGGCAATCACTCTTTGACAATGAGGCGAAGAGTTTAAAGCATAAGAACTATTGCAAAAAAATCAAGAGATCCACCCGCAAAGAAGAAAGAAACCTATTGCAGCTACAGCGGAACATCGATGCGGTCCCCGCGGAACCTATCGACATCGACAAGGCACTGACTCTCAGAAAACAACTGAAGGAATCACTACAACTATTAGCCACAAAGAACGAAGAGAACCAGCGAGAAATTGAAAAAAATAATACCTTTATTGAAAAGGCAAAAAACTTTTTGCGAGATTTTAATATCGAGGAACTTGATCAGAAAAAGAAAATAGAAGTAGAAAAGAAAGAGCGCCTCGATGAGTTGAGCAGAGAGCACGCCAACGAATCTCGCACTTTAGATATATATTGTAATCGAGCAAAGAACCTTGAGGGTATTCCGTGCGGAAGCAAGTATGTGACCGCATGCAAATTTATAAAAGATGCCTACGCTGCTTCGAAGCTTGTCGAGAAGGTCGCCGCCGAGGTAACCTCTCTAGAAGAACAGAGAGGCATCCTGGAAAAAGATATAGTAACACTNGATATGGATTCTGTCAAGGCATATCTTGAGAAATATAAAAAACTCGTGGATAAAAAGACCAACGCGGAGAACGATAACGTAAAGGTTAAGCTCGATTCAGAACGCAATAATAATCAAGCCCTTCAAGTTAATAATAGCTTGAATGTCTGCCAAGCCGATATTGATTATTATTATCAAAATAAAGTAGCAATTGAAAACTATAATGAACTTTTAAAACAGAAGCAAAGCACTGAGGTGAATATTCAAAACATGCAAGCTTCTTTGGAAGAATGTGAAACTGAGCTATTGGAGCTTTATAAAATTCATGGCTCTTGTGAACAAAACATTGTTAGTTTAGAAGAACAGAAATTGGAGTTGCAGCAATACCGCGAGGACTATGAAGCTTACGANTTGTATATGAAATGCATGCACAGTAACGGTATCGCATATGACATCATTAAAAAGAAGCTTCCTGTTATCAATAACGAGATCGCAAAAGTGCTTACCAATATTGTAAACTTCGATATTTTCTTGGAGGATGATGGCAGGAAGCTAGATATTTATATCAAACATCCTCGGTTTGAGCCACGCCCCTTGGAGTTGGGCTCCGGAGCAGAGAAGACAATTTCCGCGATGGCAATTCGTCTAGCGCTCTTGAGCGTGTCTTCATTGCCGAAAGGAAATATTTTTATTCTTGATGAGCCCGGAACATCTTTGGACGAAGAAAACATGGAAGGGTTCGTAAGAATTTTGGATATGGTAAAGGGTTATTTCAAAACGGTGCTTTTGATCAGCCACTTAGACAGTCTTAAGGATTCCGTTGACACTCAAATCGTCATTGATAAAAGCGATGGCTTTGCTTATATTAATCAATAAAGACACTAATTATATAGGTGCAACACGCACATCGGAGGAAACATGACTATGAAACAAGTTTTAGATAAACTGGCTTTAAAACTGATGTCAAGAAAGCTGATGGTATGGTTGACCGCAACCGGACTTCTGGCGTATTCTGACCTCACATCCAGCGACTGGGTTGCGATTTCATTGGTGTATATCGGGTCTGAAGGTCTTGCGGATATTGCATCCCGTTGGAAGAACGGGTAACAGCGAAGGGTATAAATGATTTGTATTGCGTGGATAGCAGCGCGGCTCTTCTTTAAAAAAGCATGGGTGTGGACTAAGACATACTGGTATATACCGGCAGTCCTGGCTTATACAATGGTGTTGTGGGTTTTATTTCGCCGCAACGCAAGTGCAGCGTTGGAAGTTTTAAATGCGTCTAGAGAGAGCTACAATGCTCAGATAAAAGCCATTGAAGACGCGCATGCCAAAGAGATTGCTGCGAGAGATAAGGCTATCGAACAATATGAAGTAATCATTCGTGCGCTAGAAGAAGAATATGCGGCAAATCATGAAGCTCTCACACGCGAAAAGAAAGAGAAGGTAAAAGAATACATAGATATGTATGGAGATGACCCCGAAGCTTTAGCGAAGATTATGGAAGAACGCTTTGGGATAAAGTTTGAGCCCACAAATGAATAAGCTGATTGCGATCTTTCTTAGTTTCATGTTGGTGTTTCCAGCAACTGTATTTGCGGATGACACACCAACTGAAAATGAATCGAGCCTCGGGCTTGGCACCTTCACTCTTCTTGCGAAAGACCAAAAAGCGCCTTTTGCGGGATTTTTGTTTGACCAGGCAGCAATTGCAAAGTTTCTTGCAGAGACCGAATTTAAACTTTTAGAACTTAATTTAAAGCATGATTTCGAGCTACGAAAATCTGAAGCCCTCTGGCAATTAAAGCTGGACAATAGCTTAGCGTCACTCACTGCTCTCCAAGAAAAGCACACATCGCTGACGGCAATCAAGGATAATGAAATTGAAAGGCTGACAAAGATTGCTGTAGAGCAGAATGATTATTCTACGTTGTGGTTTGTGGGCGGGATTGTTCTCGGGATCGCATTGTCCGTCGGCGTTGTTTACGGTGTATCAGCGAGCATGGATAACTAATGGCAATTCTTACTCCAAGACATAACCGCAATCGAAGCATGGTTGGCGGCATGACCAAGGCACAGTTGAAGCGTTTTATCGAAAACAACGGGGCGACCACGGACTTAACTGGAGTTGCTCAGACTAAGCGTTTTATTATTGCAGCTTCTGCTCTTACTGATAATGACACTTCTCAAGACCTTGCGATATATACGAAGACGGCAACCGAGGGTATAGTGAATTGTCGTGTACGATGGGGTGCGGCAAAATTTAATTATCCGGGTTCAAACCTCTATGTTGGGGTTGGTTTTACTCCTTCTGGCGGAGCTTATGACGACGACACGATCTTAGGGGAAAGGGATATTGCAGGCAAGTCTGCCAATGATTGGTGCACCACCGTTTATAAGGATAATTATGGATCGTCATGGACCAGTGGTGGCTCATATCACTGGAGATACCAGTCGTGTGAAATGGTGCATATGGGGGAAGCTGGTGTTGTATACGTTGTTATTGCGACATCAACGGGAACTGTCGCATCAATTGATGAAGGAACAGTAGAGATCTTCTTAGATATAGTTGATTGCGGAGCAGGAACAACGATAAGCTAATGGCAGACAAAAGAGACAAAATAGCTGGCATCGAAAAAGCTATCCGAGAAAAATATGGTGACGCGGCTGTGCTGCATCCTCGTGCCAACTGGGACGACGACAAAGAGCGAGACTATCTCGAACAAATAAAAAAACTTGCAGCGAAGAAACGCCGGGTATCCGACACAGTAGATAAGGTGGATAATGGCGGTTTTTTCATGCCAAAGAAACTACTTAATAAAGAGTCTGAAAGAAAATGCCCTGTTTGTAGCGTGTATTCTTTTAATATTCAAGATGACATTTATATGAGCAAGTATGAATGTTGTTTTGAATGTTATATTCAATATGTCGAAGGCAGGGAAGAAAGATGGCAAACAGGATGGAGACCCGATAATGGCAACAACACTTGAAATCGTGAGAGGAATCTCGCAAGTAATGGCAAACGTGCACGATGGTGCGCTGGATGAAAGCGGAGACCCGGTTGCTATCGGGCTGAAGCGAGAAGAGGATGTGAGCATCAATGATCGCAGGGTGATTGATGGTTTTAAGGTCGCGCTCTACGGTGATCACTTGTGTTTGAAATATCACGCTGAGGTATTCCTTAAAGAAGTTCACGACAATGGTTTTGAAGACGACATCGCTTCGATGATCAACACGTGCCTGAAATATCTCAAAAAAGAATACAAATCTGTTACAGGAAATGCACTCTCCGTCAAAGCGGTTGACGAACCCGACATCATGGTACAGAGTACATCTCGTGTGCGGTCGTGGGTCCAAGCTAAACAACATTTTCAGATTAGCGGTATGGACGACAGCACGGAGTCGATCAAGAAAGAGAGCGAAGACCTTCTTGACGATGCAATCAAAAATTGGTTGGCAATCGGCAAAGACAAATTCCCCAAAACCAAGAAACCAGAGAATGTTTCCGGCAAGAGGGATGAGGAACCACGAAAATGAATATGACAAAGGGGCGTTTAAGAGAGATCATTCAAGAAGAGCTTGCAAGCTTTCCGTTGGCTGAAGAGGACGAAGGAGGTGAGGAAACCACCAACGAGCCAATGGAGAAAGATGTTGAGAAGCTTGCTGGTAAATTAGATACCGGCGCAATCGACGCAGTATTTGCCACAATCAACAATGAAAAAGAATTTGTGGGCGTAATGAAATTGTTTTTACAGAAAGCGGCTCAACACCCGTCGATTAAGCCCCGCACCGTCAGAAGGGCTTTAATAAGTCTAGCGAAACAAGCCACTGCTGAAGCGAAGGCATAAGATGAGTGATGAATGGGTTACAAACTGACCAAGAGCGAAGTGATCCGAGAGATCGTTAAGTCTGGTAAAGACCCAGCTTATTTTATTAACAACTACGCGAAGATTTCTCATCCAATGAGAGGGCTGATCCCCTTTCGAACTTACGATTTCCAAGACGATCTCTTGAAGAATTTTAATGATTATCGTTTTAACGTCATTTTGAAAGCAAGGCAGTTGGGCATATCCACGGTGACCGCTGCATATGTAGCGTGGATGATGATGTTCCATCGCGATAAAAATATTCTTGTCATTGCTACTAAATTTTCCACAGCGGGAAACTTGGTCAAAAAAGTAAAACATCTTATAAGAAACTTGCCCGACTGGCTGATGGTCGCAGACATATCGGTTGATAATCGCACGTCATTCGAACTNTCGAACGGTTCTCAAATTAAAGCCTCATCCACATCGGGTGACGCTGGTCGTTCCGAAGCATTGTCCCTATTGGTTATAGACGAGGCAGCGCATGTTGAAGGGCTGGAGGAATTGTGGACAGGTTTATATCCCACACTGTCAACTGGTGGTCGCTGCATTGCTCTTTCCACGCCCAATGGCGTCGGGAATTGGTTTCATCAAACTTTCATCGATGCCGACATCGCAGCGAATGACTTTCATCCAACGACTCTACCATGGGATGTGCATCCAGAGCGCGATCAAGAGTGGTTCGAGAAAGAAACAAAAAACATGTCTCGCAGACAAATCGCACAAGAACTTCGATGCAATTTTAATATGTCTGGCGAGACTGTGTTGCATCCTGGCGATCTTGAGAAACAGGAATCAAACCATATCAAAGAGCCTGTATATAGAACGGGCTTTGACCGAAACTTGTGGATATGGGAAACATATAATCCTGAGCACACCTATTTGCTTTCTGCTGACGTAGCGCGTGGCGACGGCAAGGACTTCTCAGCTTTTCACGTCATCGATTTGCATACGATGGAACAAGTCGCTGAATATCAAGGGCGACCAAATCTAGAATCATACGCAAATTTACTTTCAGAGACTGCAAGCGAATACGGGCAGTGTATGCTTGTGGTAGAAAATAATAATATTGGCTTTGCAGTATTAGAGAAACTAATCGAGAAGGAATATCCAAATATTTATTTTTCTATCAAGTCTACGCACGAATATGTTGAACAACATTTGGCTGAACATATGAGCAACTCCGTTCCTGGCTTTACGACCACGATGAAGACACGACCATTGATTATTACCAAGTTGGAAGAATTCATTCGCAATCAACTAATTATTTTGCATTCGACTAGGCTTCTAAACGAAATGAAGACTTTTATTTGGCACAACGGTAAACCAGAGGCAATGAGAGGTTATAATGATGACTTGGTGATGAGCTTGGCAATTGCTTGCTGGGTTAGAGACACTGCCCTAATAACTAATCAAAAAGATTTAGAATATAAAAAAGTGTTCTTAAATTCTATGACAAAATCTAGTAGTATATTAGATACAACCATACCCGGAATGTCGGGACACAAAGGCACAGAATACGCCGAAGCAATCAAAGCCCGCAAAGAATTTCTTTGGCTTTTGAAGGGATGAGAATATAATGGCAGACAATGAGAACAACCCGAGAAATGCAGACTCCCCTCTTTTTAAGAGGCTAACTCGTTTATTTTCAGGTCCAATTATAAATTATAGATCGCAGGCACCACGGAACTCCCGCCGACGACAACTAGACAAATATAAATTTAGTTCTACATCCGGGCAGCAATTTAAAAAGACACAGTACAATCCGTTCGAGAGCTTATCCAGTGCGTATATGGCAAATCAAAATCGCGGTGANCGTTATGCAGATTTCGACCAAATGGAATACACTCCAGAGATTGCTTCCGCATTAGATGTGTATGCGGATGAAATGACGACCTCTACTTCGCTTCAGCCATTAATGACCATTGACTGTCCCAACGGAGAAATAAAAGATGTTCTAGACACCCTTTACCATAATGTTTTGAATGTTGAGTTCAATCTATTCGGGTGGTGCCGCACAATGTGCAAATATGGCGATTTCTTTTTATATCTGGACATCGACGAGCACGATGGTATAAAAAATGCCATTGGCTTGCCCCCCAATGAAATGGAGCGACTAGAAGGCGAAGACCAAACAAACCCCAATTACGTTCAGTTCCAGTGGAATTCTGGAGGGCTAACATTTGAAAATTGGCAAGTTGCTCATCTTAGAATTTTGGGTAACGACAAATATGCACCATATGGTACCTCTGCGCTAGAACCTGCCCGTCGAATTTGGAGACAACTAACGCTCCTGGAAGATGCAATGATGGCTTACCGTATCGTACGCTCGCCAGAACGCAGAGTTTTTTATGTTGATGTCGGCAATATTGCGCCAAATGATATTGAACAATACATGCAAAAAGTCATGACTCAGATGAAGAGAGCCCAGATCGTCGATCCGAACACTGGGCGAGTCGATCTTCGTTATAATCCAATGAGCGTTGATGAGGATTATTTTATCCCCATGCGCGGAGGAGCTTCTTCTCGTGTCGAAAGCCTTCCTGGCGGTACCTACACTGGGGACATTGATGACGTGAAATATTTGCGTGACAAGCTTTTTTCCGCGTTGAAGGTCCCAATGTCGTATCTCTCACGCGGCGAAGGCGCGGACGAGGATAAGGCAACTTTAGCTCAAAAAGATATTCGTTTCGCAAGAACCATTCAAAGGCTCCAACGCGCTATTATATCTGAGCTTGAAAAAGTAGGGATCATTCATCTGTATACTTTGGGATATCGAGAAGAAGATTTGATTTCTTTTAAATTGAAGTTGAATAACCCCTCAAGGATTGCCGAACTTCAAGAGTTGGAGCACTGGCGCACCAAGTTTGATGTCGCTGGCAGCGCAACAGAAGGCTATTTTAGCAAACGCTGGGTGGCAAAGAACATCTTTAACATGTCTGACGAAGAGCATCTACAAAATCTGCGTGAAATGTTTTTTGATAAGAAACATGAAGCTGCTTTGGAGGCTGCCGCTGAAGAGGAAGCGGCTGGCGGAGAAGCTGGCGAAGACATGGGCGGAGACATGGGCGGCGGCGACTTAGGTCTTGGCGGTGACGAGGAAGAAGGGGGAGAAGAAGGTGACGAAGAGGAAGAAGGTCCCCTTCTCGCTGCTCCAGGTCGTCGTGCTGATGGCTCTTATCTCACACCTGGCGCTAAGGATAAATATTATAAGCCAGTCAACGTCGATAAGAGGACTTTAGGCGCTAAGAAGCGGAGCTTGCGAGGCGAATACTCCGATGAAACTGGGAGATCTAATTCTAGAAATGTTTTTAAAGGCATGGCGGATCTTAATTCCTTAGTAAAGACCACGGGGCTTTCTGAAGACAAACACTCTAATTATCAGTTAGAAGAGAAAATGTTGAGCGTGGACGGTGATGTGCGAACATTGATCAAAGAGTTGGAGGCAAAAAATAATGAAATTAAAGCATAATAAAAAACGGAACACGGCTTTTTTGTTTGAGACGCTTATTCGGGAGATGACCCGCGCAGCAATTCGCAAGGATGCAAAAGCATTAGCGTCCTGCAAGGCGATACTAAAAGAATATTTCTCTGCCGGAACGGCACTACACGAAGAGTTGCAATTATATAGATCACTTTACGAGACCTATGGTTTGTCGAAAAGTTCGGCGGAAAAATTACTTGCAGAGGTTAGAGAATCTTATAGTAAATTAATCAATGAAAAGTCGGCTGTTATGTTTACCGAGCAGAGTGCGGTAATTAAAAAGATCAACAAGGATGTTTCGAAGGACGTTTTTTCAAACTTCGTACCTCAATATAAAAATATTGCAACCATTTATCAAATTTTTAATGGCGATTTAGCACCCGCCAAGCGCGTTTTATTGGAAGAACTTGTATGCGGTTCTTTATCGAGGAGCGCTTCGATGGGCTCAGAAAAGCCACTCGTCGTTGATAACTTGGTGATGAAAAACTTTGTAAAGAAGTTTAATGAGCGCTACGACAACAGCCTTCAAAAAGAGCAGCGTACGTTACTAAGTAAATATGTTTTGTCTTTTTCGGACAATGGTCTAGCTTTCAAAGCTTATCTTAATGAAGAAATCGACCGCCTTCGCACGATTGTGTCCGGTGGGTTGCAAAAGGAAGAGATTTCCCAGGATGCAGAAATGGCGAACAAGACCAAACAGGTGTTGAGCGTTTTAGATGGCTTCGCTACAGAAAAAATAGATAATACGCTATTAGAGAAAGTGTTAAAAATTCAAGCATTGGCACAGGAGATCGAGGCATAATGGTAGACATCACAATAAAAGTCAACACGCCGGAAATCGAAGAGACTCCAAAGCCGCAGACGACCATCGAGCTTAATGCACGTCGTACGCTTGACGGTAATATTCTGATCATGGACCACGAAGAGATTGATGTTGTCTTATACCCAGAAACTAAAAAAATCTTAGCGCTGGCAAAGAACGATTATCATCACACTGTTTATGAAACTCAAGAACGATTTTTTAAGTTCTTGTGGAAAAGTGGCATCGTAGATATGTCATCTGTGCACAGCGGAAATGTGTATGCCTCTATGCAGGGCTCGATTTTGGAGTCCGGCAATGAAGGTGTCGATTCCGTACAGATGGCAATGCTGTCAATAGACAAATTTATGGATACAGAAAGACCGTTCTTCATGATCTCCAAGGCTTATGACAAGGCTGAGACTGCCCGCCTGACGGAGCCAGAATCTGCCGAGAGTACTGAGTTGGGTGAAGTGCCACCGGGCGAAGAGAAGGGTGCGCTAGGCACTGCTTATGCATACGGCATCGGCGGCTCTCACCAACAGCGCGGACGCCGCTACGTCTAAGAGGAATCATTGGATTTATTATATTTTATCTTGTGCGCCTTTGGCATGACACAAATTTTAGTATATGGCACAATTTTTAATTCTTTTCGCCCGCCAAAAGAAAAGTACGCGGGCTTTTTTCATTGTTCCATGTGCATTGGCTTTTGGGTCGGCGTGTTTCTATGTGGAATAAACCCTTACACAGAACTATTTATATTCGAAGTTAACACTGTTAACGCTTTTTTATTAGGGTGCTTGAGTTCTGGGACGTCATATGTCTTGAGCACGTTTTTTGGCGACTGGGGGATGCGCAATGAGATATTTACAGGAAGAAAAAATGATTCGTCGTAAGTGGGGATTACAGCCAGTGAGACGCTGTTGCAAAGGATCGTAGCTCAGGCTGGTCGCGCCAGCCGAAGGGGAAAAGATAATGTCTAAAATGGTTTTACGAGAATATTTTGAACTTTGCGAGGGCGGGGTTTGCCAAGACTTTTTGACCGAGGCGGAAAAAGTCGAAGTTAAAAATGGAGCACTTTATTTATCTGGCATTATGCAAAAAGCCAACACGCCAAATGGCAACGGTCGGGTTTATCCAGACGAAGTTCTTAGGCGCGAGGTGCAAAATTACCAAAAGCTTGTCAAAGAGCGCCGCGCTCTGGGCGAGTTGGACCATCCCGAAGATTCCGTCATCAACTTGAAAAACGCATCGCACATGGTCACTGATATTTGGTGGGACGGCAATAGTGTAATGGGGAAGGTAAAGGTATTAAACACCCCGTCAGGGAGAATCCTCCAAGATTTAGTTGGGTGTGGCGTCACGCTGGGGATCTCCTCTAGGGGACTCGGCTCCGTGCACGAGTCGAGCAATGGTCAGGCAGTCGTAGAGGATGATTTCCAATTGATTTGTTTTGATTTCGTCTCGGAACCTTCTACTCCCGGTGCGTACATGATGAAAGAACACAAAGACCCAAACATTTTTACAAAGTCTGATAAGATTAATCGGGCATTAAACAACATTGTGACAGGCTTAAAATGAGTAAAGCTGAACTCAAAGAAACATTAAAACCTCTAATCAAGCAATGCATCAAAGAAGTTCTTTTTGAAGACGGAGTGCTTTCTGGGATAATTTCTGAGGTTGTTAAAGGTGTTAATCCTCAGCCAGTTGTCGTCGAGGCTGTTCAAGAAGAAAAATTTGTGGATCCGGCAAGGCAACATCAGATTACTGAAATGAAAGAGGCACACGAAAGAGAAATGGCTGATCACCGCCGCATCCTAAACGAAACAGTTTCCTCCCGTTTTGGCGGCGCGGATCTTTTTCAGGGTACTGCACCAATATCTAAAGCAGGGACACCCGGCGATGTCAGTGCTCCTTCTACGCCGCTTCAAGGGGTTGACCCAAATGATCCTGGCGTTGACCTTTCTCGCCTGGGGATTTATGGAAAGTAGGAGATTTTAATGGCTAAGAACCCAATTCAGGTGGAGGTTCGACCTCGCCACAACGAGCCGACAGAAAGGATGATTCGTCGTTTTGTAAAAATGGTTAAAAAGGCAGGATTCCTTGAAGCACTTCGTGAAAGAAAATATTACGAGAAGCCTTCGACGAAACGCCGCAAAGAAAAAATTCGCAGAAAGCGAGTAGCACAACAAGCACAAGAGAAAAAGGCGAATAAATAAACTATTTATAAGCCAAGGAGAATACAATGGCAACAGGAAGAACAACGTGGTCAAGTTATGGTCGAACTAGACGACCTAAAAATATTGCCGGAGCCGATGGCACCGCTGTCACAGATATAGCATCTCTTGCCGCAGCGAAGGTCATCACCGATAACAGCACTAACGCAGACAAGACTGGCACAGGTGTATTTGCCACCGAGAATCAAAGATACCTTCATCTTAGTTCTGCCACTAATGGTACTGTGGTGAACGTTTGGGTTTATCACTATGCTACGGGCAAATGGTCTGAACTTTTAATCGGCGGCTCGACGGTGACTCTGGCAGCAACGAAATGTAAAATAATAGAGATTGCTGGTGTAGATTTGGTTGCTTTTAAGGTTACCAACGCAACCGATGTTCATGCAGCTTGCAGTAGCTTTTAGGAGATAATTCATGGGCGGCTTTGGCAGATACAGTAAGAATCGCGGACGCGGCGGCGGCGGCATCCGATCTTTAACCGACGTCGGCTGGTCTCTCCCGGTCACAGCCGATGCTGGAGAAGTTTTAACTTATAACGGCAACAAATGGACACCAGTGGCACCCTCGGAAATGACCAACGAGTTCGCTGACGGAGGCGATACCGCAGGCGCAGCCCGCACCCTCGGCAATAAAGATTCATATGCTTTGAGCTTTATGCTTTGAGCTTTACAACGGCTGATACCACTCGAATGCAAATTAAAAATAATGGTTATATTGGGATCGGATCTACTGGAAACGATGTTACTCACATGTTAACCTTGCCCAATGATTCCACAGGAAATAACGGAAAAGCCAAAGCGTTTGCTTACGCAACGTATTCTTCCAGAAGATACAAAGAAAATATTGAATTAATTAAAGACCCCCTTGATTTAATTAATCGCATCGAGGGTGTCACATATACTTGGAAAGATTCTGGCTATAGCGACATCGGCTTTGTGGCTGAGGACGTGGGTAAAATTATTCCCAGCATTGTTGATTATGAACCCAATGGCACTGACGCCATCGCAATGGATTATACCCGTTTAAACGCAGTATTGGTCGAAGCCGTAAAGGCGCAGGACAAAAAAGTAAAAGCGCAAAACGACAAACTAGAAAAATTAATTATTTTAGTTGATTCCGTGCACTCATTCCAGCACAAAAAAATAAACTCAATTTTCACTCTTCTGAATCCCCCCAAATAAACTAATTACATGCGGGTATAATGTGATACCCAACGTAACACGTTTATTTATAAGGCACTAGTGCGGGAGAAAAATATAAATGGCTACTGAATTTCAAAAACTACGGGTAAAGATGGAAACGAATCACGACGATACGAACACGGATCCATCCGGAGTTTCTGGCGAGGCTCAATATTTTGTGAGTGGCTCTGGAACAGCCGCTAGAATGTACCACGTTGACGGCGATGGCAACAAGGGAACAGTTTTAACAAACGAATTGATATCCGGCGGCGTTAGCTTAACAGCCGCAGGCGTAGCTACGCTCTCCCTCAATGCCGCATCCGCAGGCGCGGTAGACGTCGGGGCTGATAGTATTGCGATTATTGATGCCGATGACTCCAACGCGACCAAGAAAGAATCGATTTCCGACCTTACAACTGCCATGGCAGGTAGCGGACTTGAAGCCAATAGTGGTGTACTAGCCTGGTACCCCGATGAGGTTTCTGGTGCCGACATTGATGTGGCGGCTGACAGTATCCTCATTTTGGATGCCAACGATAGTAACAATCCAAAGAAAGAGGCTTTTGGGGATGTTGTTGCTGCGATGGTTGTCGCTCCCATTGTCGATAACGGCGACGGAACGTTGGGTTTCCGCGCTTCCAATGACGCTTATGTTGTTGGAACGAATCAAGCTGGTAATGCCTATGTCAATTTTATGAAAGCACGTACTGACGATACGATGCAGATTAGTAGTGGCGGAATCGTCTACTTTGGCGACGGTGGTGCTGAAGATACCGCAATCGTCTTTGATGGTAATGCACAGGATTATCGTATCGGTCTTGATGACGGCACTGACAAGCTTGAGATTGGTTTGGGAAGCGCACACGGTACAACAACCGCTATAACTGTTGATACGAATTTGTTGGTGGCATGTCAAGCTGACCTTACGGTAGGAGATGATCTTAGTCTCACATCCGACGCGGCAGTTTTAAACTTTGGTGCTGGAAATGACGTCACCTTTACACACGATGGTGGAACTGGCATGGACATTGTTTCCGCAGGTGCTTTGGACATTTCGTCCACTGGTGCTGGTGCCACGTTCACAGTTGTTGACGGTCAGACACTCACGTTGGGCAAGTCCGGAGCCTCCGCTCTGTTACTTTCGCCTCACGCAACCGCGGGCAGCGAGCTTGCTTCGTTGACAAATACTGCTGGTACTACTGATGGTACTGACGGCGCTGGCGCTATCTTGATGTCCTCAGTCGCAGGTGGTATGTCTCTTGCATGGGCTGATACCAAAGACCTTTGGGCAGAGGGCGGTTCCATGATGTTCGTGGCAAATGAAGATAAAGCTAGCTGTATTCAGCTTCATGCTGATGCTGGTTCGTCACAGACCATTCATATCGTAAATGATGCTGGTACTTCTGCCACCGAGGGCACAGCAGCGGTTCAGCTTCTTGCTAGTGCCGGTGGCGTGAATATCAAATCCGGCTTGGACGGTGCCAATGCAATTTTGCTAACCGCTGATGGCGGCACTTCCGAAACGATTAAGGTTCATGCAGATCAGGGCACAACAGCAACCTCCATTGAGTTGGCTTCCGATGCCGGTGGCATTTCCATCTTAGCTGGTAATACAACGCACGGTGTTAAAATAGCCACGGGAACTTCTGGTGTCCCAGTTACAATTGGTCACGGTACTTCTGAAGTTACTGTTGCTGACAACTTGACCGTTTCCGGTAACTTGACAGTTACCGGTACGACAGTCACGGATTCGGTGGAAGTTATCTCTACATCAACCGGTGTCATTTTCGAGGGCGGCACGGACGACGGTCATGAGGCTACCATGCTCTCTGCCGTTGCCGACGCTGACGTGACTTACACGTTGCCAAATCTGACCGGTCATGTTCCTTTATTGGCTGGAGCAGCTTCAAATGCTAGTGTAACTGCTGCTGAATTTGCTCTTCTTGACGGTGGCTCTAGCGTGGGTACTACCGCTGTTGCCGATGGTGACGGTATTGTTACCAACGATGGCGGCACGATGAAGCACACGACTGTTCAAACGTTCCAGACTTATTTTGATGCCAACTCTGTTGGTGGAACAAGTATAGTCACGGCTGGTGCTTTGAATGCTGGTAGCATTACTTCTGGTTTCGGAGCTATTGACAATGGAACTTCTGGTATAAGAACTGCGACGTTTACAGCCGAAACTGCCTTCGTGCCAGATGCGCAAGATGGCGCAGCATTGGGAACCAACTCGCTACAGTTTAGCGACTTGTTCTTGGCAGATGGCGCAACTATAACCATGGGTGACGACGGTGATATCACGCTGACTCACGTTCCAGACGTAGGTCTTAAGTTGAGCACTCTCGCTGCTAATAACGGCGCGGGCGCGGCAGCTTTTGGCACTGCTCTGGGTGGCATCACTTCTCACGTTACTAGCAACTCGCCCGCTGATGATGACTACCTCGGTGGTTTCTTCATGAACGGCGAAGACGACAACAGTGACGAGATGACTTTTGCTTCAGTTCAAGCTCGAATCAAGGATGCATCTAACGGAAGTGCTGACGGCGCTCTCTTGCTTGGTGCGCTTGTTGGTGACNGCATGGTACAGGTTGCCGATTTCGGCGATACCACTGCTTCTACTTGGACTTTCGCAGATGGTGCTTACAATGTAAACATTGCTTCTCATGATGGGACCAATGGGCTTGCTTTGGCGGGTACTGTTATTACTAAGACTGCTGCGCAGATTAATAATATGGTGGCAACGGATTCTGCAAATACTTTCACCGAGGACCAAATTTTTGGTGGCACAACCCCAACAGTAACAATTGGTGATGGCGGCGCTGAAGATACTATGTTAGTGTTTGACGGTAATGCAACAGATGTTAGAATCGGTCTTGACGATGGAACTGACAAGTTGGAAATTGGAACTGGCACTGCTCACGGTACAACTACTGCGATGACAATTGATACAAGTCAACAGGTTGCAGTTGTTGCCACCACAGCAGCGTCTAGCACCACTACTGGTGCGTTGACGGTAGCCGGTGGTGCAAGTGTTGCTGGCGATTTATATGTTGGCGATGACCTGTGCTTGGCGTCCGATAGTGCCCTGCTCAAGTTTGGTGCGGACGGCGACATTATCATTACCCACTCACCGGATTATGGTCTGCATATCTCACAAGATTCAGATGCAGCAAGCGAGCCAACTTTGACACTTGAAACTGTCGGCGACCTTGCCAACGGACCTATTCTAGACTTCAAGTTGGACAATGGCGCTGGCGAAGCTGACGACGATCAGTTGGGTCAAATCCGATTCTACGGCGATGACTCGGCGAATGCTGCCACTTTGTACGCGCATATTAAGGCTGTATCAGAAGACATCACCGACGCCACGGAAGACGGCAGTCTTACTTTTACTACTTTGGGCGCAGGCTCTGAGAAGGTTATGGTATACGGCAATGGCGCTGGTTTGGTGCTGTTGAATGATAGCACTTATGGCACCGTTAAGGCTCACTCCTTTGTCACCTACTCGGATGAGACCCTTAAGACCAACATCCAGCCCCTTGCTGATCCTTTGGCAATGGTCAAAAAGCTTCAAGGTTACAATTACGATTGGAAGTCTGACGGCTCCTCTGACATTGGCTTTATTGCTCAGGAAGTTGAAAAGGTTATCCCCCAGGTTGTGTATAGCAAAGAAGGGGAAGCTGGAAGCTATGGTTTGGATTATGCAAGCTTGACCGCTCTTCTCACTGAGGCAATCAAGCAACAAGACAATGAGATTACCGCTCTTAAAGCTACGCTCTCGACGGTGCTTTCCTCTCAGGAAGCGTTGCTTTCGAAGCTTGGCATCAAAAAATAAGAGTCGAATCTTGTTAAAGTATCTTTTGCCCGCCTGTTCGCAAGTTCAGGCGGGCTTTTTAATTCTTTTTTATATAAAAAACTCTACTTATAATGTAAAATGATTGAGAGGAGAATTTATGGCAGACACCACCTATAGACCAAAATCGGGACTCGGGCATGCCCCAGCATTTCAGGTTTCTGGCAGACCGTGGATGACGGGCTCGCAACTAGCACCTTCCGGAACGTTAACCATTAGTTTTCCGAGCGTCACAAAAAACTTTACTATTGTTAACACCCCGCACCATCAAGGGGAGGCAAACAACAGCACCCATACAGGCTCGTTGGCAATATACTTTGGACCAACTCCTGCGGTCACCTGGAACGGCTCGAATATTCCGCAAATATATCAGAACCATTATGTGATGCTTGACAGCCCCGACGATGCTTATACATTCGAGACAAAAGCGGCTGTTGTACACATCACTTGTTTGGGTTTTGGCAATTTTTCGTCAAACGTTCCGGCGCAACAAACTGGGTGTTCTGGCTCCTTTCGCGTCATTGCCGAACTCACCGGCATCGATACTGAAAACATGTATTCGCTTACTGGCTCTGGAATTGATGAATAAAGGGTTTTTTATAATAAACCATACTATTTATTTGTGATAAAAAGTAACCTTTTATTCATAATTTTAGGAGCACACAAATGTCAAAGATGTTACAAGAGGCAATTTTGGATGCCGAAGCGCTTAAAGAAGCCGCCTTTCGCAATGCCGAGCAGGCAATTATTGAAAAGTACGAGTCTGAGATCAAGGATGCCGTAACTACTTTGCTGGAACAGCCGGAGGACTTGGAGCTAGGGGAAGAAGACCCGCTGGCTCTGGGGGGCGACGAGGACAGCCACGAGGACCTGGCACAACAGTTGCCCGATGCCGCCAC
>JGI25130J35507_1000166_pt1 | contig 22139 bp, 48 predicted proteins | sample ETNvirnome_2_300_FD_35507 | JGI IMG/M metagenome (IMG submission 35507)
GGGTGGAGGCGACCGCGGTGTACGCGTACTGTCCCCCACCGAAGCGGCCCGCGTGGTTGCTGTCGACCCAGAGCGAATTGTCGGCCACCGTCCAGTGCGGGCTGGCGATCATCTCCGCGGAGGAGCGCTCGTGCACACCGGCGGCGCGCATGCGTTCGATCAGTCGTTCCGGTTCCCCGGCGCGCCCGTCCAGGTCGGCGAAGTGCTGGAAGACCACCCCACCCGTGAGCCTGACCTCGACCCGGTGGACTTCCGTCCACCGCGGCCTCCCGGTGGCATCCTTCGTGCTGCTGTTCTCGGTATGACGACTGAAGTAGTTGGGATCCATGACGGCGGGTTCCTTTCGTTTGATGATGACCCTATAGTACCATGTCGGTGTGGACGCTACACGCCTCCGTACGGACGGACGAACTCCCTCTTCAGGTATCCGACCTCGCCGGTCTTCGTGCACCGGACCGAGATCATCCCGGGGACGGGATTGCCGTAACCCAACCGGACCCGGCACCTCGCACGGACGACCTCGTAGGCGCGCCCGTAGTCAAGCCAGACCACCACGGACTGAGGGGGAAGCTTGGACTCGCCGGCATCGTTCATGCCCTTGGCGGCATCCGTCTTGTACCAGGCGTGCTGTTCCTCGTGGGTCGCCGGCCGCCGACCGGGGAAGGCCGCGGCCTCCTGCTGTCTCAGGGATCCGACCTTTCGGCACCGGTCCTCGTGAAGCTGTACCAGGTCGCCCTTTCGGAATGTTGCCATGTCGTGCCTCCTTGAAGTTATGATAGCATCCTACCATGTCATGAGAGATACTACACGACCTAGCTGTTCGCCAGCCAACGGGCTCGAGGCCCGGGCTCCACCATGGAACCCGGACCCCGGCCGTCGGAAGGCCTCGCCTAGGCAGCGAGGATGGTGATCAGGTCACCGCGGAGCTCACGGGCGCGCAGCTGGTGGCCGCGACGTGTTGCCTCGTCACGGAGCTGCTTGACGGTCTTGCCGTCGGTGTCGAAGTCGGGCTCCACCGGGGCCTCCTCGGCCTCCGGCTCGGGGGCGATGGCCGCGCAGGCGACGTGGGCCAGAGCACGCAGGTTCTCCTGACGGGCCGCGGCCTTGTCGAGGGCGACCGCGAGGTCACGGGCCTGGTCCTGCAACTTCTCGAGCTTGATGTCGGCCTTCTCCTTGCGGTTGAGGGCGCGACCGGCGTTGGCCAGGGGGACGGAGCTCTTGTTGGTCGCCAGGATCTCGTCGGGGTTGGACAGGCGGATGAGGTTCCAGTTCTCGCCGTCGTGGCGAATGCCGAAGAGTCCGTAGTTCCAGTCCTTGAAGGTCTTGTTGGTCTTGTCAGTCATGATGCTCGTTCCTTTCGAGTGAAGAGCGGTTGTTTGATAAGATGATAGTATCACGCCAACGGCGTGGCTACACGTTACTTTCGGCGAGAGGTTCGCCGCCAGAGGATGGGGGTGTTGGAGGACAAGGCCCAGCCGCACGTGCAGCCGACCAGGAACATAGTGCTGCTGCCGGTCCAGGCGTGGACCAGCGACCAGCAGATCGCGACGATCAGGGTCACGGTGATCAGGAACATTCTCATGCGTTGTGCCTCCTTGAAGTTATGATAGCATCCTACCACGGTCCCGGGGATGTTACACGTCCTCCTTCTGGATGAAGCTGATGGAGTCATTGGCCGTGAGGCCCTCTTCGAAGAGCCGACCGCGGCACGCTAGCCGACCGATGCACTCTGGGGTACCGGGCGGGACCTCGAGGCTCAGCGTGGAGACGGCGTGATCGTACCCAGCTGCCAGGGAGGGGAGCTCCTCGGCCGCAGTCCCGTCGGGAACCTGGACGAGCCAGGCGTGGTAGATTCGGAATCGCATGTTGACAGTCTCCGTGATGATGATGTCCCCACTGTACCACGTCCTCGTCGCGGCTACACGCTACCTCGTCCAGCGGCGCCGACGGTACGCCGGCCGCGGGCGGTCGCGCTCCTCGGGGGTGACCCAGCAGATTTCAGCGCAGACCTGGGAACCCTTCTTCGAGGTGAACTTGGGCGAGCCACAGCCACACCGGTCCGACGACTTCGACCTCTTCCAGGCGTCACGCATGCGGCCACGGATCCTCTCGACGATGTTGCCGATCTCACCGGTGCGGAACACGCGGGTCTCCTTGAGGATCCCGCGGTCCTTGCCGTCCTGTGTGGTGTAGACGGCCACCACCCGGATGGCGTCCTTGCCGGCCTGGCGGACGTGACCACCGACGACAGACGTGTAGACCATGATGCGGATACGGTCGGTCCCGTCGACCTGACGGGAGAAGACACGCTCCTTCGCCGCAGGAGTGTCCTCCTCGGTGAACCCGGCCACCTCCAGCATCTCGAGGATGTTGTGGGCCAGGAGCGAGCGGTGGGTCAAAATGTTGGGGTCGTAGGTCACGATGATTCCTTCCGTTTGATGATGTCCCTACTGTACCACGCCTTCTGGGCTTCGACACGAGATGAAAAGGTGTGGGGATGATGCCCCGGCGTCCCGGAGGCAACCAGGCCGTTTCCCGGCCGTAGCAGCTACCCTAGTAACTTCCTTATCGATGATTCTAGACTTTAGGGAGTCTTGAATCACCAACCGCCAACCACTGGACCGCTCCGCCAATCAAAGCAAGAGGAGTTGAACCCCAAAGTGGTCGGTGCCCCACGTTTCCTTCCATGTATGTTATGAGAAGATAGTACCACTTCCTCCTCGGGTCGACACGTTAGGCCGACACCCCTGACACAAGCTGTACCAGACACTCGAGTTCCACCGCGGTCCTCGCTGCCTGAAACACACTGTTGACGCTGGTCACCTGAGAGGGTTCCAGGGCCTCACCGGTCTCCTCGAGTCCTCGAAGGAACGCCTCGGTACCCATGGCCTCGAGGATGAGCTTGTCAAGCTCGATGGCCGAAGCGAAGCCGGCCGCAAAGATCTGGACGTTTTGGTGGGCCTGCTCGAAGGGAGTTAGTGTGCCGTTCGGGTCGTTCATGAGTTCCTCCTTATAGGAACATAATATCTCGAGAAAAGAATTATTACACGCTAAAAGAAAAGGAGGGTCACTCCTTGGGTTCCTCCTCCGCAGGGGTGAAGAAATCCCAGATGATGCAGATCGCCGCGGCAGCGATGAGGAGTTCAAGAATCATCTTCATCCTCCGCGGCCCGGCCCCAGGATCCGTTCGGGGTCTTCCAGTCCCACACCTCTGCGGTGGCGGACCGGACGAAGAACGTACCGACTGGGAATGTAACACCGTTTACCGACCATGGTTCAGTGAGAGTCACAGGCATAAAAGAAAGCCTCCTTAAAAGAATAATACACGGTTGGCGTGGTTGCTACACGCGCCCGGGCGGATCAGTTGGTCCACGTCGGCATGCCATCCAGAAGGTCGTCCAGGTTGTCGAGGATCTCCTCCAGCCTGACCGTGTCTTCCTCCTGCAGGGAGATGATGCACGCGTCCGGACCGGTCGTGTAGGACCCGGGCCAGCCGTCGATGGTGACCGTCAGCTCGCCCGACCAGCCGTCAATGGCGGTGATCATGCCGGTCTCGTTTTGGTGAGCCCCGCGGGTGAAGAAAACTTTGTCATCGACCTTGAACATTCACCTTGCCTCCGTTAATAATCTTATAGTACCACGATCTTTGACAACTTACACGTCCGATTCCGGATCGTCAGGAAGCGACCAACATGCTCAACGGCACGTCCCAGGTCATGACCCCGACCTTGATCAGAGCCTTCTTCTGCTTGACCCGCTCGACGACACCTTCGTAGGTGCCCTTCCGACCGGTCCACGTCACCCGATCTCCCGGGCTGAAGAGGGATCGGTTCTGAGCTGCAGTCCGGTTCCGGAACGCCTTGATCTCGGAGACGACCAGGTAGTTGAGCCGGATGAGCTCGTCCTCGTCAAGGTCCTTAAGAGCGCCAACGATGTCTGTCATTGAAAGTTTCATTCAAGTGTCTCCAGGGGACTCCACCGTCCCATTGATAGTATAATACCACGCTCTTTGACAACTTACACGTACAAGCCGACTGGCCTCGCAGAAGGATCCCAGCCGCCGGCAACCCAGGCGGTGTCGACTGGGGTATCGTCCGGGTGCCACGGTCCGTCATCCTGTTCCACATGGTGGAGGGTGACGCCCGGGTTCCGTTTCAAGAAGATGGCCACGTCGACTGGCCACCTCTCCTCCTCCAGGATCTCGCCGGTCTCGAAGTGGATGATGTCGTGAAGCTTCTCCCGCATGGCGAAATCTCCTAGGAAGGTTGTTCCATTAGGGTGATAGTACCATCCCTTGCGATCGGCTACACGTGGTTAAAAAAGATCCTAGAAGATGTCGTCCCAGTAGATCGTGAAGTTGAGGTAGTCCTCAACTGTCATCGGGTTGTCCGGATCGTAGAGATCATCCATGTTAGCCTCGGTCCAGTTTTCGTCGAGGACGTGGGTGATGTTGTGAAGGTCCTTGTTGTCCTTGATCCAGGACTTAATGTTGTCCTGGCCCACATCATCCTCAAGATGCTGGAGGGAGTCGACATTGTCGGGAAGATTGACCTCGTCGCCATTGTCCTGGATGATCCAGAGGGGATTGGTCTGAAATCTGATTGAAAGTGTGGCCATGGACTCTCCTTGATGAACCGGTTGTTCCATTAGGGTGATAGTACCATCCCTTGTGATCGGCTACACGTGGTTAATAAAAACTAGGCTGTTGGTCCACTACACCAACATTTAAAGTCCCTTCACGATTCACCCATTTGCTGACAAGGTTACCACGTCAAGTCAGCATCTCTTAGGTTCTGTCAGTGCCCGTTAGCTAGGCTGGGAGTCTCACCTGAGTCGTCACCCGAAGTCAATGATGTCCTGGACACTGCAACCGAGGGCTGCAGCCCGGGCGTAGAGCAGCTGCTCCTCTGTCATCGAGGATGCTCCCAACTTGACCAGGGCGTCGAGGATGTGCTCCCTCTCACCGACCTCCATCTGGAGAAATTCGAGTTCCTCCTGGGTCATGTCATAGACCGATCCCGGGTCGATGTTGAAGCGATGGACAAGCTCTGCCTGTTTCCTGGTTGCCATGTGCGACCTCCTTATGTGAGCATCCTACCCCATCGCGGCGATGACGACACGTCAGGCGGCCTTGAAGGTTCCTGCCTGGATGTCCGAGGAGAGCTCCTTCCAGAACTCGCGACAGATCTGACGGAAGGAGTCGCGACCCTTCTCACGTTCCCCGTGGAGGGTGTACAGTGGCTTGTAGGTTGTACTCATCTGGACCATGTCCTCGAGCTGCTTGACCATGAACCAGGCCTCCTCACGGAGCTCCTCGGGAAGACAGTGGAACATCCTCTGGCAGCGTCCGTTACGCATCTGGTTCATGACGTACCGGTAGCTCAGCTTCTCGGCCACCATCATCCCGATGTACGTCTCGTACTTGAACTTGATCAGCTCGTCCTTGACGGAAGCGACCCATCCCTCGGTGTTGTGGATCCCTCGGTCCCCCATCTCCTTGATCAGTGCCCGCAGGGTGACAGCCCTCTCGTGAGGCATCCGGGTCTGGAGATTCAGCTCAGAGTTCGTCCGGATCGCGTGGAGGATCCGGTGGTCCACCTTACGACCGTCGGTGTCGTAGGCTGCCAGGAGGTACAGGCCACTCCAGCCATCGTAGTCCACGTGGACCTTGCTGATGGGATGGATGAACTCCACCACGAGGGAAAGGAGATCGACCCCGAAACCTCGGGCAACCCGCTGGGCAGAATAAAAAGTACTCTCCCCGAACAGGTCCAACGCCGGTTGGACGTAGGGGGTCACGATGCGACCTCGTGTCGTAGCGCTGACCTCTCCTCCGTGCTCGAAGAATTCAACCATGGCACCGTCCTCCTTGCGTCGTACAAGGAACGGCTCGTCCATTGGAAGGTTCTCGGTCATCGTCGAGGGGACCTCATCCCGGTTGAAGAACTTCTCGAAACCGCAGCTCACCAGCTTGCACTGGTCAACCCGGCCGGGCTCCCCAAAAGAAAAAAGAAGCCCTCTCATCTGCTTGATCTGGGATGTCCAACCCTCGCCGTTGGCGACGTCGTGAAGGACGTTGTGGGCTCCAGGGGTGTAGTTGAGGAGACACAGCTGCCTCTCCTCGTCCAGGTCGAACGCCAGGAGCTGATAGGCCTTGACCGGCCANTCCGGGTCGACCCCAAGAAGTCTGGCCAGCTCCGGCTCGATCTCCTTCTTCACNTACCTCCAGTCCTCACGACGCTGCTGCGTCGTCCGGATCCGGGACGTGATCAGGGCAACCAGCTTGGGAGCCACATCACTAAGTACTTGCTCTCTATCCACAGGGACCTCCTTGATTGATTATGATGCTATCATACCACACACATGGCTAGGCTACACGTGCCACTTCCAGCTCATCTATGTCAAACTCAGCGACCTCCCCCAGGACCATGACCCTCGCGGCGAGGATGTGAAGTCGTGTGGTGAGCTCTAAGATCACCCCGACCTGTCCCTGAGCCTCCTCCCAGTCGTTTGGCCACCCTTGCTCGATGACCACCAGGTCGCCGGCTGCGAACCCTTGGCCGGTCCGGGAAAGGTGCACCGGGATGATGACGCTCATGTCTCTTCAGGTTGTCCGAACGGATCAACTATCTCGGATCGCCGGCAGGGTACGACATTAAGAAGATTCCCTCCCAGGTCAGCGTAGGTTGGAAGGGGATCGTTTCCCCTGAGACGCTCGATGGTGTCGGCCAGCTCCTCTCGGTCCGAGGTGTCCAGGCCGTCGCTCCAGCTACCGTCCTTACACTTGAAGAACGTCTCAATGTAGCTGGTCCCGTCCTGTCCATGATCGTCGAAGGTCGTACGATCCTTGAATGCTTCGTTGAATGCTCGCGAGACCTCACCGGCAGTTGTGTCCAGACTGTACCAGTCGTTGATCGTGTCTGCCCAGGCCTTGACGGCTTCCTCAAATGTAGCCATGGCTACCTCCAATCCTTAAAGAAAAAATACCACACCTCAGTGAGGTTTACACGTGACCTAGGAAAAAACTTCAATTGCCCAACGCCAATTAGGGAGACGAAGCATTTTTCCACCCCCATCTCCAACTAGAACCTGCCAATGCCCGGCGCCCTCGTGTCCCCGTGTCCCGGAGCTGATCGGATCCAAGCCCAGGAACACCCCAACGTACTCGTGACTACCGGCCCGCGGGCCCGGAGTAGGAGAATCCCACCACGCCCGGACAAGATCACCGTGATCGGCCACGGCCCCGTCTCCACTCCTTGGGTTGGGTCGATGATCCACACTGGGCGCATCTTCCCAGGAACCAACGCTGGGTGTAGGACACGTGTCCGCAGTGTACACAGTAGTACTTGGTATCGTCGTTAGTCTTCATTGATTACCTCATAGTTTTCTTCGCAGCACCATTTAGTCCTGCCTGTCCTTGTGAATATCACCTTAAACATATTACCATCATTCTTGGTCTCCAACACGATGACCGGATCCTGGGTGCACCCCTTCCTGTGACGGAACCACATGATGTACTTCTGCCTAACCAAGTCACCGACCTTCATTAGACGCTGACAACCTCCAAGCGGTCACACTCATCGTAAGAATACCAGTGCCAATCGGGTTGCTTGAAATACCAAACCCAGTATCCTGCAATGAGTTCTCGCTTATTTACTTCTTCTTCCACAATCAGTCCGAGCCAGCCTATTTCTGGACCGTAACCTGCGTAACAGCACTTCACCATGTCACCGATCTGCATTGATAATCCTCCAGGTGGTGTACTCGAGTCGAGTCTCCCAGACGCGTCCATCGGATAGGATCTTGATCCGATCGGATAGTTGAGGATGTTGTTTCGGGATTACTTCAAGGACGAGTGCGGTGCCCCCATGGGCCTCGATCAAGTCTCCCACATCGATGTGATCACCGAGTGTCATTGACCTATCAGTTTTCACTGACCACCTCCAAACCCTCCTCCCGGAGGTTGGCTGTCTGCATACCGGTCTCAGTACCAATGAGAACGTGCCAACATTGGTCCCATCTTCCGTGTGTACCCACCTTAGTAGGTAGTGCCTTCCGGATGATGATACCGACTCGGCTGTTCCACCAGAACCACTCACCGGGGGTTCCTCCTGGAGTCCGAACCAGGTCACCGATCTTCATGACGCCACCACCATCTGATTACCGGTAAAGAACTGAAGCTGACCTCCGACCATGACCTGATAGACACCGGTCCCGGGACCGAACCTCTCCTCACGAGGGCGGGTCACCACGACGCCAACCTCGTGCTGGTAGTTACAGTTCCGGAACTTAACCATCTGACCAACCTCCGGGCGTAGGCCGCTCTCATGGATCGTCCGGGTCATCTGTCAATCAACCGCGGCGGAACTCGTGAGCCTGAGCCTCGAGGACGAGATCATCCAGCCGGTTGGACCGGATCTCTGCCAGCTTCCTCGACGCGTCGTACAGGATGTCCCGAAGCTCATCGATGTTGGTCTCGTTCAGTCGGAGTGTGAAGCTGTTCCCGAAGCAGATGGTTGCCATGCACAGGCTGTCGGCCTCGTAGGTCACCTCGATCTTACCGTGGTTCTCGGTCTCGAGGTCCACCTGTCCATCGCAAAGTCGTTCGTAGGTCATGTTGATCTCCAAAGGGGTCCGTCCCCAATTGAGTACATACTATCATTTAACGTCGGTCGCTACACGGGAACGTCCGGATGATGGGAAGGGGAAGGGGAAGGTAAAAGAACGACGATCGTTACGAACTTAACATGGGGATAACGTGTTAAGTTCTCAGTGTCACATGCAGTACTGTGGGTATCCCTCCAGCTCACTGCACCAGTGATCTTTGTATGCGTCGTCGTTCTCCTACCGGCTCCTGGTCCCCGTCGGTTCCAGGCCCCTATATTGTTATTCTATCCGGTCCTATCCAGTTTTACACGTGAAACGGACCTTTAGTTGTTAAGAGGTAATCATCAAAACTTGCCAACGAACCGTCCGGTCCAAGAACTTTCAATCTTCCAACACCGTAGTCACACTCCCCAATAAGGAGTAAGGGTGATCCTGCTTCTGCCCATTGTCCAATGACTAGCCACTTGCGCTTTCTCCAACTCTTCACCGCTGGGTGGGACTTCCTAAGTCTGACCAGGTCACCGGGTTTCATTATGCGGACTCACACTCTTCGAGATCAACCCATCCCATTCCATGACTGTGTAGTACCAGGCCTTCACCGTGACTACCCTGGACAAAGGGGACAGCGAGGTCAACGATCATAGCAATTCCTGACACGCACCCGTCAGGGTAACAACTGTGGGATACCACCTCAGCAAATTTACATGTCACCATCACCAGGTCGCCGATCTTGTAGCTCAACAGATACCTCCTTGATGCGTTGATGGTTAGATACTACCACGACTAGTCATCGACAACACGCCTCCGGCGCGCCGGTCATTGGATCACCTCCAGCTGGTCCCGTCGGATCCACCATCGGCAACCGTCGACCATGATCTCCACCCTAATGCCATGGGCACTAATCACCAAGCCTCGCAGATCAAGCCCATGTTCCTTGCTAATTTTCTTGAACTCCTCCCAGCGAGCCTCAGCACGAAGCTTCACGAGATGTCCAGGAACCGGTTTGATTCGTCTCACTAAATAACCTTCACGTACTCTTTGCGGGTAATAAGAATTTCACCATCATCGTCCAGGACCTTAACCCTAGGGTGGATCCGCTCGTACCGGTCCCGGCGATCGCGGTCCATTTCGCCGACGAAGGCGGACGGCGACATCATCTCCAAAAGAAAGCCACAGTAATCTCCTTCTTTAGGTCCGAGGTGGTACGCGCCGGCAGCTTTAGAGTTCCAAGCGATCAGGTCACCGGGTTTCATTGCACCACCTTCAACTCTCTAACAAGGTGGTACCTTCTTGTCGCTCCTTCAGTCCACTGCGGCCGATCAGTCCTCGTCCATGGTGCCATGGTGTCGGACCATAGGACACGGACCCACGCAAAATTCTGATTGTCATCGCTGATCCCCCAGGCATAGACCATGCCTAGTCGTCTTTGAGGGTCACGGACATGATGAACCAGGGAGCCAATTTCCATTAACATAATGGTACCTCAACTCCTAGGATTCTACACGGGATCCAGGGCTCGAACATCCCAACCGCTTAGCATGAACTTCCTACCATCCAGCAAGAACCACCGAAAGGTCTTGGTACCCATGTATGAACGATCCCATCTTTCAGATCCCAGGTACACAAGGGAGTACTGCTGTGGCTCGGGTTGCTCCCACCCTCCCAATCGCATACTCCACTTGGGCTTCCTATGAGTCAGATGACCAACTAAAAAAGCTTCGGCCCAATTACCATGGTCATCAACCCGGGACTCCCGAACATGAATGTGAAAACTGGGATTGACATGTACCAACATGCCGACTTCGAGCTCAGAGACTTTCATTCTATCACCGCTATATAGTCCTTCAGGTAACTCATACATCTTTCTGAGATCCTACCATCAGGAGTCCAGACTCTTGCGATGCCGAGACCGTTTGGGGAATCCTTGATGTCTAGAACAATCCCGTAGATGAAAACATAAACACCATTTTCAGAGTATACTAGGAGGTCACCGGGTTTCACTGTGCACCTCCTCCATGTATTGATGGCGCGCCGGGTAGACTCCCCTGTGTCCATCTGGCGTCCCGGAACTAGGTGACCAGAGGATGACGGCCTCACCGTCATTGTACTCATTTGGTAGCCGGTCGACTGACAGGACGATACCAACTCCAGGATCATCGTCATGAGTCCACCTCACCAGGTCACCGGGTTTCATTTATCACCTCGAACTCGTATGTGTCGTCGCTCACCACTCCGTAGGGAAGGAGGACGTCCACCATCTCACGCTCAGCCAGCTCATGAACTGTCTCATGGTAGATTTTAATCACCACTCCTGGGTAATTCAGGTAGTCGTCGTAACGGGTGCTGTCGTATCTAACCAGGTCACCGATCTTCACTGTGTACCTCCAAGAACCGCTCCGGAAACGGTATGATCACACCGTCCACCAGGACGTTCCAGCCGTGCCACATGACCGCCTCCCCGGGATACCGGGGCTTTGGTTGACTGAGCACGAGTCCCATCCGCATCTCCACCGTTCCGATGGGCGCGCCGGACTTCTGCATCTCGCAGATCACCATGTCACCGATCTTCATTGGATCGTCCCTTGTGCTTGGGGTGACGAGCAGCCTTGCCGCTTCCCTTACCGGACCCGCGGCGCGCCTTGTTCTTGTGCTTCCCAGCCCCCCGGTGGTTCCAGGCTGCCAGGGCGATCTGATTTCTAACCTTGGGTCGCATGGCAACCTCCTTCCGATAGGTAGATACTACCCCAACAGAGGGGTCACAACACGCGGCCTCACGACTTCAAGGCAGCACTGTCCTCCCCACGGGAGAACTTCTCCAGGACCTCAAGAAGACCGAGGAGTCGTCGGAGCTCAACGATGTCAACCTTTCCCATGTCCTTCATGACACGGAAGCTAGCCTCCTCGAGGTCAACGTCAATCTCCCCATCACCACAAGACATGCGAACACCGAGGATGGAGCTCATGGGAATAATCTCAGGGCCGAGGTTGTGATGCCCCTGAAGTTTCTCAACCCCCTCCTTCGCATGCTTGAGACTAATGCCAGGCCTATCATGCTCCATTGCTGCCGTCCGGAGCAGCTTGATGGCCTGGATCTTCTTACCTGCGCGCAGGAGATCCTTGATCTCCTGGAGTGAGCTATGGCTTACCGTGACCCGCGGTTGATCATGGTACGCCCCGGGGCCGTAAGTATTATCAGACACCGGAGGCGACTGCAGCGAAGGTGACGGAAACGAAGCTGACTGCGAGGAAGACTGAGGTAACCATTGGTTGACTCCTGTTGTTTGTTGATGTGATTACTGTACCACGCTTCTGTCGGACCTACACGTCCACCACCTTCGTCGGTCACAATCCTCACAGCNACCTAGATGACGGAAGCGTCGGATGCATTTCTCTCCCCGGTCATTCCTAGCAGGACACCGGCGGAGCTCACCTCCCGGGAGGTATCGTAACACCCGGGTTATCAGGTCGTTCAGTTTCTGCATGGCGTTCGTTGGATGCTTATGGGAAGCTCGAGTTGATGTGCTAGGTACACGGTAAGGTCGAGGGGCACGCCGGTCGGACCTAGAACGACCTTTCGGTATCCCATGGGCATGAGACTAAATGTACGGGGTGATCGTCCATGAAGGGTGGCCTGCCAGTACCTTCCGAGTTGTTTACTGTTCCACTTGTTGTAAGGTGTGTAGAAGTAGTCACTGTAGTAACCCCTCCAGATCTTTGTCCATCCAGCCAAGTCACCATTCACACGGTCCCACCTCTTGAACTTGTTCCACCTGACCTCGTTCGGGTCCCGGCCGATGTACCTGAGGTAGGCATCACGGATCTGCCGTGCCGTCAATCCGGGTTGATTAAAGAGAAGTGTGGCGAAGAACTGGAGGGGTTTAAGCTTTTCCATTGGATTCCTCGAAATGTTATTTAGGGAACTCGGTGAGATCCGGGCCTGATATTTGTATGAATCCTATCATCACCCGGGCCAAGCGACACGTCGACCCAATATCCCTCCACCTGCTCGCGAGCTTGAACTCTTCCGGTTTCGAGGTCAACCACGTACGTGTAGTACACGGATTCACCTAGGTCATCCTCGGTAATGTTTTCCGGCTCGTCCGGGTCCTCACGAAGTTCCACCCTCTCCGGGTTGAAGCACCTAAACCCTCCGAAGGGTTGAGCCCTCTTGATCTCCAGGAGGAGGCAGGTGGGTGTCCTCCTAAGGAGGAAACTCTCAATGGTTGGGATCATGTTCTCAGGAAATCCGTCGAAATGAACGTATGTGGCATCGATGCTGCCGTCAGGTAGACGGACGCCCAGGTGGCAGTGGGTACCCATCTAGCAACCCCACTCTCTCTTCGGGGCAGCGGTGGCGACCACCGCCGCGAACTCTTGTAGTTCCTCCTCCGAGATCGACTCACCCGGATCACTCGGAAAGGTGATGCGGTCGTCCTTGAGGACAATGTGAAAACCGTACTCCGCCTTGTGGAATGTCGCAACCCACCCCGATCGGGCCAGTCGCTTAACGATGCTCTCAACAACGGCCGGCCTAGGAAGTGTGCCGTTGTTGATGGTCGACAAGGGGTCCACCGGTCCTGAGATGTGAACCTTGGTGGACCTGAGGTCGGAATGTCCGACCTTATCCAGGTGGTTGGTGATCTCCTTGAGCACCGCCTGGATGAGACCACACTCGTCTTTTGAGAATGTATTGGTAAAGTCACCTGGTCGTCGGATTCGAGTCGTCACGTGATGATCTCCTTATTTGATCGTGTTAATATAATACCATGTCTTGATGGACGTTACACGCTGTTTGGGGAATCGCGAATGACCATGGGAAGTTCCCGGATGTCTCCGCCCTCCTTCGTCGCGACACCTTCCACTAGCATGGTCAGTTCCATGCTAACAACCTCCAGGTACGATTCGATGTGTTTAAGACCCGAGGCTTCCGCCCTGATCCTGAGAATATCCACACGAAGCTGTGCATCCCGAAGATGTTGCAACATGTCCTCAACGAGCACCTCCGAGCTAAGTACCTGAAACACGTTTCCTTCTCCTTAGATATCCTCTTCGTTTTGGTCCAGGCATTTTGTGAAGAAGGGTGACACCGTCCAGATGATCGATCTCATGTTGCATGCAGACGGAGTAAAGATCCTCCGCCTGGAATCTGATCGGGGTCCCGGTTTCGTCCATGGCCTCGATCACTACGGTCTTAAATCTCCGAACCTTGATCGCGATGTCCGGGACAGAGAGACATGCCTCGTTAAAGGTCGTAGTCCCGGTTCCGGAAACGATCCTGGGATTCACCAGCTTCTGCAGGTGGGGACCCAGTTCATCAGACTTGCTGGGAATGGCTAGTCCGTCTACGACGGGAAACCCAACAACTACAAGTCTCTGTCCGTAACCCACCTGGGGAGCTGCCAGTCCGATTCCTCCCTCGGCAAACATGGTCTCGGCCATGTCCTCGAGGATCTTCCTCGTCTCGTCGGTGACTTCCTCCACCTCCGCGGATCGCGAGTTTAGAAATTCATTCGGAACTTTGATGACGTCTAGTATCACGTAGCCTCCCTCACCCATTCTGCTTTAAGTGCCACCCGCTGACCGGCCCACATGAAGACATGGACGAGCTTCCTCCACGAGGACTTCACCTTCCCACGCTTCCCCTTCCTAGGAACGTCGATCCGACCTGGACCTACGTACATTCCGACCTTTTGGTCGAGGAAGAGGTACTTATCGGCCGGCTCACCCTGAGCCAAAGGAGCGTCAACCAACAGGATCCCCGTAGGGTCCTCGACCGTCGCCCAGTCATAAACCTCCCTGTTGAGCTCGTAAAGCTCACCCGGGACCAGCTTGTCGCTGGGTTCCATGACCACGTCCTCAGGGTTGGCGGTTGCCTCCATGTTTAGATACTACCAGGCTGTGGGAGAGAATACACGGGATACTGCCGGCGTCTAGCTGACCTCCTTCAGACCGTTGGACCTGAGCTTGAGCATGTATGACAGACCAGAGGCACCGAACCGGTTCTTATCAACCATCAGCTCTCGGAAACCAAAGTAATCACCCTCCTCCCGGTTGATCCCTAGGTGGAGGTGGAGGTCGACCATGTGCTTCAGGACATTCCTCCCCGCGAACTTACCGTCCTTGCCGACCTGACCGATGATGAGGGCACACTTGTAGTTTCCCTTGCACCACTCGGTAACACGTTGCAGAACTCGTACCGGGGTCTTGGTGTTCACCACCGATCCCCACTTCCCATCGTTCATCGTCTGAAGAGAATCGATGATTAGGAACTCAGCGCCGATGTTGTCGGCATGCTCGAGCACACTGTTGATCATCACATCCTGTCCTACGGTGAAACCACCTCGAAGCTTAAGTCGGTCACACTGCATCTTCGTCTGGTACAGACTCTCCTCGGCTGTGTTGAAGAGGACCTTCTCGGGACCGTGGACCCTGCCTAACGAAGACGCCAGCTGCAACATGAGAGTCGTCTTGCCTGATCCAGGCTCGCCGGTGAACAGTCCACAGACTGAGGGTGTGAACCCCTTTCCACCTAGGGCATCGTCCACGAAACTAATGCCCGTAGAGATCCTCTGTTTAAGTTGTTCCGGAACGACCAGGTCCTTGATGTTGGTCCCGTGTTCCAGGCCATGAATTCCAACGTTGAGATTCATTCCTGCCACGTTGACTCCNTGCTGTTAAAGGCTAAACGTTTCCTACTGTCCCTATGGTATCACCATCTAGTCCTTCTTACACGCACCTCCCTCCGACTCCTTCCTGATCTCACGCAACCGGCGCTTGATGTAAGGATGCACATTGTCGATCCAGAACTCCTCCTTTGCGGAGTGATGGAGAGCTTGACCTAAGTGATCCCAAAGGATCAGTGTGCCCTGTGAACACTTCATGAGAATGACTCCTCCCATTCCCTTGAACGCGCCGGATTTCCCGGTCACCCGGGTTCCTGTTTCAAATTTCTCACGTAGCACCTTGATGTCTCTAACCTCGTTCATGACTTCTCCACGTCAGGCGCGCTGAGGCGCTTAAGTTCACTAGTTGACACATGAAACCTTCTACCCTTGAAAGCCCCGGACATTATCAAGACCTCTGCCAGACCTATGTCAATTGCAGTGATCAGTCCTCTTTGATCAGCTATTCCACGAGAGATACTACTTCTCCAACCAAACCTAGGATCTTCCCTCTCAACTTCCACCCAGTCGCCAATAAAGAAGGTACCTAGCATATCTCTATCGTACTGGGATTGTTCAACATGTACAGACGGGATTCACTTCGGATGGCCACATGTCCTGGACATGTCCTTCCAGGAGGACACGGTAGAAGGTCCTTAGGGTTCCCCTGGGGGATCGTATGACTCCCTTTCCTATGATGATGCCTAAGGTTCCAGGGGGAACTGTTATACCACACTCTGCGAACAGGTCCCACGGGAACGGAAGATCATGAACGGTCCGGACTAGAGTCCCTTGGGGAATGGGAGGGGCCACATACCATAACTATGGCCCCTCCCGGTTAAAGTTACCCCAGAGACTCAGCCTTGACCTGCAGGGGGATGACCGGCGAGTTGCCGGTGGCCGATGTGCCGTCACCTTGAGGGGTGATGATCCACCCGGTCCGGACCTTGCAGGGCTCCGGCTTGGGAGCGTAACCGTCGGTAAGGATGAGCAGTCCATCGAACTCCCCTTTCCTCTCGTTGACGTACCTCACCGGAGCGTCGAAACTAGTACCTCCGCAGCGGAATCGCTTGGCCGGGACTGACTTGCCCTTCTGCCAGACGAAGACGTTCTCCTTGTCAACCTCGGTGTCGAAGGGGAGGAACGTGAAGGTCGTCCGCTTTGCCAGGCCGTCGAGCTCACCGTACAGCAACTCCAGGTCGGCATCCGAGACGGATCCTGACATGTCGACCGCAACGGCAATGTTGGCATGGTACTTCCTCTTGGTTCCCGGGTGGATGAGTGGGTACTTTCGGTTGCGCCTCTTGATCGACGTCGTCCGGTCGCTACGGCGACTGAGTCCGACGAACTGACGGAGAAGCTGCCTCCAGTTCACCTGGGTGGAGATGAGCTTCCGCAGTTCCTCTCGAAGCTCCTGTGGTACCGATCCCCAGGCGTTGTTCGAGTCAGCCTGGTTGACAGCGTCCTTGACCAGCTGCCGGACCTTGCCCTTGGTGAGGTCACGATCCATGTCGGTGATCTTGTCCCAACCGTCGTGATCGTCCATGGTGGTGGGACCAGGTTGACCCTGTCCCTCACCGTCACCAGGCTGCCCACGACCGTCACCGCCGCAACCATCATCCTCCTCGGCGACCTTCATCAGCTCGCCGAAGTACCAGTCGGCACTCTTGCCAGGCTCGAAGCTAGCGATGAGATCCGCCATGGCTCCGGACTGGGGGTTTCCCTCCTTGTCGACGGGGTGCTCGCCGGGGAACACACCCTGTGCCGGAAGCTCTTCCCGGGGGATGAGGGAGTTGATCGCCAGGTCAGTGGCGATGTTCCAGATGTGGTGAGGATCCCGCTTTCGGCTGGTGCAGTGATCGTAGAACAGGTGCATCAGCTCGTGCTTGAACACACCTAGGACCTGCTTGCCCTCGAGCTCCTTGAACCAGTCGGGGTTGTAGTACATCCTCAGATCACCGTCCTCGACGGTGACTCCTGCTGTGGGAAGCTTTCGGGTCTCGACCTTCGAGATCCTCCGGCAGATTGCTGACCAGAACGGCTCAGCAAACATTAGCTGAACGGCGTGGTAATCGATGTCAAATTCTCTTGCCATGTGATGGCCTCCTTTCCATTGATTAGATAATACCATGCTTTGGGGGTTGCTGCACGCCTACCGGTACCAGCTCATCCCTCGTGTAAGGAACCTCCTTGCCTCCTACCAGGATGACATAGTAGTTCCCGTTGGTGGTACTCCGTGAAACCACACCAATCTCACTGTCAAGAGTGGTGGGCCCCCGGATCCGGACTAACTCGCCCGGATCCAGGGACCTGGTTACATCGTCCTCTTTAGGACCCATCCACCTTGTCCTGCGAGCCGTTGACGGCATCGAGGAGCAGGAGCTTGAGCTCCTTGTGCACCAGCTGGACGTTCTTGAAGTTTCCAGCCTTGCCGTCGGACAGCTTGTTCCAGAAGGCGATCAGGAGCTCACCGCCCAGCGCCTTGCCGAACTTACCGGCGTTCTTCACCTGGCTACCGGTCCAGGTGTTGTCACCCGAGTGGTCAACCACCTTCTCGATGAAACCGTTGAGCTGGTCGGCAGTTGCCTTCTCAACCCGGTCCTTGACCTCGTCGAACCGGTCCAGGATGTCCTCGGCGGACAGGACCATCTCGAAGTTCTTGGCGTGCTCGACGAATGCGATGGACGCCTCGTTCCCAGCCAGACCTCGGGTCAAGTGATAGAAGAGAGGGGAGGAAGGCTCGTCCATCAGGTCGTTCGCGCTCAGGGCCGTGTTGACCTTCTCCCAGGACCGCCGGGACGGGTAGACCTTGTCCGGCTCCTGGGATCCCTCGTGCTCGAGGTGCCGCGGGTTCTGACGGATGAAGTCCACCAGGATGGGGTGGATCTCACCCGGACCCTTCGCCCAGTCGAGCCAGTCCTCGAGGGTGGGCTCGAGCAGGTAAGAAGCGAAGCGGTCACGGAAGGCCGCGTCACCCATGGTGACCGAGTACTCACCGTCGGGGTTGACGGCAGCGAAGACCCGGGTCTCAGGATGGAGCTTCCGACCGTTGAGCTCCCGGGCGTTGACGAGCTGGAAGCTTGCCTGCATGACCTCGGGAGTTCCCCGGTTGATCTCGTCCAGGAACAGGCAGCGAGCATTCTCGCAGCAGTCCACGAACCAGTCAGGGGAGGCGAACGTCGTTGTACCGTTGGAGAGATCGGGGAGTCCGATCAAGTCACCGTCGGACATCTGGCTGATGCGCCTCTCGACGACCTTCAACCCGATCTCCTCGGCGATCTGGTAGACCAGGGCCGACTTTCCGATGCCGTGGGCACCGACCATCTGGATCGTGATGCTGGCCGGCATTGCGGCAGCCACCTTCACGAAGTTCTTGATATCGATTGCTACGTCGCTCATTTGAATTCCTTCCGTTGGAGTTGAGCGTTTATTGCCTTATGATTGAATACTACCACGACCTGGCCACTTTTACACGTCCCTAGGATAACTATTCCAGGTCCTCGTAATCGAAGGCCATGAGAGCCTGGATCCTCGCCTCGTGGAGTCGGACGCGGGCATGCTCCTTCTCGATCTTGCTGTGAATCTCGGTGATCTTATCCTGGAACTCCTTGATGTGCTGGTTGTTCAAGGAGAAGAGTTCCTCCCTCCCGACACCTTTCTGCCCGCCGAGGAAGTCAACGGAGATCTCCGCCGGCTCATCTGACCAGCGTGACGTTCCAGCAACGTGGGTGAACATGGTCTTAGCCACCGTGACGGCGTGGGACATGTCACTTGCCAAGATCGTCGCAACCGTACTCACGTCGCCGTACTCGCCTCCATTGGTCTGCACGCGGTACAACCCCTTGCGGCCACGACTGTCGATCTGCCTCCAAGCGCGCCCGAGGATGCGGTCACACCGGTTGAACTTCCGGGTGAAGGAGCCCTTGCGGCCACCACACAAGCGGTACTCCACCCCGTCGGTCTCGGGGAAGTAGTTGTCGAGGATGAACGCCTTGGCGCCTTTGCAGGTCAACCTGAGCCTGAAGACCAGGTCGTCGGTGATGCCGTACGGAGCCTGCTTCTTCGGCCAGTCGACCATCCGTCGATAGTACACGGCTTGCTCTCGGGTGTAGGGCTTGTCGGTCATGTGAGAGATTCCTTCCTGTTGATTTGAGACTATACTAACACAGGGTGTCCAGGACTACACGGGACACACCTTCCTAATCTCTTCCAGTTTGAGAATAAACTTCAATCCCTTCGCGAAGAACCAGTGGTAGTGGTACCCATCCCCCAACTTCTCCCGACCCAGGTACATCAGAGTGGGGTCGTCGATGATCACGCCGCGGTAGTGATGCCGAGGTCGGGGTAGGCGCTTCCCTGGAGCCTCGACTGCCCACATCACACCATCACGCGCCGAACAGATAGCGGCATTCCGACGGTCTGGGTAGCGAGAACCTTGGTAGAGTTGATCGCCGTAGTACCCGACGTTAAGCCCCACCTCCAACTTCCTAGGACCGATCATGTAGTTGGTCATGCCCGCCGGAGAACACTTGCGGTGACGAAACTTGTAGAGGCTCCCAACATCGAGGTCGGTAATTCTCATCTCACGATCTCCTCTCAGTAAAGTAGGTGGCACGCCCTGCAGGACTCGAACCTGCGACCCTCGGCTTAGAAGGCCGATGCTCTATCCAACTGAGCTAAGGGCGCCTGTTGAAGGTTGGTACCCGGAGCGGGACTCGAACCCGCAAGCCTCACGGCGACAGATTTTAAGTCTGTTGTGTATGCCAATTCCACCACCCGGGCAAAAAGAAGTTTGGTGAGCCGTCAGGGACTCGAACCCTGAACCTAAAGATTAAAAGTCTTTTGCTCTGCCTGTTGAGCTAACGGCCCTTTAAAAGAAAACATATTAAAAGAATAATACCCGGATGTGAAAGGTACTACACGGGTTTCAGGTTAAAGGTCCACTTGATCTCGGCGGCGTTCCAGTACTCCTCCCGACCACGGAGCTTCTCCATGATCCGGTTGTGACGGTTGATCTCTCGGTCTATCATTCCCTTGAGGTTCTCCCTCTTCTTCGTTCCGTCCCGAGCGACCTCGAGCCTCTGCCGGAGAGAGTCCAGCCGGACCTGGTGAATCTCTGACCGGTGGTTCATCTCGGACAGGATCTTATCCAGTTCGATCTCATTGATCCTGAGACCGTCGCCGTGTAGGATCTCGCACCGGGCCATGGCTCGATCCAGCCTCATCCGAGACTTGTTCCTTGCTCCGGGAGAAGGAGGATGGAAGTCATCCTGTGTCAGGTCCGAGAAGTGCAATGCCGCAAAGTTCTCAAAGGGAGCGTCGGTCACGAAATAAAGAAAATCCAGGGAACCCTTCCTGCCCAGGGTCTCCCAGTCACACTGCAACGAGTGACTCCGTCCCTTGTACCGGCTGTTCAACTTGCACTCCAACTCCTTGTTGAGGTGCGGGATAACGATGTCAGCGTGTCCGGTGTGACCGTCACAGATGACGAACTCGCCCAGGTCGTCCTGCATCTCCTCGGCGACGAACTGCTCCATCGCCTGGGACATGAGAATGTTGCGGCGACCTAGGTTGTCGAGCAAGTCCATGCCGTGGTAGCCGAACAGGTCCACCAGTTCCGCGTGGAACTTCGACATCCTGCAAAGCGAGTACCTGACAGCCTGCTTGCTTAGGTAGTTCATATAACCTCCAATTTCTGGTACACTGTACCACGACCCAGAGGATGTGACACGTCGGTGGGAACCGGGGCGTCGGTGGGAACCGGGGACCCGAAGGTCCCCGGAATCCAGGTGGTGTCAGTCGATCGGGACTTCGCGCTTGGTGGCGGCCCGGGTACGAATGTTGGGGACGGCGACCCGGAGGATACCGTCGTTGAAGTTCGCGGTGATCTCCTCGGACTGTGATCCCGCGGGCAGGCGGAACTTGCGGCTGAAGCTCGAGTAGTTGAACTCCTGACGCGCGTAGTCACCCTCGACGAGCTGGGAACTACCCTTGTCGTTGGAGGTGACGATCATGATGTCACCGTCGATGTTGATGTCGACGTTGTTCTTGTTGACACCGGGAAGGGCCACCTCGATGGTGTAGCCGTCCTCGGTCCGAAGGGTGTTCGCCCTCAGGTTGTTGGTGTTAAGCTTCTGTCCCATGGGAACACTGTAGTCCCAGCTGGTTCCCATGTCCGGGAAGAACGAGTTGAAGAAGCGGTCCAGTGCGGTATCGAAACCTTCATCCTTGATCATAATGTTGCTCATTTAATATCTCCTTGTAAAAAATTGTGTTCCGGTTAAGCGGCCGGGTACGTGTAATCTAATGTCCATATTTCGTGTGTACATCCAAAAATAAAAATATGATGCAAAAAAAAGAAAGATCTAATAAATATAAATTTTTCTTAGATCTTCCGTTGATAGTGTGAGACCCCTGTGACCCCGGGCCTCCCTGCGGGTGACGGCCTAACTACTTCTTCTGGACGAACGCGTAGAGCTTCTCAGCCTCAGCGACAATGTCCTCGGTTGTGTAAGGATTGATTGCAGCACGTTGACCTTCCGGTTTGAAGTGCTCATTCTCGACATGTCGGCCGACACGGTCAGCGACGATTCCGATTGCCATTCCTAGCAAATCGGTGCGGAGCTCGTATCCGCTTTTATTACTATCACCCATTTTTTCCTCCTGTGTGTGTTGTGAGTGTGTCCCCTAGGGAACGTTTTAAATATACCGAGATCCTATTTAAAATTAAAATCCAGATCATTCCTAAAAAAAGCTCTTGTTCTTCGACCTTCTATGTCTGTTTCGTTTTTAGACCAATAAAATACAGGTAATGTTTTCCGTATCATACCTGAAGTAATTGGTTCTGGTATTCCATGCCAAGATTCGTAT
>JGI25130J35507_1000172_pt1 | contig 21899 bp, 7 predicted proteins | sample ETNvirnome_2_300_FD_35507 | JGI IMG/M metagenome (IMG submission 35507)
TTCGAAGTATTTATTTTCAGGAGTAGGAGGCCCAACGCCCGGCTTGAATCAGTTTTATGTTGGGGCGGATACTAGTGCATGTGCTACAAATATAAACACAATAATCAATACGTCTGCAAGTTCTGACTTTAGTGCATCTGTGAGTTCTGCAGTTGTTACTATATATGCAGCCACCGCTGGGGCGTCTGGGAATTCAAATTCTCTGTCTTCAAGTCTAGCTAGTGCCTTTGAAATAACTGGAAGTGACAGTGTTGCTAATAGCGGTTTGAGCGGAACTTTTTCTGGCGGCAATAATTTTACTTTGTGGACCGCCGACGGTGGAGATTATTATGCAGACGCCTCCTCTTCGTTTACAGCTTCATTTGATACTGGATACGAGAATATAGAATTAGATATCACACCGCTAGTTGAGCAATGGATTTCAGGCTCTAAACCAAATTATGGTGTTGGCGTTAGATTATCATCGACAGAAGAAAGCGCTGCCAATTCATATTATACTAAAATGTTTTTTGCAAGAGGGTCTCAATTTTTCTTTAAGCGCCCCTATATTGAGGCTCGATGGGATTCTTCTAAAAAAGATAATAGAGGAAGCTTTTATTATAGTAGCTCACTGGCCCCCGCCGCAGATAATTTAAATACGATTTTTCTTTATAATTATGTGCGTGGCCAGCTGAAAAACATACCAGCTATTGGAACAGGAAGCATTAGTGTTAACATCTATTCTGGGTCTGCTGCCAATTCCGGCCCATCTGGTTCCAAATTACAATTAAGTGCTGGTGGCGATGTTGTATCGACTGATCTTTATAGTGTCACCGGAGGATACGTATCCGCTGGTATTTATTCGGCATCCTTTGCTTATACTGGATCTACGTCTCTAACCAAAATATTTGATGTTTGGTCTAGCAGCAGCGTTGAATATTTCACAGGTTCGATAGAACCCGCCAGCGTAACACAAACGTGGCCAGGCCAGTCTTATAACCCAAATCAACAATATGTATCTAAAGTTACAAATTTAAAGCCTTTTTATTCTAATGAGAATACAACCGCTAGACTCCGATTATATACTAGAAAGAAAGATTGGAACCCAAATATTTATAGTATAGCATCCCAAGCTGCACCTATCGATTTAGTTGAAGACGCCTATTACAAAGTATATCGTGTGGATGACGATTGGAGCGTTATTCCTTATGGAACTGGAAGCAACAATCATACACGGCTATCATACGATAATAGTGGCAGTTATTTTGATTTAGACATGTCGATTTTAGAAGCAGATCACACATATGCAATTAAATTTGTTTATTATCTTAATGGCCAGTATGCCGAACAACCCGAAAAATTTACATTTAGAGTAGAATAAACTATGAGCATAGATTATAGAAAGCTATTTGGTCAAAAACATATTATTTTAACAAATACGGATAGAGAAGCGCTAGGTTCAGAAATAGAGTCTGTCGGCTATATGACAGAATATTTCAATAAAAAACAAAAATTTATACCCCCAGTTGATTTTTCTGACCCAAAAAACTTTGCTAGATTTGGATCCGCAGAAAAATATTATATTGATGCCATTGACAGAATTTATAAAACCTATCCTTATGATGGATCGTTAAAAGAGCGTATCCAGTGGGAATTAAGCTCTTCTTATTTGGATCTTCATATATTTGAAAATGGATACCCCAGAACAAATGGATATGTAATATTGTCTGCCGATGGGTGGGGCACTCAGACAGATACAGAAGCTGGTTACGGGGCTACGGCCACCTCTTCTTATGAATATATTTTTACAAAGGGGGGACCAAACTCATCAGTACGCAGCAAGGGAAAGGGCATTCAAGACGCCAGTGGAGATTATAAAAGTGGCTATGCTAATGTATGGGACGTTAGTAAAAATAGAGAATCTAATCTTAAAATTGGCGGTATTGATGGTAACACAGTTGAATTTTGGCTAAAGAAAAGTGGATTTTTAGGTGCGTCGTTAACTAATCGAGAAGTGCTTTTTGATGCCCACACAAGTAATCACGGCTCTTCTAGTGTTAATTATGGTCGCCTAACGGTTGAATTGTCAGCCGCAGCTAGTGGAAGTCCGTTTAGAGTTACATATATGTCAGGCACAAGCGGTTTTTCTTACGAGACTATTGGATCCGGTATAAGCACATCCTCGATGGCTGATGATTCCTGGCACCACTATGCTTTTACTTTTAAAAATAGCGGTAGCGCCATTGCAACCAGTTTATTTATTGATAGTGCCTGTAACGAAACAATTATTACCGGATCGTCAATTGATTATGTGAGTGGGAATATTAATGCAACAATTGGGGCACTTGCTACATCACCATCCGGCACGATCTCTCGAACAATGTTGGGCTGGGGTAAGTTATCAGGATCATTAGATGAATTTAGATTTTGGAAAACGGCGAGATCCTCCCGGCAAATTGGTCGACAATATATTGAACCAGTCGGCGGCGGCACCAATACAGACGATGCAAACACCACTTTAGGAGTTTATTATAAATTTAACGAAGGAGTTACACAAACCTCTTCTATCGACAAGACTGTTTTAGATTATTCCGGAAGAATAAGTAACGGTACTTTTGTGGGATACAACTCTTCGGCAAGAAATGTTGGATCTGCGATGGTAAGCTCTGGCTTAGTTGATCGAGAGTTCAAAGACCCTATTTTATATAGCACCCATCCGGAGGTTGTTTCTTACAGGCAAACAAAAACACAAGAAGGCAAAGCCTATGATTTTTCTAACAATTCATCAATTTATTTTACACTTCCCGCGTGGATTACAGAAGAAAGTGAAAACATAGAATATTCTCCACTGAGAAACCTTACCCAAATTATTGGTAGTTATTTTGATTCTTTGGGGTCTCAAATTGAATCTATTTCACAGTTTAAACATAAAAATTATTTAAGTTCAAGTTTTAAGCCTTACCCGTTTTCGGATAGATTATTGCAATCGGTTGGGTTTTCTTATTTTCCTGAATTGTTTTCTGACGCTACGGCCTTAGAGCAGTTTAGAAACAGAGATGATAAATTACTTTTTAAGCAAAAACTATATGATGTAAAAAATCGGATCTATCAGAACATTTATAACAACATTGTTTATATTTACAAAACAAAAGGTACAGAAAAGTCTTTTAGAAATCTTATTCGATGTTTTGGTCTAGACGATGAGATTTATAAGATAAATTTATATGGAAACCGCGTAACTTATCAGCTGAAAGACAACTATAGTTCGGTAGCCGAATTTAAAAAATACATTAATTTTGCGTTGACTGGCACGCAAGAGGCGACGACCTTCCCGGCTTCTTCGAGCAACAACCCAAACTCTACATCATTTATTTCTGGTAGTGGCACCGAGGGTCTTGAAACCTATTTGGCTTTTACTATGGAAACAGAAGTTGCATTTCCGAGGCGCCACTCGCTAGCAGATGTCAATACGGTAGTACAATCTAATAAAGGAAGTAGCAGAGCTTTTAGAACGTATATACCATTTAAAAGCGCTTCTCTTTTTGGCACGCATCAAGTCAATGGAACCTCTGACAATGATTTAACATGGGCTAGCACTGATTATGCTAATTTTCAAGTATATGCTGTTCGAGACAAAAAGCACTCAAAAAGATGTCTTTTTATGCTAACTGGAAGTTCTACTTCAGTAATGCCAACACTAACAAGCAGTTATTTTAGCGAAGTATTTGATGACACGCGCTGGACTTTTTCTGTCTCGATAAAGCCATCTACATATCCAAATGCAAATATTCTTACCGGCTCTTCAACGACGGTGAGTGCCACCGGCTACGAAGTACAATTTTATGGTGTAGAAAAAGTATTAGATACAATTAAAAATGAATTTTTCTTAACTTCTACAATTGGCCCCTCAGCCGGCGTGAGATTTATTACAAAGCCAAAAAGTATTTATATTGGTGCGCACCTAGAAAACTTCTCCGGCACTTTACAACAAAAAGCCGATGGGAATATTTCGTCTACCCGAGTCTGGCTTTCACACCTTGCTACGGGAACCATCCAACAACATGCCCAAGACGCAAAAAATTATGGCACACCAAACCCCTATAAAAGCGCATATTTATATCAATCTTCAATGACCGGCACGCGCGTCCCAGAAATTCATACTTTAGCATTGAACTGGACTTTTGATAGTTTGACAGGCTCTGATTCAAATGGAGAGTTCCTTGGACAAGACTTTTCTTCTGGTTCGACAAGTTTACAAAATCGTTACAACTGGATCGGCAACATCACAGGAAAACAATATTTACCAAAAGGAATTAATTTTCCAGCTAATTTTTCTAATACTATTAATAAAAAATACGTCTATTCAGCAAAAAAACAATTACCAGAATTTATCAACAGCTCAGACATGGTTAATGTTTTATCTGATGACGACATATTCTTTAATAAAGTTGATTTAGTGCGGCCAACGAATTATTATATGTATATCGAAAAAAGCATGTATCAAACCATTTCTGAAGAGATGATAAGAATGTTTTCTTCGATCAAAGATTTTAATAATTTGATTGGAGAGCCAGTAAATAAATATCGAAGCAAGTATAAGCACATGGAAAAGCTTCGCGAGCTTTTCTTTGAGAGAGTAGGAAACACACCAGATTTAGATAAATATATTGATTTTTATAAATGGGTTGATCAAACTCTAGATGTCTTACTTGGATATTTGGTCCCCGCGTCAGCAGACATTAGTGACCAGTATGGCAGCAATATTCGTACCTTAGTAGAAAGCCACGTCCTAGAAAGAAATAAATATAAATGGCAGTTCCCCACGCTGGAAGACAAAACGCCAGATCCAGAAGGAAACATTCTTGCCATTAATGAACTTTTGTACGATTGGGAATTTGGCTATGATCCGACTAGCCTAGCGCCCGGCGCCGGCGCGAGTGCGCAAGCTAATAATTGTCTTTGGTGGAAAGAAAGGGCGGAAAGAACAAGCGCGCTTGCAGGCGGAGATACGAGTGTTGATAACAATAAACAAACAATGCTGGACTCTATTGTCAATGAAACAAACGCTAAAAATTATACTTTATATGATGTCGCTACAAGCACAACTTATTCTGGCTCAACATACGCCACTCGACGACTGGCAAAGCCGTACAAGCTCAATATTGATGAGTCTCGCACAATTAAAGGCGGCGCAAACCATTACCCAAATAAGAATTATAATTTGATTTTAGATAGGGTACGTAAGGATTCGGGCGCCACCATGGATAAAGCGGCAATATTTTATAACTACAACNCCGTACAATCACTTGGAACACTTGAACAGAAGAGCGTTTTTGGAGTACATCCATTTAAGGATTGTGATGATGACTTAGAGCTGGAGTTGCTTGGTTCCAAGAAGCGCAAATGGAGAGCCATAGCTAGAACCGCAGGCACACTTCTAAAATGGGGTTACGAAGATAAAGCAAAAAATGCTATGTGGATGCCCTTTAGTTTATATAGCGCGTCAAATGATGTTGCCATCCCGGGCTGGAATTCAAATACACAATTTATGGATGGTATGAATTTTACCAACCTCCATTCTGATATATATGGGCACGATAAAGAAGTCCCCGCACAAAGCCCCTTTACAGAGAAATTCGTTGGGGGCTTACAATATCGCCACGCCCCTTTAAATACGAGATCGACGCTTGACACACCATACAACAGGGCAGAAGGTTGGTCGATGGTTTTCCTTCCTCAATACTATGTTGGCATGCACCACCCTTCGTATCCCGCATTTGGTGGCCTAGGCGCGCGACCTGACGCGCTTTATTATAGAGAGGAGACAGCTAAACGTCCCGTAAATATTAGAAACATTCGACAAACAACGGGCTCTACAAATATTGGCAATTATACGAAGGACTATGAAATTTTAATGATTGGCGGCCGCTCAATTAATAATCGCTATTTTGTTAAGAACGAAGGAATCTCTGCAAGCTCAACAAGCTCTATAATCATAAATGGCATCATGGATTATGCTTTACCGGGGGCTGCGCAGTCACAAAGAGGCCGACAAGAAGCGGTTATAAATGGCCTAACCTCGTCCGCGCGCAATGATTATATTATTGTTAACAGATTTTCTGCGCCCGGGGATGTATCAACAATGGGCTTTGCCTTTTTAGATATCGAGTCGCAAGAATATTCAGTTTATAATTCGTTACCGTGGCGCAATTTAGCAGTCCGTGGCCCCCAGCAAGAATTATTGACAGATCACACAAAGCAGTTCGGATATTTTAGTGACGCACACAACTCTGCAAGCTACGCTTTAGCAGGACAAACCTATCCAGGAACGAGCGGATCTGTAAACGCGCTAAATTATGCAGGAAGCGCGTCCTTCCACAAAGTCAATAGAAATCCACGAAGGGTCGTCCAATATGCCGCGGCAAGCACAGATTCATATATTGGCGGAGTTGTTTATGACAATTGGTACGTTCAACATCAAATCCCTCAAAGTGATTACCAATATGCTTGGATAACCAGTTCAGTCGCAGTGGATCAAAATGGTATCATAAATAATCCTTTTTTAAACTTTGAACAGCCAGATTTCAGTAATGCAAGCCTAGCTTCTACTGATATTACATTTATATCACAAAGCCAGGTTGAAAACTCAATTGGTATTAAAGTTGATTTCGCTGGCATGAATCTTGCTGTTTATGATCCTTTAACATCTTCTTTAAATATTTTAAGCGCATCTAATGGATTTTATGGGCAAGTAGGCCTCGGCACAGTTGATTCTTCGCAAATGCTAAATGCCTTAACTTTGCATCGAAATGGGCCCTATGAGTGGGCCTCCTGGCAACAAATTAGAGGTGAAAATCATCCCATCGTCCGCGCACATCGTAAAGAAAATATACAATCATTTTTACAACAATCGTTAGCGTCTCAAGATGGCGAACCTCCCAAACTAATTGATAATTTAATTTCTCAAATTGAACCAACAATTACCTCAAAGTTTTCACCTTTTGTACATAATTTAAAAGTTAAGACAAAATATGATGATCCCGATACCGATCCGCTCACATCGATAACAGTTCGGCATAGTTATGGAAATGAAAAAAATATATTTCCTCAAAAAGTTTCGGGGTCATTAAATTTAAGTACAGCAAACTTTATTTATGCTAACGCTGGCACTTACGGTCAATTATTAACCTCAGAACAAAAAGCTTTAATTTATGATTCTTTAAATAATTTTATTTTAACAGAAGCCGAATATAGCACCAATCCTGTTAAGAAGTTTGTTGACCTAACAATAGGAGAAGTAATTTATCCACGCGAACACTATACTTATTTGAAGAGAGTACGGCAGCGCGATAAATTTGTTAATAGATTTTGGCGCGCCACACGAAACGCGAGAGATATAGAAGGATCAAAAGATGGCGACCCATGGGTAAATTCACAGGGCTACGCTGTTTCTCAGAGTATGTGGCGCTTAGACACTCGCTCAAGAACTGATTTGTCTCCCAGAACTTCTTCCGTAGGAATCGAGGGGGAATTACAAAATGGTTACAGTCTTTTCTTTTCACCATCAGATCCACACGCCGGCGCCTTCCAGAAACCAATTGCTGGCGCCACATATAGTCGACGAAATGTAGAAAAATTAGGCGATGGCACTGTAGTTTTTGCTGGGGACACCCTCTGGGAAGCGAACTCGCAAGCAGGCGTAAATCCATTCTATGATAATTATAATTCATATATTGAAGATCTTAAGAGAGCGGGCAAAGATTATTGTATCATACCAGAGTTTAGAATTAGTGAACATATGGATTTTTATATTAATAATAATGTGAATGGCCCGGGCCACTTTGAAACTAACAATCCTAATAAGTTTATTTTAACGGGATCTTCTCTTTCTAGTAGTGCAGACGCCAGTTTTTATACGGTACATACGTATAGCGACTTTATGAAATACTTTGGTTTGGTTCGTGATGATTATCTAGATATTGCGCCTCCATCTGAATTGAGATTTAGATGTGATGCTCTAATTAAGTTTTTACCATATGACGGCTTTTATCCATCTGAAAGAACAGTACAAATGGCACAATTGTTTAGCCAATCTTATGGGCCCACCGCAGAACTCGAAGGCGCCGGCGCGAACTGGAGAACACTTTTAACACCACTGTTTTCACCAGGATTACTATATAATTCAATTAAATCTGGAATCGCGGTAGACTATCCAATTGTTACAAGCTCGGTGGGGCAAAACATATCTATCACAGGCTCAGAAATAAATAATTCATTTGATTCGGGAGATGCCCGGTTATCAGGAACATTTTTTGAAAGAGTTCCGTTTGAAGCGCTAGCGGACCCGGATATTTATTTTACAGGTAGGAGAATTATAGACGCAGAGCCGTATATATCTGCTTCTATTATCAGCAGTGGAACCTGTGCAAAACCACAAGACTCATTGTACAGATACGCTATGAATAATTTTTTGGCAGAAGTACCATCATTTTTCTTAGCTGATGGCCCGTACGGGCCATTAAGCGCAATAGAATCAATTGGTGATAACACAGAAATGACATTTGAAGCAAATCAAACATATAAAATGAGAATTATTTGTTCCAACGGGAAGTTTGGGGACCAACTGTCGGCCATTACAAAAGCTGATTCGCCACAGGGCGCCCGCCGCGCAAACAACATGGCTTCTTTTATGTACAACTCCCCAGAAATAACGATGTATAATCGCTCGTTTGATCTTAGCACCGAAAAAGACTATGAATTAAGATACATAGGTAAAAATGGAAAAACAGTGGCTTACGGCTCTTCTTTTGGTCCACCGTGTGATGCCAGCGGAAGTTTCGCCGGCGACGAGGCTAGTTTTGAACCATTCACCCCCCCCTATTATAATGGATATAGTCATATTGAATTAACATATACGCCTCCCGATGGCGCTCAAAAATATATTTCTGATATTCTTGCCGGTATGTTAGGGAGCGAAGGCGCCTCGCCCGATTATTTTAGAGAGGTCACTAGATTATCATATGCTGATACAACATGCGGCCACAATGCAATGCAGTTTTCCGCATCTTTTAATTGGGACCAACAAGTAACTGCTATAAACCCAAAAACAGGCGAAGCAATCGAATCCAAACTGGTTATTCAGCCTAAGTGGGAATGCCCCATATTAGATTTTAATAGTCCTAATAATCTTACTAACATTACTTTACCTTCTTCGGGCTCTGGTTCTGTTGCAAAAGGAATGTGGCATCAATATCAAGGCTCGCCCCCGGAAGGGCACCGCGGTATATATTTATCAGTACAAGATGTCCCGGATCCTAACAAGCCAGGCAAAAATTACCCTTCACTGCGTGAGAAACTTTTTGGATTAAATACCTACCCTAGAGTCAAACTAGGAAGAGTTGCAAATACCAAAACAATTCGCGAAGCAGTTGTCGCAATCCCATTTATACCCATCTCTCAAACAGATAGAGAATATTTCACCATCCACCGGGATACAATTGACTGGGCCCTGGAACACGGATCAGTCTCACTGCCACCCGGCCCGTCGATGCCTTGGGATGAAAAACGTAAGCCCGCTACAAGTGTTGTAGAAATGATTGAAAAAATGCAACGGTATGTATTTCCACCTTCTTTTGATTTCTTAACAAACGAAGGGGTAGACCCCATGGCAATGTTAATTTTCGAATTTTCTGTGGATCTATCACAAAAAGATTTGATAAATATTTGGCAAAACTTGTCTCCAAACGACGATCACGAAGTCAACGAAAAACTTCCATATAATATAAGTCAAGGTATAAATGTAGCTGATGCATCGATATCTTTAAATCTTCTAAAAGACGCCTGCAACGGCTCGGGCGCTTGCGACAACAATGGTGCGTGGAAAGGGTTTGATTTATTAAATAAGTATCCAGGTGAATTTGCTAGTGCATTCCCAGAGAATATTCAATGGATAGTTTTTAAAGTAAAACAAAAAGCAAAAACTAACTATTATGATTTAACAGCAAAAAATGAAATGAAAGCAGGTATTGGAGGCTTTGCTCCCCCTCCCAAGGAGGGTATTTTAGATTATAGTTATAACTGGCCATATGATTTCTTTTCTTTGATAGAGTTGGTTAAAATAAAATCTGAATATAAATTTATTTCACACGAAGACATTAATTGGTACGCTCCTCTCAGCGGCGGCCCCGCCACCGATTTTGGCGAAGGAGTAACAGGAGAGCCCGAATTCAGCGATGCCGCTGAATCTAACGAAGATAGTGACGATCCCGGCGGTGGTGATTCCAGTGATCCCAGCGACGATGGACCGACACCAGAAGATGAAGAAGCTGCAGCCGGAGCAGAAGGTTATATGCCCGGCGGCGGCTTTGGCGGCGGCGGCGGCCCGGGCCCTGTTCCGGATTAGCATTATGAGGATATATAAATGGAATTTTTAAACGCCAAAGAACAAGTTATTGATTTACAATTGACTTCTTACGGAAGATATTTGTTATCGATTGGTAAATTTAAACCATCAATATACGCATTTTTTGATGATGATATTATTTATGATCGTCGTTTCACACAAAGTGGTAGCACCGAAAAAACAAAAGAATTACAGAATGAAATTGAAGGACGCATCCAAGAAGGGACACCGCGCCTGTCTGCACAAACGCTTTATAGGCCCTCTGAGCTTGGAGTTTTTTCTATAAATCCAAATTTACCTTCGAACCTCATGCCGGGTGTTTTGGCTGATAAAACGATCAAAGTAAACTTAACCCAAACCCCCGAGCAATCATATATTCTTGCGGAGCCAATTGGCAATTCTGCTTATAATTCTAAAAATATGGCGGCTTGGGATATCGGCTTTTATAAGGCACCCCTCTCCGGCTCAAATATTGTTTGGAGCGGCTCGAATGGCGAAATACCCACTACTTTTATTCCACAGCTATCTTGTTCTATAAAATATAGTATAGAGACATATGACACAGAATTAGAAATTGACGCGTCGGGAGATGACTGGAAAGACATTAAAAGTTTTAAAGAGCTAAGCGCTCCGCAAGAAACCACCTATGGAACAAATACTCCAATTGTATTTAATGATGGAACTTATATAATCTATAAAGACGATTTTGCCCTATTAAAGATCGAGGAGGCAAATACTGAATTTTTAAAAGAGAATTTTGAAGTGGAGATGTTTGAAATTCAAAAAATTGAAAGTACAAAAGAAGATAAAGAAGGTAAGATAGTAACGACCTATTCTGACACATTAGAAAGATTATATTTTGAGGGCGACAATGTTCCGGAAACGGAGCGGATTGATTATTATTTTGATATTGATATTGATTTTGAAATCAACGAAGAAGAGTATTGTAGACTAAACAAGCCAGAAGAGAAAATTAAAAATATTTATATTGATAGAGTATTTAATTGTGAAAGTAAAAAAGAAATATTGCATTCATTAAATATTTATGGAACTGGTGAGAATCAGCCTCCGGAGGATCCCTGCTAATGAACTATGAGTTTAATGGATTATTAGATTCTATATTGCCAAATATTTATATTCATAGAATCACTCTAGAGCAAACAAATCTGCCACCACCTTCAGGCAAGTATGATACAATGCCGCACATCCATCAAGCAGAGCACCCGGAACTGGTAACAACATACGCCGCCTATCAGAATAGATTAAAAGTTACTTTTCATATGTTTTTAGAGGTACCAAATATTGATAGTGATGAATTTTGGAACTTCCTTCTTGATGATGATTTGACGACATATTTGCAAACCAATATAATACTTTTCAAGGGTCCTACGGCAATAAACAAATATAAGCAACTATTAGGACAAACTCCTTGCGAAGAGCCAGACGAATCTCCTTGTTCTCTCGGTGGTTTAGTTGAAGGCCTGGATGATGATGAAGGCCTATGGAAGGCCAAAGGCATTGAAAGGCAAACTATAACGGGGATGTTTAATGTAGATAGCCCGGGCCTGTTTGAATATCCACCGGATGGCACCACTCTTTCACAGAAACTTAAACACATTAAACAGAAATACGCGCAAACATTACCAGATGGTACAATTGTTCATAAATTTCCTATTCAAATGACAATGGAAACAGATGGCGCTTTTCCTTCTGATTTGGCCGCGTTAGCTTTTTGCTCGTTAGATACCAAGCAAACTGGGAAACAATACCAGTGGGCCACCGACAAGACCCAAGCAATAGGACGTATCGCCACAGAAGTAATCATTCAAAAGGGCTCCATACAAAACAAAGGAATGATTTTTTTCATTTCAGAAAATCAACCAGATGAAGCTCATAGCAAAGCATTTCATCACCTTAAAGGCCAATTATGGTTCGGCGGTGTCCACAAATATAATAAGAAATATGTTGCCGGGAATGAACGTAATATATATATATTACAGCCTTATCTAGATTACATTGTTGTACCCAATAACCGTATACAAGATTTTAGACACATAGCCACAATAAAAAAACAATTATTTAATTTCAACCCTCAAAGTACCAGGATCCTTGGAGGAAGCTATCTTGACCTACGATCAACCGCGGCCCCAACTGATTTTGATAACGACGCATTATTTTCTGATCTGTTAACTTCCGTTGATCAATCTGGAAATACAAAAGCTTATTTTTGTATTGACTGGGTAAGACTACTTAAAAAATATTGTGCAATCCCTAGATTAATAGATATATTATCAGAAGATCAACAGAGTTTATTGGTGCTATTGGGGATATCCCCGCTGCCCCTATCTTTTAAAATTTTTAGAGAGCAGATAGGAGTTCCTAACTCAATAATAAATCGCACCAACCGAGAACTAATTTATGATAGTTGGCCGAACGTCTATCATTACAAAGATCCTTCCCAACTTTCTGCACCCGCGGTTTCTGCTTTATATAATAATGTACAGCTCCCTCAGCTTTTACCCGGGCTTGTAAGACATTTTTCTTTTACAGACTATAACCAAACAGCAAGAAAAGGAATATACAAATATTCAATTGAGTTTGAAATAAAAGACCCAACCTTGGCTTATATGAAGACACAACTTATAACAGCAGAGGCCGGCCTCAAGGAGATGAAAAAATATATGGAGTTTGCCACTGGCAAAATTGTTGTCGATACAGAAGACTTTGGGAAAAACTTTGCAGAAGAAGCAGGCCCTTGGAATTCGCACCTAGGAATGTTTAATACAACATTTATTAATTTTGTGTATACCCAACATTGGTGGGGGGGCGTTCAGGGTTCTAACCTTATTGTTAACGGCTTCCTGGCCGTCTGGAATTTGCTCAGCACTATGCACACTGTTTCGAAGAGTGCGGGCACGCCCCAAAATCTTGCGCCAATGCTTGATCCAAAAACGGCTAGCCCACAATCTATAGTAGCTTTCTATGAAATATTGGATGTGTTGACCTCTCGACTAAGGAGCTTTATTGAATCCTTTTCTACAGCTAAAATGCCTAAAATATCATCTGGAGTCGATAGCGATGGAAACCCAGTAATGAAAAATTTTACTAAATTGCCAATTGGCTCGGAGATTTCAAAAAGAAATATTAAAATTAAATACACCTTTGAGGGCCCTTCTGAATTGGCAGATACTAGACAAAAAGATGCTGGTTATGATATTTTTGCCGATGTCGCAGGCCAAACCTCCGATTGGCCCGGCGGCATCACTGGCATTGTAGGCCTCAAGATGCTTCACCTTAGCTCCTATCTTCAAAAATCTGAAATAGAATATTATAAAAGTTTTAAGCTCCAGGGAGCGCTGGGAATATCTGTGGATGTCGCAACGCCCGGACTGAATACAACGCCGACAAGCATTCTTGTACCCACTTTAACGACAAAAGGGCGATGTTTTACTGTTGATAAAAATCAACTCACCACTATGAAGGGCGCCGCCGGCGGTGAAAAATGGGTTGAATTTACAAAACTTCCCGCAACCATCAAAGATGTCGGAGAAGAAGATGCCTATTGGAAAATTATAAATAATATAATTCGATATAAATTTAATATGTTAGGAAATCCAGATGATAAATCTTGGCTTGGGTATGGCGATGAAGACGAAAAACAATCAATAAATAATATTATAGGCAGCCAATTTATTGGGCCTACAATGGAAAGAATTCTTAAGGAATATCAATCGCTCGCCCAGCAGGGAGCCACCTTTATTCACAAACAACTTGTTAAGCATTCAGATGCTCAAGGTGTCCTTGATGATCCAGCCCTCGGCCCAGGCATTAGCGAGTCTGGGGGCGCCGCGCCCAAGATATCACAAGGAACCGCGCAAGAAATTAAGGAAGGGGTAGTAGTTCCATGGGCAAAAGACAGCGGCCAGGAAAGATTTCTATTAGCGCTAATCATGCAAAATTATTTTAATTTTGGATATTTTGATCTTAAACTAGGATCATTTAATGCAGCCATTGTCGGAAGCCCCATATACCAAATGATCACTAAAGCAAACACACTTACGTTAGAAAAAACATTAGCACGATTAACACAGCTACCACATCAAATTAAAGTTTTGTTGGCAGTGCACAATGAATCTAATTGGGGAAAGCTTTCCGAAGACCAGAATTATAATCTCACTTGGCCAGAACAAAAGCTTTTTGGCACGACTGCCACGATGGGTGCGCCACCAGAAGTGCTCAATGACAAAACAATATTTAGAAGTAAATTTGGTGAATTTTGGTTTAAACATCAAAATATAATAGAAGTAGAATATTTAAGTGGCTATGATAAGACTGTGCCACCCGCAGCAGCCATCGCCTCAAATCTTGAGTGGACCGAAGGCATCGCGGTGGGCACTTTTTTTAGCCCCCCAAAATATGAGCATACATACATGCACAACATTAAAGCGCCGATTTGGGAGCCTTTAACAGTGGCTGATGCTGAATCTCTTTTGAGTAGTGGGGGCACCTTGTTGTGCCGTCTTAAGAAATATAAATTTCCAATTTTTAATTCTGAGGTTTATAATCTTTTAGATTTGCCCCTTTATAATGAGTATTTTTTCTTACACAACTGATTGATGATAAGTTTTAATATATTAAAACTAATTAAATGGAGAGCATTAACATGGCAATCAAAGCAATACAATTATATAATCCTGACTTTTTTTCACAATTAGGGTCTGAATACGTTTGTACTGGATTTATGTTTGATGAGGAAGCCCAGATGGAGCCTTTAGATTATCAACTAACTAAGGAGGGCATATTTATGGCCGGCGCCATCGCGACAAACGCATTTGGAGAAAAGATAGACGAAAAAGAAACTGGCCTGGACCCATCTCTACCAGGCGCGCCATCTATGGGCGGTGGTAAGACAGGAACAGGATACTAAAAGTGGCATATTACAAAATAGAGTTTGCTGGCGAAGAAATTACTGTTCCGCACGACCTCAACAACATCAAAGCTGCAACAGCTCAATTAATATGTATTCCTTTCAATACTCCATATATTTTTATGGTTCCAACCCCAGATGAAGCCACTAGTGTGGTATACGATAGAAACACAGCCCCAGGAGTCGCAAGTAAATGGGGTTTTACTTTTTACCGCAGCGCCAAACCGCTGGGCGGAGAAATATTAAAAAACCAATATATACCTGGGGGCAGCAACTACCTTAAGAACGTCAAATCTTCAGCGAATGAGAACAATCCTTTTGGTGCGTTTAGTTCACCAATTCTAAATTCTATTGACGAGCTAAGGGAGGCTTTTTCCTTTTTTGTCGACAAACGAAGGGGGGACGAAGTGTCCCACTCTTACACAACTATCAAAGAAGGAAATATTTCAGATTGGGACAATATTATTAGCACTTCACCACACCCCGGCCCAGCCCCAACAAATGCTGCAGTGTTCAAAGCTTCAGATTATACCGGAATATTTCCCACTGAATGGCTGGGGCCGATGAATTGGTCCCCGCCCGCGGGCTTCCCGGGAAACATGCCGTACTCATTAAAAGCTAGCGCGAATAACGCTAGTATTATGAACGAATGGATAGTCTTTGAAAACACCTTATTGCTTAACATCGCGAGTGTAAACGGTGCCGCGAACAGCTTCCCAGCGTATACTGGCAAGTCTTTTATTGATGCCACCTTTATGTTACCCAAGCCCTTTGTCGAGGCAGCGTATAAAGAAGCGCTAGGCGAAAAAATGGGAATATCAGACCCAGTACGAATAAAAGCAAATTATAATTTTTATCTACAACGATATGAAAATATTACAAAAAATCTTAAATCCGAAGACCCAGCAACCCAACCAATGCCAGAGCGTGTATTACCTAACTTATATGCTATAATGATTGATTCAGCTGGTAGCAATGATCCCGATTATAGATTTAAATATGCGGATCAATGGCAATATCATAATAGTGATCTATTAGGATATTTAAAAGCAATTTTTTCTCGTTCCCACGCAGCGAAGCTAGGGCCTTCCATGGCGTGGCCACAAGCACCTTGGGGGAAAGTGACAACCTTTAATGAATATTTAAACAATTTTGCTAAAACGCTAGATGCGACTGTCAGCGCCGCCGGCGCAGGCCAACTCGGTACATCGCTTCTCATGTCACACCATGGATTGAAGTATGGCATAGTAGCATTGTCGGCGTACAAAATGAAAGACTTTATGGAAGAGTCTGATAATATAAAAAAGTTTTTTCCAATGCATGTTGATATAGAAGTCCCTTCCTCTACACATGGTCCGATTGGGAAAGCTCTTTATGAATCAAACATGTTTGATCAATTTATGGGAACATTAATAGGGGCTTTATATCCACGCACAGAAAACCCAGACGGCAACACAGAAGTGCAGATTTCCACAGCAATAGTTAAAAAAGACTCTTATATAACAGACAAGAAAATAGGCGATAACACCCTCGTAGCATTAGAAGACAATCTCTATCACGAGGACTTAAGAAAATTATGGTTAAATGACGTTTTACAAACTCCCTCACTCCCAGATTTGAAAAATGTTGGCACGGTGCCAGTTTATTCATATGGCCCTCCCGAATATAATTTCTATAAATCACCCGCCCCGCTGGATGATAATACTCAAATTTATACTGATGTTAGCGAGTTGTGGGACGCGCTTACTTCTACTCAGATTACCGATAGCGAAGCAATTGGTATTTTGAATGACCAACTTAACCTCAAAATTGGTGATAGTGCCATTACAAGACCCATCATATTTGGACAAAAAGAAAGCCCCCCAGTTAAATTTATTAATAATATAAAGTGGGAAATAACTAGAAATAAAATTAATGAATTTATTAAAGAGAAAGCAAGAAGCGTTAAAGAAATTTATGAGGGCCACCTAGCACATTCTGAAGTATTATTTTACGAAGTGGTAAAATTTCGCTCCGAGCCACCCGAAGCCGGCGGAAAATATTTGCAAAGCATCTTTTTACCAAACACACCAGGGATGGAAGCGCTCAAGTATATTGATACACAAGTTAAATTTGACACTGAATATTATTATCAAATTTATGCGCACACACTTGTTGTGGGCACCCAATATCAATATACAGGCTTAACATGGGCCAGCGGCTGGGGCGCTTCCGGCGCCGAAACGGTACCCTCTGGCCACGTGCAATATAAATCCACCCCCTCAGTATACTTGATAAGAGCGCCATATTATAATACGTATGTCACTATGAGAGACGCAGCTTCTATACCAGATTTTGTTCCGGAACTGCTGAAGGCGCAGGCTGAAGGAGAGGATGGCGAGTCCATTCTAGTTCATGAAAACCAAAAACCAGGGAATCTAGAAAGAACTCCAGTATATGATAAGCCGCCTGTGTTTCCTGATGTAAATTTTCTACCCCTATATGCTGAAAAAAATAAAATATTATTAAATACTAATTTTAATGTCGGAGAGTACGATTTAGAGCCAATTTTTATTGATACGGTAGACCAAGCCACCATTGACTTACTAGATAAAATTAGAAGAAATCAAAAAAGGGTGGGAAAAAACGATAAAATAACTTTTAGGAGTGACGATTTTTGTGGGAAAATCCAAATTTTAAGAACTGATAAAAAGCCTCTTTCATGGGATTCTTTCTCGCCAACAGCCAATTATATAATAGGCGAGACCGGCGGCAGCGCAGCATTTGGATTTTTTGACGATACACTACAACCAAATAAAGATTATTATTATACTGTGCGAGCTAAAGATGTACATGGAAATTTTTCCAACCCGTCACCTATATATCATGTAAGAATTGTAGCGAAAGAAGGCGAGGCGCCGTATACCATTATTAAAATGTTTTTTCTCGAAGAGGTTGAAGATAAAAAGCCAACCGTAAGAAAAAATTTAATGAAATATATAAGGATTCAACCTTCATTTAAACAAACCTTTTTAGATGAAAAATCTGTTACTACTAATACAAGCTGGGGCGGCGTAAAGAATTTCGTTGCAGCCGGCGATGCTGAAATTCAAAAAGTCATTGGAGATGAAACATTAGATAAAACGGTCTTTGGCCGAAGATTTAAACTTAGGTTTACAAGCAAGAAAACAGGAAGAAAGTTTGATTTGAACCTTACCATTGATAATCCTTATGTGGCATCCGCCGAAGGATTAGCTAGCACGGGTGCCCCAGACGACTATAGTTCAGGAAAATGCGGTTAAAGAGTGAAAAAACAAATAAAACCTACTATTTATTTAGAGTAAAGGAGTATTATTATGGCGTTTTTGGATAATAGCGGCGACATTATTTTAGATGCAGTCTTGACAGATGCGGGCCGCAAAAGATTAGCGGAGGGCAATGGCTCATTTAGAATTACTAAATATTCTTTTGGTGATGACGAGATCGATTATAGTAATTATAATCCAAATCATGCCAGCGGAAGTGCATATTACGATCTGGAAGTTTTACAGACGCCGGTTCTTGAAGCATTCACCAACAATACAGCAACAATGAAATCAAAGCTTGTCACGCTAACAAACAATAATCTTCTTTACATGCCAGTAATTGTTTTGAATACGATAGATGCCGCTAACCAGCCCAACAATACGATAGGAAGCGGCTCCCACGTTATCCTAGCTGATCAAACCACTGTTGATACGTTTACTGCAGAATCGACTGGCGCAGGCCTGACCGGCTATTTTATAAACGGTATTAATCCTGGCGCTGCAGGTACAAGCCGCACCATTAGATGCGACCAGGGTCTAAATACAGTTGAAATACCAGCAACCTATAGAATAGACGCTGAATTGTGGGAACACCAGTACATTGTAGAAATGGATAATCGTTTTGGGACTATATGCACAGGCCTAGACCCACAAATAACGAGCACTAATGCCGGCATAAATGCTTCATTTTCTTTTATAGACGATGACAATGTGGCTAGTTATTATTTGTCTACAGACGCATTCGTCGCGGACACTCCCGTAAAACCAACAGTTATTCAGGACCCCAACACAGATTTTAGAAATACGGCGATTGCAGGCCCAAGAGGCTCACATTTAGTATTTAGAATAAGAGTTTCTACAAACCTCAGAACAAGCACTTATCTATTCGAAAGGCTTGGAAGTACGTTTACTTATACGCTTACTAAGGGATCCTCTGCTGGTACCAAAAAGACATTTTATTATATAGATACTATAATTAGAGTTACTGGCGCGACGACGGGATATAAAATAGATATTCCTGTGAGATTCATAAAGCAACAGTAATTAAAGGAAAACAAACATGGCCACTACATTTAAAACATTTTTAAATAATGACATTGCATCAACACGAACACTGCTTCATGAAGCAATCCCCATAACAGGAGCAATCGCTTCTGGGACATATGCCGAAAGCAATATTAAAAACTATTCTCATGGGATGTTTCAATCTGTTTATGATTATCCATATTTAAGCTCCTCCGCAAATCATATCTTTGATCTTACGGTGGGTGTCAGCAACAAAAGCTATTTTTCTTCTTCAAACGTTTCTAGTCAATTTACAAAAAAGCGCAATATTTATGATCAGATGGCACAAGTTCTAGCTCCGTACGATATCAGTGGAAACATTCAACCGCTTGATCAAGATGGCAACATCACAGACGGCGGCCGCAAGCTTAATGATGTCTTTTTTATGAATTTTTCACGCTTGTTACAGAAGGACGAAATTAAAAAGGGCACCTTTACAGTGACATTTTTAACGGGCGGCACCACAGGTGAGGGCATCCCGGGCCCCTATTTGCCGCTAACAATATCAGACTATGGCGCAACTAGCAGTTTTAAGGTGAACAGCCCCACTGGTGAATATGGTTTACTTTATACTAGTTCTGCAACGCCGGGCACAGATAGCGCAGTTGGACATATTTATTACCAAGCAGGAATCGCTGCTATAACTGCTAGCATTTTTAGTAATGACCCTCTTAATCCCACGTTGTTTTGTGGATTTGGTGCTCAAGGCGGTTCGTACGATGTAAGCAGCTACCAGGCTGTTTTATCTGCGTCGAATATCCAGGCATTTTCGGATGGTCTTAGAAACCGACTATCTAGTGTTCAATTTAATAATACAACAGAATTAAATTCAACAATTTATTTTTGTAGAGCAAATGTCGGAGATTATAATTATTCTTCGAATCCCACATATTTAAGCGCTAGTAAGATTAGAGTAAAGGGAGACATACCGTTTAATCAGCCGGTTTCTTATGTCACGACAGTTGGATTATATTCTCCAAATAATGAACTTTTAGCTGTTGCGAAACTATCAGAGCCCCTGAAGAAGACACCAAGTAACGAGTTAACACTGCGTGTTAGATTAGATTACTAATGTTATGCCCTACTATGAATTTAAAATTAAAGATATCCTTCGAAACACCTTAAAAACTCATCCAGAGTACAAATTTAATATTTATGATAGAAATATATATTTAAACAATCAATATAATATATCTGGTGCGCACGTTAACAACACAACAATGGTACCAACCGGCCATGTAAGTTTATATGAATTAAATATTGACAGAGCTATAGATAATAAAATTTATCCTTTTATTACAAAAGATGGTGGCTTAAATTCTATTGGCACCATTACAAATGCTGAATATAATACTAGCTTCCAATATGGTGACATTATCAGCGGCTCATACCCGCTGTCCGCTAGTATTATTAGGGAAAGATTTGGCTCCGGCCATGGCGATTCGGGCGCCTCCCACATGACGGCTCTAAAAAATACATTAAATTATTATACTTATTTAAGCCCTCATTATAAATATAGCTCTTCCTTGGGAGACAAAGCACAACAAGAAATTAATTTAATAAGTATCCCATCCATTTTCTTTGATAGCGGGATCAAGCCAGGCTCCGTTAATTTAAAATTTTATATTTCTGGTACACTTGTTGCGCAAGCTACTGATAAAAATAAAAATGGTGAATTAATACAAATCGATGGGACAACGTATGCACAAACTAATGGTGAAAATTCCGTGGCTGGCACTGTTTTGTACAATGAGGGCTTTGTTCTTCTAACTGGAAGCTGGGACTTAACTGAAAAAACTTATGATTTTGGCGATGTTACGCGCGCCGGCTCATGGCGTGATTTTGCGGCTGGTGCTAATGACGACCAAGATTCTAGCTTAACTCCATCGGCTAGTTTTCAATTGAGCTTTAAAGGAACTAATGAAGTTTCAACACTGACTATGCACGCGATTGCCCCAAAAGGACACTTAAACCATTCTGCTAACCCAACTTTCAAACTATATGATAGCGCATCGTTAGCCGTCGTAACAGATAAGAATTTTTATTCTGAGCCTTCTAATGTTCCTATGGCAAATACAATAAGCAGTTCATTTTGTAATTTTTCTGCGTCCTTTAAAAAACAAACATTTATTAGTAAAATAGGTATATACGATGATGAGAGAAATCTTATAGCGGTAGCAAACTTAGCCACCCCTGTAAAGAAAACTGAAGACCGAGCACTCACTTTCAAATTAAAACTAGA
>JGI25130J35507_1000174_pt1 | contig 21761 bp, 20 predicted proteins | sample ETNvirnome_2_300_FD_35507 | JGI IMG/M metagenome (IMG submission 35507)
GTAGTTTTACCGTGGTCAACGTGGCCGATTGTACCAACGTTTACGTGCGGTTTTACGCGTTCAAACTTTTCTTTTGCCATGACGGAACCTATCAGTTTTGTGTATCTAGATTACATATGAAAATAATCCACCGAGGGTAGATTAATTTAATTTTTTCAAATTTCAAATAGTTTTTTCTGACAGATAAAGGGAGATAATAAGATAAGTTCTCGATACTGGTGCTGATAGGCAGATTTGAACTGCCGACCTCACCCTTACCAAGGGTGCGCTCTACCAACTGAGCTATATCAGCAACACCAGAGTCTGGAGCGGGCAGCGGGAATCGAACCCGCATCATCAGCTTGGAAGGCTGAGGTAATAGCCATTATACGATGCCCGCATAGGAAACTGTTCTTAAACTACCTCTAACCGTCAAGAATAAAGTGGTGGAGGGAGCTGGATTCGAACCAGCGAAGGCTGAGCCGTCAGATTTACAGTCTGATCCCTTTGGCCGCTCGGGAACCCCTCCACGAAAATTCTTTACTAAGTCACTTCCGGTAAAAGGAAAGTGGTGCCGACTATCCGAGTTGAACGGATGACCTACTGATTACAAGTCAGTTGCTCTACCAACTGAGCTAAGTCGGCACTGCTTTAGTACGGGGCGAGATTCTAAGGTAAGGTTTATTGGGATGCAACAATAAAATTAAAAAAAGTGTGAATTTATGTGTTAAACGCTCACAATTCAGGCAAATCCACGGTTTTTTACTGTTTTATTGTTAATTCACGCCAATAATTCAGTCCTTTAAAAACCAANACACTATCAAATTGACTGCCAGAAAATAGATCAGCAAGTAATTTTCCATAGCCACCGGCAAATAATAAACAACAATTTTGCTGATCAACATGCTGAANAGCTTGCTCAATTGCCCCCATTGTCGCAACGAGCGCGCCATTTTTTAAACCATTAGGTGTATTACACCCTAAATCGGTGGCAAAAGGGGTGTGCTCATCGTCAAAAACGCGCTGAGTATTTTGCGTTAATGAGCGGGTCATTAAATCGAGCCCAGGCACAATCCAACCACCTAAGTGCTGACCCTCTTTATTCAATACATCAATTGTGGTCGCTGTCCCCGCATCAACAATAACACAATCTTTCTCTGGGTATTCAGTGTATGCAGCGATGACAGTAAGCCAGCGATCGATCCCCAAATTTTGATACTGCTTATAAGCACAGGTTAATGTTGCAAGCTCAGCNGTTACTTTAGCTTCGAAATAAGGAATTGCATGTTGTTGTGCCTGCGCAAATAGTGGCATAAGTCGCTCTGTGCTCCCCACACACGCATAAACCATGTCTGTAACATGCGACCATGGAATGNNATTGAGCTCACATGCTTGATAACGCTCATTATCAAAAAGTACGGCCTTAATTGCCGTATTACCCACATCGACCAATAATCTCATAGTTCAGCCTTACGCAGTGATATTTCACCACCGTAATAACTTTTAACCTCACCATCTTGGCGAATGCGAACGCCGCCTTGGTGATCAATCCCCTCACATATACCGCGCCAACTTCGATGGCCTGTATTNAGCTCCACACATTGACCTGCAAATGCGTTTAACTGATTCCATTGTTTATACATGTCATTTAAACCTGTTTGACGGTATTGCGCCAAACGTTGCTCAAGGTAAAAGCACAGATACGCCACGAGTTTATTTTTCTCAAGGCCTTNTACATGTTGGCTCAAGTCTGTCCATGCTTGATCAATATGCTGGCTGACACTGTCTGGCATATGCACGTTTATACCTATGCCGATAACCAACTGACATGGTCCTTGAGGTTGACCATCAAGCTCAACCAACACACCCGCTAGTTTTTTTCCGTCTAAATAAATGTCGTTTGGCCACTTTAACTCCACATCCAGTTGATAAAGTGCCTTTAAGGTATCGTATACCGCAAGTCCAACAGCAATCGACACACCCATTGCAGCTTGTAAGCCATCGTCTAGACGCCAAAAGTAGCTAAAATATAAGTTTGCACCAAATGGCGATTGCCAAACCCGACCTCGTCTGCCTCGTCCTGCTTGCTGCATTTCTGCAACGAGTACAGTGCCAGAGTCTAATGGGGTGTCACTCTGAATACGGCGCATTAACTCGCTATTGGTCGAATCAATAATTGACTGCACTTCAACGCATGCGGTNTTTCCACCNAGCTCAGNATAATAGTCATTAATTTTACTTCTATGCAAAAGCCCCGCNCTATTATTCAGGCGGTAGCCTTTCCCTGTCACTTTAAAAATATCCAATCCCATTTCTTGTAACGAGTGAATATGTTTTCCAACTGCGGCCCTGCTAATTCCTAGCTGCTCACCTAATTGCTGACCCGAAATAAAACCACCTGAATTGAGCGCATTTAAAATTGCGAGTTTATTTCCATCTGGCGCCTTCATATTTGTGACTCCAAGTGAATATGACATTCGTGATCGGCATTCATTAAGCGCACTTCATGTTGCAAAGCAATGTGGTATTTTTGCCACACGTGTTGTTGCACATAATTCACCATGGCAATCAGGTCATCGCCGGTGCTGTTGCCATGATTAACTAACACCAAAGCTTGCTGCTGATGTACTTCAACGCCCGCAATACGGTGACCTTTTAAGCCAGCCTGTTCAATTAACCAACCTGCAGCTACTTTGTGGTGNTGTGCGTCGACAAAATAATGGGGCATATCTGGGTATTTTTTTAATAAGTCAGCGAGTTGCTCATTGCTAATCACAGGGTTTTTAAAAAAGCTACCTGCATTAGCAAGTTCACTTGGGTTAGGTAACTTACTATTTCGAGTCGCAATAATCTGCTCAAACACCTGTTGCGCAGTCGGGTTATGTAGCTGTTGCAGTGGCCCATAATGTAATATTGGCTGCCATTGTTTGGGTAAGGTTAGCCCGACTTTCGTGATCACTGCTTTATTTTTAAGTGCATGTTTGAATATCGAATCACGGTAGCCAAACAGACACTGTTCTTTGCTTAAACGGTTAATACTCGCAGATGCAATATCGAAGTACTCTACATAGCTAATAAACTTTTCAAGCTCGACACCATAAGCACCAATATTTTGCACCGGGGCTGCACCTACCGTACCGGGGATCAGCGCTAAGTTTTCAAGCCCAGGCATATCGTTGGCAATCGTCATACTCACTAATTGATGCCAATTTTCACCTGCAGCAACATGTAAAAGGAAATGATCGTTTAGCTCTTCAATTTCAATCCCTTTAGTGGCCATATAGATTACCGTCCCTTGGTAGTCGGTTAAAAATACCGTATTACTACCCTCGCCTAAAATACAAAACGGTGCAGAGAAATCGGTATTTACGAGCTGCTCTACGTCATCTATTTGATGGAAATGCTGACAATGGCTTGGCAATGAAAAGGTATGAAAAGGTTGCAGGGACTGAGCCACAAAACGCCTCAAAGGTTACCGGTAACTAATCGCATTAGTGTAACCTATCATCGCAAAATACGCATCAGATTGTAAAAATCACTCAACCCACTGTATTAATCATGTTATAAAACGGGTTCTTTTTTCATTTGTGTTCCAAGGTTATTATGAAGTTTAAACCATTATTTTTAAGTCTTGCTATGGCAGGCGCATGCTCTCAAGCAACTGCTGACGCAATTAGCCAGCACACCTATGCAAACTTAGATGACGTAACAACCACTCACCTATTACTAGATTTAGATGTTGATTTTGATGANAAGCAACTAGAAGGGTTTGTTGAGCATACGCTAGATTGGCACAATGCTAGCAGCAAAACTCTGGTACTTGATACTCGCGATTTAGATATCGACAAAGTTATGTATCAAGATAAAAAAGGCGGCTGGCACAAAGCCGACTTCACGCTTGCGGCACGCGATGACGTAAAGGGCTCAAAATTAACAATTAAATTTAAAAGCCAAGCGGTTAAAGCTCGTATTTACTACAATAGCCGCCCAGAAGCCTCGGGATTACAATGGTTAACGCCTGAGCAGACAGCCAGTAAATCACACCCATTCATGTACAGCCAATCACAAGCTATTCATGCGCGTAGTTGGATCCCTGTGCAAGACACACCGGCAATGCGTGTTACGTATTCTGCGCGTATTCATACACCTAAAGATATTCGCGCAGTCATGAGTGCAGACAATAAAGATGCGTTGTACAAAGATGGTGATTACTTATTCGATATGCCACAACCTATTTCGCCATACTTAATCGCGATAGGGGCTGGTAACTTAGAATTTAAAGCCATGTCTAAGCAGACAGGTATTTTTGCTGAGCCAACAATTTTAGATGCGTCGGTTGCTGAGTTCAACGACACACAAGCAATGATCGACAAAACTAACGCCATGTACGGTGAATATGCTTGGGGGCGTTATGACTTATTAATGCTTCCACCTAGCTTCCCATTTGGCGGTATGGAGAACCCACGTTTATCGTTTATCACCCCCACCGTTGTTGCAGGCGATAAGAGCTTAGTTAACCTAATCGCTCACGAACTCGCACACTCATGGTCGGGTAACTTAGTGACGAACGCAACATGGGAAGATTTATGGTTAAACGAAGGCTTTACCTCTTATGTTGAAAACCGCATCATGGAAGAAGTTTTTGGTCGTGACCGCGCAATCATGGAGCAAGCTTTAGATGCAGCAGGTCTACGTGCTTTACTTAAAACACTTCCTGCTCCAGACACGCGCCTAAACTTAAAGCTTAATGGTCGTGATCCTGACGATGCATTCAGCTCAGTGCCTTATACTAAAGGGCAGCTGTTTCTTATTTACCTAGAGAATAAATTTGGTCGCGATAAATTTGACCCATTTGTAAAAGGTTATTTCGACGAGTTTGCATTTAAGTCACTCACGACAGCCCAATTTGTTACTTACATAAAAGCAAACCTTATCGACAAGTATCCAGGCGTAGTAAGCATGGATAAAGTAAACGAGTGGATTTTTGAGCCAGGGTTACCAACTGATGCTNCTAACCCAACATCTGATGCATTTGATAAAGTCGATACAGTGACAAAAACATGGTTAAACAATGAGATCGATGCAGCAGAATTGCCGACTGCTGAATGGACAGTGCATGAGTGGTTACATTTCCTCAATAACCTCCCTCGCGATTTAAGCATTGAGAAAATGACTGAGCTTGATAAACAATTCAACTTAACTCAATCAACCAATGCTGAGCGTGCATTTGCATGGTTTATGCTGGCTGTAGGCAATGGCTATCAGCCTATTTACCCTGCTTTGGACAAGCACTTGTCTGGTATTGGCCGCCGTAAATTAATAGTGCCACTTTATAAAGCACTGATTAAAAACGGCAAAAGAGACTGGGCGCACGATGTGTACTTAAAAGCACGTCCGGGTTATCACCCGCTAGCACAAGGTACCGTTGACGACTTATTTTCAAAATAAGACGCTTCTAAATGTAAAAAGGCGCTGAATATCAGCGCCTTTTTTAACTCTCAATACTATTGACTTACTTTTTGTAAAAACGCTCGGCGCTCTTCTGGGCTAGCTTGTTGCCACCAAAATTCCAACATGGCTGCTGCATTTGGCATTTTTTTCAATCCAGCCTGACCACCAGACACGTTTGCAGGCAGGGTGACTGGTGCCGCGGTCGCCGGTTTGTTCTTTGCAGCAACAACGGGAGCCGCCGCAACCGCCTGCACAGGAGCCGAAGCCGCTCGGTAATTCACAATTGATAAAGGCATAGCCAGTTCACTGCCTTTGGCTTTTAGGCTCACTTGCGGTGACTCAGCAAACACTTCAGCAGCAACGGCATTACTCGCACGATTAAACACTAAATCATAGTTTTTGCCTTGTTCAACCGTCACTTCAACCCAAAATGGTTCGGATTCAACGACTTGATGATCATCGTAGCCTTGTTCGTAAAGATCTGTGTACTTCAGTTTTAACTGATATGTTCCAGGAGCAAGCTCAACATCGTCAACACGACTAAAAAATGATTGTTCAATAAGACGGTCACCTACTTGCAAAGGGACAAATTCCTCAGGAAGGTGGATTGTCTCAGCTAAACTACTGATACTATTGAATAGCATTAACGCACTGCTTAGTAATACTAACTTACGCATGATCACTCCTTGGTTGTTCATTTGCGACAGTTTCAGTTTGACACTGCAAATAAAGTTTGTCATTAGTGAGCGGGTAATTAAGCCAATTTTAAAAGAGGTAAATATGAGCCAAGAGACTATTTTTACAAAAATTATTAATCGTGAGATCCCTGCGGATATCATCTATGAAGATGAGCAGTCACTTGCCTTTAAAGACATTAACCCACAAGCCCCCTTTCATGTTTTGATCATTCCTAAAACACCCATTGCGACCATAAATGATATCAGTGAAGAACATGCTCCTTTGGTAGGTCATCTTTATGTCGTAGCCGCAAAACTTGCAAAGCAGTTTGGTTTTAGTGACGACGGCTTTCGTGTGGTTATGAACTGTAATGATCATGGCGGTCAAACCGTGTACCATATACATCTACATATGTTAGCTGGTAAAGAAATGGGTTGGCCTCCTTATCAGGACAAGAAAAAACAAAATATCTAGCACTTTGCTATGTAAAAAATTGTAAAAAGTCGAACTAATATACTATTATTGATTATTATGAATATATATCAGTTAGTTAACATATTNAGTTACGTTAACTAACTGTATTTTTTGAAACAAAATAGACACAAACTGTACTTTTCCTGCATAAGACTCAGAAATTTCTAATACGAAAGGGGTGGATTGCGTGGTAGGATGAATCAGTCAACTTTATTCAAGAGTGTATAAATATGAGTAGTTCAGCTTTTTTATTATTAGATCCAGAACCAATTAACACGATTGGTGTTAACGTATTGGAGCCGTTGTTAAAAACACAAGGTCTAACTGTTACATCTGGGACTGATATATCTGAAGTGCCAGAAGGTACACGCTTATTATTCATCGAAACATCGAGCACAGATGCCTGGGGTAAATTAAAAGAACAACTAGTTAACCTACGCATTAAGTGCGATATTGTACTATTCAATCTTGACGAAAACCCAGAGATTGCTAACCGTGCACTATTAAGTGGTATTCGTGGTGTTTTTTACACGACTGATAACGCTGATGTATTGATGAAAGGCATTCGTTTATTGCTTGAAGATCAATTGTGGTACCGCCGCGAAATAATGTGCAATGCTTTAAACCGCATGCTGCAATTTAATAAAGATGCCCTGCACAAACTAACTGACGGTAATATCGAGCCTGTTAAGCTAACTAAACGCGAAAAAGCCATCATCTCATTGATGAGCAAAGGTTCGAAAAATAAAGAGATTGCTGAAGATTTAAGTATCAGCCCACACACTGTTAAAACGCACCTTTATAGTGCATTCAGAAAAACGAAATGCCGAAATCGCATCGAGCTTTTATCGTGGGCACAACAAAATATCCCAGACGAAATACGCTAAACTCTCTTCTTTAAAAAAACAGACGCACAATGCGTCTGTTTTTGTTTCTAGTTGCTAAACACCCAAATAGACTTTATGCTCGAAGATGTTCGTAATCCTCGGAAAAGCCATGCTCGATTCAGTCACCTTATACTACACAAGTGCAGCCATGATGGCGGTAATGACACTCCTTAACTATTTGACATGGCGAGCAAATAAAAGCATTCCGGGCACCTTGCTCTATATTTTCTATCCTTTAGTGATGTTCACTTCGGTGCTGAGTTTTGCACTTCTCGGTCATATCAATGATATTGCAAGTATCACCATTGCAAACGCCTTATTATTCAGTGCTTCTATTATTCATGTACTCGCTATTTGTCAGTTCTTAAATGCCAAGTGTATAGGGTTTAGAGCATTTATAGGGATAACCGGGGTATTAGCACTGAGCATGATCTATTTAGCGACAGACAATGCTGAGCTTAGAAACCGGATTTTAGTATCTGATTTACAACACATTATTGAGGCCTTGTTTCTACTTGCCTTATTCATTCGCAATGGCCGCAAAAGTTACCCGAATGGCAGCATTGTTTATATCTTAATATTAACCATTATTCTTGCCATATTTACAGGCAGAACACTGATGATGGGCGATGTCAGCACNGCTAATTTACTTTCCGAAAATTGGTTTAGTATCACCCTATTCATTAATGGGGTGATTGCACCGATGTTTTATGCCACAGGCATGGCAATTTTGTGTAATGAACGCCGCGAGCAACACCTCAACCAGCTTACTGAAAAAGCACATAAAGATCTTGAAATTCGCGGCTTATTCTTATCAACCATTAGTCATGAAATTCGCACTCCCCTCAATGGCATACTGGGAAGCGCTCAACTGATCATGAATCAGTCGAGCGACCCGCGAGATAAACCATACTGTGAAGCCATTATTAATTCAGCAGAGTCACTGAACTTACTGGTCGACAAAGTGCTCGACTATGCAAGCCTAGATCAGCGCGATGAAGCCCTCTACGAAGAAGATGTCGAATTTAAAACATGGTTAAACAACTTATGCTTATTACTCAGTCCGCTTGCAGAACAAAAGCACCTGAAATTTGAGCTGATTTACGATTTACCCGAACAGGCTTGTTACTATTGTGACCAGCAAAAGCTTAGACAAGTAATTATTAACCTTGTTGGCAATGCAATTAAATTTACTGATAAAGGCTCTGTAAAAATCCACGTCAAACTGCTCAATGAAGGGCAGCTAGACCATGTCGTTCGGATCAGTGTGATTGATTCAGGCCCAGGTATCGAAGATGAAGAAATCATCTACCTAACCGAACCTTATGTTCAAAGCAGTGCAGGAAAAGAAAAAGGTGGCACAGGCCTTGGCCTTGCTATTACAAGTCGCCTTCTCGAAAAGCTCGGNAGTAAGCTCAACATAAGTAGTGAGCTTAACAAAGGCAGTGTTTTTAGTTTTGATATCACACTCACAATTGGTGANCTTAGTCTTGTTGAGCAACGTCATCAATCGAAAGATTATGTGACCGGTTTAGATGTTTTGTTAGTNGAAGATCTCGACTTAAATCAAAAAATTGCCATTGAATTTATGGCCGATGACGAGCATAAAATAAAACTCGCAAAAGACGGTAACAGCGCAATTGAGCTGATGCAAAAACATCATTTTGATGTGGTACTACTGGATATGAATTTACCCGACCTGACAGGTCAAGAAGTATTAAAAAAACTAAAAAATATCGACCATTTAAATCAACGCACGCCAGTNCTNGCTTTCACTGCGAGTCTNAGNCCCGATGAAATAAAAGAATACTTAGCGTTGGGGATTAAAGATATTGTCGGTAAGCCAATTAAACAACAAAAACTGCGCCAAGCATTGAGCGACTCGCAAACAAATCAAGCTGCCAGCATTGCCGTCGAGCTGCGTGACACCTTATATGACGAAACAGCAGCTGCTGCACTCATTAGCTCATTTAATGAAGATGAAGTGTCTTCTATTTATAATGAGTTTGTTCTCTCGGCGCGGAATAAACTGATACGAAGCCAACAACTTGTTGAAGATGATAAAGATCAATGTATTAAACTACTGCATCGCCAAGCAAGTACCGCCTTACAGCTCGGCTTNAATCGTTACGGCTTAGAGCTGAAAAAGATCGAGCGTAAGTTACTCGATAATAAGCCCTTAAAAGAATCACTCACCGATGCCCTAGTACTTTGGCAAGACAGCCTACAAGCGTACTTAAACCATGTGAGAAGTGAGCTAGGTTAGTGAGTTTAGATTAACAAAGTAAATCTGCCCTTACGGATGGTAATACTCTTTTTGTTTCATTACGCCGAGAATTAAATCATCCGCTCATTCGACTAACGACTGACCTCTGAGGCTTAACAATTACTCCCTCCCATATTCATCTTCAAACCGTTCGATATCACTTTCATCAAGTATCGCCCCGGTTTGTACTTCAATGACAATGAGGGGNTCATCATGACAATTGGCAAGGCTATGAATTTGCTGGGCGGCAATATAACAAGACTGATCGGCACCGAGTTCAAACTTATCATCTCCCACATGTACACTGGCAATGCCCGAAACCACAACCCAATGCTCGGCACGGTGATGATGACGCTGAGTTGAGAGTTTCGCACCACAATTAACGATAATTTTCTTAACCTTAAACCCAACACTCTCAACCAAAGTGCGGTAATTGCCCCAAGGTCTGAATACGGCTTGATGGTGCGTCAATTTATCGTTGTCTCGTTGCGCGAGTTGTTTAAGTAATTCAGGCAACTTATCAAGGGCTTTTTTATCTGCGACGAGGGTGGCATCGTGGGTATGTATAATCGCCTTATTGCGAATTCCCAAAGCTGCAATCGTGTGATCAGCTTCACTAATCAGCAAATTATTTTCACTATCAATACTCACTCCCTGCGAGCCCAAATAATTACCAAATTGATCTTTGTTAGCAATTTTTGAAAGGGCTGAGAAGCTGCCCACATCACTCCACGTTAAATCAACCGGAAGCATAGCGACATTTTCACTTCGCTCAAGAATAGCGTAATCAATTGAGTCACTTGGGCATGTTTTCAGTATGTCTGCGTTGGGTCTCAAAAAACCGAGATCTTCAGTAAAATAGGCTGCTTGTGCGATACTACTGGCTATTTTTGGCGCAAACCGTTTTAACTCAGATAAGTACACATCAGCGAAAAATAAAAACATACCGCTATTCCAGCTAAACTCACCACTGGCAATGTATTGCTCAGCAAGTTTAAGCACTGGCTTTTCCTTAAATTCAGCGACTTTGTAACAGCCATCACGGTGCAGTGGTGGGCCTTGGCGAATATAACCATACCCTGTATGCGGCTCCGTTGGGGTAATTGCAAACGTAACGAGTTGCTGAGCCTCTGCCAAGGCTACGGCATCATCTAATCGCGCAAGTAGCTTTTCAAAGTCACAGATATAATGATCTGCAGGCATTACCAATAACGGGCCTAGTAAACCATTTTTCTGCGCATATTCAGCCGCTAACGCAATAGCTGGCGCGGTATTTTTGCCCTCAGGTTCAAGTAAAAGAGTCACATTTTTAGATACGTCTAATGCCTGTGATTTGGCAATAAATCGATGCGCTTCATTACACACTAATATCGGTGCATTAAATTGCGAACCAGTTACNCGCTTTAAGGTGCTTTGCAGTAGCGATTCATCACTTAGCAAAGGTAAAAATTGCTTAGGCATGGCCTTGCGTGATAACGGCCATAGGCGTGAACCTATGCCACCAGCAAGAATAACAGGGGTAATTTTGCGACTCATGATTGCTTGTAGTTAATAAACCAACCATGAGTTTAACAAATTTTTAGCGATGCGGCTTAGATCAACTGAAATTGATCCGCGTCTAAATGCGCAGGAAAAGCACGCCGAAAATCCTCTAATGCGGATATATCAAGGCGCTGAATTATGATACCCGATTGGTTATCATCGAGCGCTGCTAATGTATCCCCTTTAAAATCGTATACTGCAGTGCCGCCATTATGATCAACCTCATTGCCATCTGGCCCAATACGGTTGACACCGACCACATAACAGACATTTTCCATTGCGCGCGCTTTTAATAAGGTATCCCAAACATGGCGACGTGCCGCAGGCCAGTTTGCAACATTCACCATGAGGTCATAGTCATTGCAGTTACGTTGAAAAACAGGGAAGCGTAGGTCGTAACACACCTGCGGTAAAATGCGAAAGCCTTTGATATTGAAAATTTCACGCTGCTTACCCGCCTCAACATAGCGGCCTTCGTTCCCTAAACAAAATAAGTGACGCTTGTCGTAAAACTTTACCTCACCATTTGGCCACACCCAGTAGAAACGATTTGCTTTCTTATCACCGTGAGACACTAATACCGACCCAGCGATGACTGCATTTTTTTGTTTTGCAGTGGCTTTTAACCAGTTAACAACGTCACCTTGCTCAGGCTCACTACAGTCAAGATTGATGGCAAACCCTGTCGCAAATGTTTCGGGTAACACGATTAAATCAGCCGGCTCAGTTAAATCGTCAAGCAGCTCAGAAAAATGCGCAAGATTTGCCTGTTTATCTAGCCAATAAAGTGAGGATTGTACAAGGGCAAGCGTTAAAGCTGACATAAAATCTCCGCGGCACGCAACAGCGTGTCATCATTTTTTGCAAAACATACTCGTATGACCTTATCATTACTTGGGCTGTTGTAAAATACACTAAGCGGTACTGCTGCAACGCCAGCTTGCTCTACCAACCAATGACAAAACTCCACATCATTTAGGTCTGACACATCACTGTAATCAAGCAATAAAAAATATGTGCCTTCACTGGGCAAAAGGGTAAAACGGCTATCTTGTAACGCGTTACTGAGCAAATCACGCTTATGTTGATAAAAATCCGCTAGCCCATCAACATGTTCAGGCTCCAGTTCTAACATATCTGCTAAAGCATGTTGTGCTGGGGTAAAACTTGAAAATGTCACGTATTGATGAATCTTACGAAACTCTATCATCAGCTCAGCGGGGGCAACACAGTAGCCCATTTTCCAGCCTGTGCTGTGGAACGTTTTCCCAAAGCTTGAAATAACAAAGCTGCGTTCAAATAATTCTGTATCCGTGAGTGCACTAACATGTGCAGCACCATCAAAGGTGATGTGTTCATACACTTCATCGCTTATCACGTATAAGTCGTGTGCTTTAACTAAGGCTTTCAGTGCTGCAATGTCGTCAGCTTTAAGTATTTTGCCACTCGGGTTGTGTGGCGTATTAATAATAATAGCGCGCGTTTTTTCGCTCATGACCTCTGCAACCGCGTGCCAATCAATCCGATAATCAGGCGCATGTAAGGCAACATGCACACTGCGTCCCCCTGCTAATTCAATCGCGGGCTGGTACGAATCATAGGCAGGGTCGAACACCACCACTTCATCACCGTCTCTTACCAGCGCTTGAATTGCCACAAATAATGCTTCGGTTGCACCCGATGTCACCGTGACTTGCTGCTCATAATCTATATTGTTATGGTATTTTCTCGCAATCAGTGCTGCTATTTGCTGCTGTAAACGCACAATACCACTTGACGGAGCATATTGATTAACCCCTTCAAGTACATAATGATTTAACTGTTTTTTTAGTAAATCAGGGGCGTCAAATTCAGGAAAGCCCTGAGATAAATTAAGTGCTTGATGCTGATTCGCTAAAGCAGTCATTTGACTAAAAATACTGGTGCCTAAATTCGGCAATTTACTTTCAAACACAGAGGTTCCTTAAAGATGGTTTTGCGCTCGAAGCGATGCTATCATTGCTTAAAACAGATGTATAGCCGTCTAAATAACTTTTAGAAAGTCGAGGAATGTATGCATAACAATACCGCTATTTCAGAACTAATAGAAGCAGGTAAATGGGTAAGCCAACGAGGTTGGGTCCCAGCAACCGGTGGTAATTTTTCAGCCCGCACAGAAACGGGTTATGTCGTCACCGCCAGTGGTTTCGATAAAGGCCAGCTCGGTACACATGCATTTATTGAGTTAGACCACGCAGGCAACCGCACTAAAGGGTCGGGAAAACCCTCGGCAGAAACAGAACTACACTTGAACATGTATAAGCTGATCCCTTCTGCAAAATTTGTTTTACATACCCACTCGGTTGCTGCCACCGTTTTATCTCGCGTCATAAAAGGACATGCCATTAATTTACATGGCTACGAGATGCAAAAGTCACTCAGTGGTGTTACCTCACATTTAGATACGCTAAGCATTCCTATTTTCGACAACGATCAAGANATTGATCGCCTAAGTCTATTAGTAAGCGACCATCACCTGCATACGCCAATAGAGCACGCNGTGCTTATTCGCGGCCACGGCCTCTATGTTGTCGGCAGAGANATCAAAGAAGTATTGCGCCATTTAGAAGGGCTGGAGTTTTTATTTAGTTGCGAGCTTGAGCGCCTAAAACTGGAAGGTATCCACGCATGATCAAAGCCATTTTAACTGACATTGAAGGCACTATCACACGCATTTCATTTGTGAAAGATGTGCTATTCCCTTATGCCGCTGAAAAGCTTCCTGCGTTTATTAAAGCACACCAAGACGATCACGATGTCGCGGAACATATTGCGAGTGTAAAAGCACACATTGAACAGCCAGAAGCTGACCTAGAAACGGTGATTAGTACTTTACTTCATTGGATTGAAACGGATCAAAAAGTAACGCCATTAAAACAGTTACAAGGTTTAATTTGGCAAACAGGTTATGAAAATGGTGATTTTACCGGTCACCTTTATCCTGACGCATACGCTTTTTTAAACGCACAAAAACAAGCAGGAAGAAGCCTGTATGTTTACTCATCAGGCTCAGTAAAAGCACAGCACCTTATTTTTCAATATTCTGACTATGGTGATGTGAGACCTCTTTTTAGTGATTACTTCGATACCAAAGTGGGCGCAAAACAAGAGCAAAGCGCTTACAACACAATTATCGCTGCACTGCCATTTGACGCCTCTGAGGTGCTATTTTTAAGCGACGTTGCTGCTGAATTAGAGGCAGCTAAAGCGGCAGGTTTACGCACTTTGCACCTTATTCGCGATGGNCAAGACAGTACCAGCGAGCATCCTTATATTAATGATTTTAGTGAATTTAGTGCGGAGTATTTAGCATGAGCCAGTTAACAGTTTTTAATGATAACAATGCCGATGACATCCTTTTTCACAGCGACGACTCAAACGCCATAGCNACGAAACTAAATGCNGTGGGTGTACGCTTTGAACAGTGGCAGGCGAATGNACATATTGATGAAACAACCAGCCATGATGCTATTTTAAGTGCGTACGCTCACGACATTGAGCGCTTAAAGCGTGAAGGAGGTTATCAAACTGTTGATGTTATCTCGCTCGCAAAAGGCAACCCGAATGCCGCTGAGTTACGTGGTAAGTTTTTATTTGAACATACCCACAGCGAAGATGAAGTACGCTTTTTTGTAAAAGGCCAAGGGCTTTTTTGTCTGCATGTCGATAATAAAGTATACCAAGTGCTGTGCCAGCAAGGTGACTTAATTTCGGTGCCAGAATTAACCCCTCATTGGTTTGACATGGGCAGCAACCCTGAATTTACTGCTATTCGCTTATTTAATAATACCGAAGGCTGGGTGGCTAAAAGCACAGATTCAGCTATCGCGAATGACTTTCCATTGCTTGATTAATATGGAAAAGCTTTTCTCATACGGCACTTTGCAATATAAACAGGTGCAACTCGATACCTTCGGGCGTTTGCTCGAAGGTCAGCCTGCGACTTTAACAGGGTACATTGTCGGTGAAATTGAAATTACTGATCCTGCGGTGTTAAAAAGCAGTGGCCAGCGTTTTCATCCTGCGTTAATTAAAACAGGTGAAGACTGCGACATTGTGAATGGCACAATTTATTTAATCACCGAACAAGAGTTGGCCCAAGCCGATGACTATGAGGTAGATGACTATCAACGCATTGCAGAAAAATTCCAATGTAATACNTCTGCTTGNTTATATGTTGCAAAAAACGGCCTTTAATTTACAAATANAAAACAAAAAAANCCAATTCAAAAACAACTTCTGGTATCATCACCTCATCAATNCTCAGTACTTAATTATTAGCTAAAGGACTACACATGGGGTCGGTAATTTCACCCTTACGCGATAATATTATTTATGTTGGCGAATGGCAGCTAAACATATCATTGCAAACAATTAATGACGGCGTGCATGCTCGCGANCTAGANCCGCTGTTATTTAAGTTACTGTGCTATTTTATTGAACATAATGAACGTATTATTTCTCGCCAAGAGCTGGCGGACAACATTTGGCAGCAAAGCTACGTTGATGATAATGCCATCAATCGAGCGATATCGGAGCTTAGAAAAGCACTCAAATCAGAAAAGCAGCCTGCTGCCAAAGTATCAAAACACATTACCGTAAAGGGTATAGTTTATTTATTCCTGTCAGCTCAAATAAAACCGAGACAGTCACTACAGAACAGCNAAATCAACATGAATCTTCGAGTGAAGTCGCTGCCGCTGAATCATCTTCACACAGTCATCCCAAAAGAAATGTAAATTGGTCGTGGTCAATTCCCGCCATATTAATAGCAACGCTAATTTGTTTTTTCTGGTTTTTTTCAGATAAACCTGCGGCAAGTAGTGAAACCAGACAAACCATGCCTTTTCTAGCATTAGATGCTGACACTATTTCTTGGCATAAAGGCAGTTACTCTCACTTACTACTGCCNCCCGATAAAAGTAAGCTTGCTTATTTGCTCACACCTCTCAAGCAAAATGACATAATGAATATCTATGTAATGGANCTAAAAACCAAAAAAGAGTTTTTAGTTGACTCAGGTGACGCTTATATTCAGGGCTGGTCTGATGATGGTCTGCGCTTATTTTATGTCAAATGTAAACCCGGTGACTATAGTCAGTGCCAACAATGGCAGGCCAGTGACTTTTTTTCTGAAACAATCAAAAAATCCCCCCTGTCGTATCCTTATTCTTCAGGTGATAAGTTAACGCAATACACAGAAGTCGGGGATACCGCTATTTTTCGACGTAATCATTATCGTGGCTTAAGCCAATTATTTGCGCTTTACGCTTATGATAAAAAAACAGCAGAAGAAATCCGCATTACATCACCCAATATTACTGGCACAGGTGATTTTTTATTAACGACATTATCAAATCCTGAACGGATTATTTTTGAACGCCACAACACTGGCCAAGCAGAAATTTATATGGCAAACCTAGACGGTAGCTCCATGAAGCTGCTCACGACAAATAACTATAGATCATGGGCTGCCACGTATGATGAACCCAGTAATTCGCTCATTTGGTATAACCGTGCCAATTCGACTATTGAATCATTTTCGTTCGACTCAATGACCCGAGCCCANGCTATTAAAGCCCCCGTTAAAGACGCTAACTACGCTTACCCACTCAACAAAGAGTCTTTGTTAATAAGTACCGATCTGCATGATCTAGATGCCAGTGTTTTTGATTTAAAGACGCANGAAATGAGCTACATAGCCACCGCTAATAAGCATGAAAATTCTGCTGTAGCGCTTGCAAATGGTGATNTTTATTTTGCCGATACCTATTACGATAAGCGTGAACATTGGCTTAAAACCAATAACCAATATATCCCTATTTCTGATAGGGTTGGCACTGACAATATCATTGTTTCTGCCAATGAAAACAGCACGCGTTTATTGAGTTTCAATAAACACACGCATCAACTCTCACTATTAGATGCCACAGACTTTAAGACAATTAAGCAATGGCAAATACCAGGCCGAATTGTGCTCGCTAAAATACGTAAAAACCGCATTGCGATAATCTACGCCGATGCAACCACCTTACAAAATCAGTTAATGCTATTGAATACTGACAATACAGAAACAGTCATCAGCACGATTGATACGCCCCTTGCTATCGCTTGGCGTAATGATCATCAATTGATTGTGCATGCCAAACACACACAGTTTTTAGAACTTGATAGCCAAACTAATCGCTACCATGAATTACCTATGCCAGATAAGTTGACTGCAATAAAACCGTCAATAGTAACGATGGCGAGTAATGAGCAAACACTGTTTATCGCCACCTCTGCTGACATTTACAGTGCCGCTTTAGAGGAACTAACGGAAGTGAATACACTGATTAAAATGAAACCGTCTAACTATATTTTGCACCTCAACGCNCAAAATGAAAAATTAGCGATTTCATTCGTAACCGCTAATAATCAAAACAGTATTGAGCTTTACACTGAGAAAAGACCCAGCAACTAGTTATTTTAATTGCGTTAATACACCTTGCTCGATATCAGCATACTCGTAAACACCGGTATCTAATACCCAGCCTGTAACCAACTTTGCAGGCGTGACATCAAAAGCAGGGTTATACACTGATGCATTCGTCGGTGCCCACTGTGCTTCACCAAAACTACCGCTCACACCACGTACTTCAGCGGGGCTTCGCTGTTCAATCTCAATATCATCACCACAGGCTGTTTGCGTATCAAGTGTTGTTAGCGGCGCAACCACGTAAAACGGAATATTATGAAAGTGAGCCAATACTGCCAAATTATACGTACCCACTTTATTAGCAAAGTCGCCGTTTGCAGCAATACGATCGGCACCTACAAAAATTTTATCGACCTTACCCGCAGCCATTAAGCTTGCTGCCATATTGTCGCAAATTAACGTGTAAGGTATTTGCCAGCGCTCAAGCTCAAATGCAGTTAATCGGCCCCCTTGCAATAATGGGCGTGTTTCATCAACCCAGACATGCAGATCTCCATGGCGCTGCTGAGCTTTATAAATCACACCTAACGCTGTGCCAACTCCCGCCGTAGCTAATGCTCCAGTATTACAATGAGTAAGAATATTATCGCCTTTAGCAACAAGCTCAGCACCACGCTGTGCCATGCTGTCACACAGNGCAATGTCTTCAAAAAATAACTGCTCAGCCGTNTCTACAACAGCCTCAACATATGCAGGTTGCATTAATGCCTCACGCAGCTGTGCCATACAGTGCATTAAATTCACAGCGGTCGGACGCGTTGCTTCTAATTCATCAATCGCTGAAGCAAGCTCTGCTTTACTCATACCTTGCTCTGCTAAATGAGCNACGAGTACGCTGGCACCTAAGCCAATTAAAGGGGCACCACGAATTTTTAAAGTCAAAATCAGTTCTTTCATCGTTTCAACATCATTGCATACATGCCAATGCTGTTGATGAGGCAATAAGTACTGATCAAGCACAGTTAAGGTATTTTGCTGATATTTAATACTACTCGCGATGAGATCTTGCATAGTGCATCCAGATTACTAATTTGATGAAANGGTATTTTACATCAGTTTACACAACTAACAAGCTGGATGTATGGACATCTAAACGCTTACAGGTATAGAATGCCCAAAGTTAATAATATTTTGAGATAGAGCCATGGCTAATTACACTGCCTTCACTGCAGAGCATGCTGTTGATTACATTAAAAAACTTACCGAAAGTGAACTCAGTTCAGTGTTTACTCCTAACGCTGAGCTGTCTGCGTACGAGTTCGGCGACGGAAATCTAAACTTAGTTTTCCGGGTCACTGATCAACACAACAACAGTGTAATTTTAAAGCAAGCTTTACCCTATGCTCGCTGCGTGGGTGAGTCATGGCCGTTATCGTTAGACCGTGCGCGTATCGAGGCTGACGTCTTGATAAATCATGGTTCATTNTGCCCAGAGCACACCGTAGCCATTTTGCACCACAATGCTGAGCTTGCATTNACCGTGCTGGAAGACTTAGGTCACTTACAAATTTTACGTGGTGCACAAATAAATGCCGAGCAGTTCCCTAAATTAGCCAGTCATGTTGCCCAATATCTCAGTCGCACCGGTTTTTATAACTCCGACTTTTATCTTTCTGCCGACGATAAAAAAGCCAAAGTGAGCCAATTTATCAACCCAGATTTATGTAAGATCACTGAGGACCTCTTTTTCACTGACCCTTATATCGAGCACGAGCGCAATCACTTCCCGGCTGAACTCAATTCGTCAGTGCAACACATTCGTAATAACAACGCGCTAAAACTTGCCGCAGCGAAATTAAAAGCTAGGTTCTTATCGTGTCCGCAAACCTTGTTACACGGCGATATGCACAGCGGCAGTATTTTTGTTGATAACAACACAACCAAGATGATCGACCCAGAGTTTGGCTTTTTTGGCCCAGTTGGTTTCGATATCGGTTCATTTATGGGTAATTTATTACTTAATTACTGCGCGCAAAATGGCCGTATAGCTGAATTAGCAAAGCGTCGCCAATATCAAACGCATTTATTAACATGCTTACAAGACTGTTATAGCCAGTTTGAAGAGCAGTGGTTGAACTTAGCAAGTAATGAGACAACCGATGTAAGCTTTGCTAACCGCGCNTTTACAGAAGATTACTTAAAAAGCGTGTTGCATGATGCCATTGGTTATTGCGGTGCAGAACTTATTCGCCGTACGATTGGCCTTGCCCACGTTGCTGACATTGACGGCATTGAAAACGAGCAAGCACGCTTAGCTGTGCAGCAACAAACCTTAGTGTTAGGCGAGCAATTGATGCTTAACGCAACAAGTTGCGANAATAAAGATGAATTTTTTACCTTATTGATCAGCTTATTAAACTAGTTATTCAGCTACCCAATGAATAAGGCGCTTATCGCGCCTTATTGAATCTCATCATTATTTATTGTAATGCTCATACATTTTATCAAGCGGTTCTGACAACCCATTTTCTTGTACAACACGCACATGGTGACGAGCAAGTTCTCGGGCGCTCGACACGCCACATGAATGAGCAATTAAGCCTGCACCGTAGTGAATAAACTTATTGTAATTTGCAACTCGCTGCGCTTTGTCTGTCACATCTAAGCCGCGTTGTAATCGCTCATTGTGCGTTGTAATACCGGTCGGGCAAGTATCTTTATTGCATTGTAATGCTTGAATACAGCCTAATGAAAACATATGNCCGCGCGCTGACACAATAAAATCAGCCCCCAAAGCCAATGCCCAAGCCACTTTCGACGGGACGATTAATTTACCCGATGCAATCACTTTNACCCGCTCTCTTAAACCATGTTTTTTCAACAAATCAACGACCAAAGGTAAGCTTTCTTTTAGAGGTAAACCAACAGAATCCATCAATGGCTGCGGGGCAGCCCCAGTGCCACCATCAGCACTATCAATGGTAATAAAGTCTGGTGCNGACTCAATACCGCGATTGTTAATTTCACTGAATAAGGTTTCAAGCCACGTATACTCACCGATTACTGCTTTAAATCCTGTGGGTTTTCCTGTCGTAGCTCTAACAGTTTCAATCATATCGAGTAAATCAGCAGGTTTTTTTATTTCTGGGTGCCCATTAGGGCTAATCGAGTCATGTCCTTCTGGTATGCCACGGATTTTAGCGATTTCTGCGGTGACTTTTCGGCCCGGCAACATGCCACCTTTGCCCGGTTTTGCGCCTTGGCTCATTTTAATTTCGAACATTTTNACTTGCTCATGACNAGCAATCGCTTTGAGNTTTTCGAGGCTCAGTTTGCCCTGCTCATCTCTGACACCATATTTTGCCGTACCAATCTGAAATACAATATCGGCTCCTCCTTCCAGATGATAAGGACTCAACCCCCCTTCACCTGTATTCATCCAGCANCCNGCTAGTTTTGCGCCTCGAGATAAAGCGCGAACAGCCGGTTTTGAAAGTGCTCCAAAGCTCATGCCCGAAATATTAAATAATGCATTGGTAGAATAAGGTTTTTCACAATAGGGTCCCAAGGTGACATGACTAGGTTCGAGTGCCTCTTCATCGAGCGTCGGAAATGCACAGTTCATGAACATCACAGTGCCTGTGGCTTCTAAGCTTTGAGTGGAACCAAATGCCGTGGTACGGTCAACGTTTTTTGCNGCNCGGTAGACCCAACTTCGATCGGCACGGTTAAACGGAAGCTCCTCTCTGTCCATCGCAAAAAAATACTGGCGAAAAAACTCACCTTGGCGTTCAAAAAAGTAACGAAAACGCCCTATCACAGGGTAATTACGACGAATAGCCTGTTTCGACTGCGTCACATCACTAATGTAAAAACAGATGATTACCAACAGCCCTATCCCTAACGCAAAGATAAACAAGCTGGCAAATACATCGATACTAAAAATTATAAAATCACTCATTCAAGACTCCTGTGTGATGATGACGTCCTTGCAAATCATATAAGCAGTTTAAAATACGCGCAACAA
>JGI25130J35507_1000176_pt1 | contig 21644 bp, 21 predicted proteins | sample ETNvirnome_2_300_FD_35507 | JGI IMG/M metagenome (IMG submission 35507)
CAGAACAAATCAAAAGATCAAATGGTAATATATCCATGCACTAATTCTGGATATGGCGTTAGCGTCGATGGGTCGGTATGTACCGAAGAATCGCCCTTAAACCCGGTTTCCTTGTACGGAAAAACTAAAGTTGCAGCAGAAGCCGACTACAAAAATGTTGACAACCACGTCACGTTTAGGCTCGCAACGGTATTTGGTCCCGGATCTCGAATGCGCACCGATTTGCTTGTTAATAACTTTGTTTTGAAGGCACTTAAAGATCGCATGCTTGTTCTTTACGAGTGCGAATTTATGAGAAACTACGTGCATTTAGCAGATGTTTGTCGAGCGTTTAGATTTGTGATTGATAACTGGGATTCTTGCAAGAACGAAACATATAATGTTGGCAATGATTCTATTAATATGAACAAACTACAGCTTGCTCAAACAATTCAGAATCACATTCCAATCGAGATCATTAAAGCAGAATTTAATTCCGATCCCGACGTTCGTGATTATATTGTTAGTAGCGAGAAGTTTTACTCAAAAGGTTTTGAGTGCAAATACGATCTTGATGATGGCATTAAACAACTTGTTAAAGCATATGCTATAATAGACTCACCATGGTATGCGAATTATTAAAATGATTTATGTATTTGATATAGACGGAACTATCTGCGAAAAGGATGAATTTTCTGATGCTAATTATGAAAGCTCTAAGCCAATCAAGGATAGAGTAAAGATCGTGAACAAGCTTTACGATGAAGGAAATACAATTATCTTTCAGACCGCCAGAGGCATGGGAAGATTTGAAAATGACGCCGAAAAGGCAATTAAAATGTTTTACGAGTTTACGGCAAAACAACTTAATAGTTGGGGTGTAAAATACCATCAATTATTTTTAGGTAAACCAGCTGGAAGCTTATACATAGATGATAAAGGAATGAGAGATATTCATTTTTTTGAACAAATGGGGGAAAATACATGAGCAGAAAGAAGCAGCCATTACCAATGAAGCACGTTCCAAAGGGCTGGGGATGGGAACGCTGGATTGTAAATTGTCCTGAGTACTGCGGCAAGCTTTTGTTTTTTAACAAAGGCAAACGCTGCTCCTGGCACTTCCATAAGATTAAAGATGAAGTGTTTTATCTGCAATCTGGAAAGATGATGGTTTATTATTCCATGAATGATGAGATAAAAGAAGCTAATCAAATTATTCTTAATGCAGGCGAAAAGTTTCACGTTCCAACTGGATTGAGACACCAAATGGTTGCGCTAGAAGATAGCGAGTTATTTGAATTTTCAACTGAGCATTTTGATAGCGACAGTCATAGAATTATAAAAGGAGATTAAATAAATGGCAGAACAAAGGCAATTTTTAGAGGTTAGTGTAAAAACAGATCACCCTCACCCACTAGAATCCCCAGACTACTTGGATCCAGCTGGCTCAATTGAAGATAATAGCAGTAATCAATATTTTTTATATGAAATAGAAAAAGCTTTCTCTGGTCTTCCATTTAGGCTTCTGGACTTAGGCTGTGCCGGCGGCCAATTTGTTGTAGATGTTTATAACAAAGGATTTCCATGGCTAGCTGTTGGGATAGAAGGTGGAAATATTTTGGGGATGACCGAAGAGTTTGAGCCTCGCGAGCATAATACAGGAGTTCTTACAGCTCCTGCCGGCGCCCATAATTGGAAATTATATAAAGATAAGTGTCTCTTTCATGCAGACATAAGTAAGCCTTTTGAAATATTAGGACAATCCAGCATTCCCTTGCAGTTTAGTCTTATAACTGCATATGAATTTCTTGAGCACCCGTTGCCTGAAGAGATTCCTGGGATTTTAGAAAACGTAAAAAAGCACTTACATACTGGCGGGTTTTTTATAGGCACTATCAATTTAAGCCCGGGCAATCATCATCGCTGCGGAAAACCAGTTGAATGGTGGAATAATATATTTGAAGAACATGGATTTGAGATGCACCAATATCCATTTAATACATCTCCTCGCACAGGTCTTGAATATATTTCGAATTTAATTAAATTACAATCTGAAAACCCTAGTGTGCCAAGAGAGCGAATAGTATCGCGAGATGAGACTGTGATTGGCCCAGAGGCTATTGAACAACAGCTTATTAATATGAGGGCTCCTAATCATTTATCGAGCCTAGGTGGCTGCAATGAGTATAATTACCCTTTTTGTGCAATGTTAAAGAGAGAACTATGACACAAAGAAAATATTTACCAACTCTTTCGGAGTTGATTGATCGACTTTCGATCGCTCAATTAAAAGAAGTTTTTATTACCGAACACAAAGAGGAATACGCACAAGAAATATCTGATATTTGTCACGATATTCAATTAGTTTTAGATAAAAGCGATGATATTAATGCCGGAACCATACGCGCTATTGTTGTTTTATCACAAATGAATTTGCATATTTGGCACAACGAGTCAAATTATCGCAAGGGCATTAAAGATGGCAACAATTTAGAACTAACACACGGTCTTAATGGAATCCGCAATACTGCCAAGAATAAAATTCAAGAACTATCTGGAGGCCGCAAAGACTATAAAATCGATTGTCTTGCGGCTGAATTTAAAGATTGGGATATTAGCTGGGAATGAAAGTTCTTGTTATTGGAGATAGCTGCAAGGATGTGTTTGTTTATGGAAGCTGTAGTCGTATGGCTCCAGCGGCTCCAGTACCGGTATTTATTCCACAGTATCTAAAAAATAACAAGGGCATGGCCGGCAATGTATATGAAAATTTTCGTTCTTTGGGTGTTATTTGTGATTTAATAACGAACACAAGCGAGATTACAAAGACAAGATATATCGATCAAATCACAAATCATATGATCATTAGAGTAGATTCTGGAGAAGAAAAAATAGAAAGAGCCGCAGATCTTGATAAAATTGAATATTCCGATTACAACGCCGTAATAATTTCTGATTACAACAAGGGCTTTTTAGCCGAACAGGATATTCAGCTTATATCAGAACATCATGAACTAGTATTCATGGATACAAAAAAATTATTGGGCGATTGGGCCAAAGCAGTCGATTTTATAAAAATTAATGAAGAAGAGCACAATAGAACCAAACATTTGCTGACTGACAAAACTTGGTTTGATAAGAAGCTTATTGTTACAGTGGGATCTAATGGATGTTTGTACAATGGTGAGCATTTTCCGGTTGAGAAAGTAGAGATAAAAGATTTGACTGGCGCAGGAGATTCGTTTTTGACAGGCTTTGTTTACAGATATCTTGAAACAAAAGATGTCTCCGACGCTTTGAAATTTGCAAACGAGTGTGCCACTAAAGTTGTTCAACAAAAAGGAGTTAATACGATTAATGACATTTAAAGAATACTATGAATATTATCTAACATTACACCAAAACCCCACAAACAGATATTTGCACGTATTGGGGCAGATGGTAACAATTAGTTATATCGTCTCGGCGATTGTGATCGGATGGTGGTGGGGGCTATTAGCAGCACCATTTGTGGTATATCCGTTTGCTTGGAGTGGCCACTTTTTCTTTGAGAAGAATAGACCTGCAGCATTTTCTCGTCCAATTTGGGCCAAAGCCTGTGATTGGATAATGCTAAAAGATATATTAACAGGAAAATTAAAGTGAATAAAGAATTACATTTATGTGCGGTCGTATCCGACAGCTATCTTCAAATTTATGAAAAAATATTTAATAGAACATTGCCAAAAGAATTTGGTAGTGTCAATATATTGCACGTGCGAGATCATGATTCACACCCTGGTCTTGTTGGAGAACATAATTTTAAATGTATAAATTATAAGAAATTAGAATTTGTATCGGAACAACTGATGGCTCACGAGGGCGATAATTTATTGGTTTTAGATGTTGATATTGTTTGCTTTCAAAATTTTAAAAATGAGATCAACACCCTACTAAAGGATAATGATATGGTTTTTCAACATAATCCACATTATAAACATGTACCCTATTGTATTGGTGTGTGGGGGCTTCAATGTAATAGAAAAAATATGATGTTTTTTGGTAAAGAGGTGATGCCAAGAGCAGAAGCCTTATTAATAACTCAAGAACAATGGGATCAATTGTATGGAAAAGAGGTTTCATCTGCGTGGTACCACCATCTTGGTGGTGAGCAGAAGATTTACGACGGCGATCAGTGTGTTATTAATGCCGCTCTACTTGAGGGTGATATGGGAAAAGATATTAAAGTTTCAATATTGCCCGATACATACACGCAATATCCAAATGGCGGGAAAGAGCCCGAAAATTGTGTATTATATCATGGTTCCGGTACAGAACCGGGAGCAATAGAAAAAGCAAAGCACTTAGTTAATGTATATGAAGCGATCAAGAAGAAATTAAAGTGAAGTTAGTTTGGGTAAATGGCTGTTTTGATGTTTTACATCGTGGGCATTTTGAAATGCTTAAATATGCCAAATCATTGGGAGAATTTTTAGTCATTGGAATAGATTCAGACAACAAGGTTAAAGAAGATAAAGGACAAGATCGTCCTTTTAACAATGTAGAGGATCGACAATTCGCGCTAGAGTCAATCAAATATGTTGATAAAGTAATGATTTTTGAGTCAAAAGCAGAATTAGAATTTATTTTAGAAAATTTAGAACCAGATTATATGGTTATTGGTTCAGATTGGAAAGATAAAGAAGTTGTAGGTGAGCAATATTGCACAGAATTAAAATTTTTTGATAGAATAGAGGGATATTCAACAACAAATATTTTGGAAGGAATTAAGTGAAACTAGTTGTAATTACAGGATGCTTGGGCTTAATTGGTTCCCATGTTGCTCGGCAATGTCTTGAAAAAGGCTGGAAAGTATATGGAATAGATTGCTGCACATATGCGGCAAATATGCAGTTTCTAGATGAATTCGGTCGTTATAAAAACTTTACATTCACCCAGGACAACATCGCCAATCTCAAATATCTTCCAGATTGTGATTATGTTATAAACGTTGCAGCTGAATCACACGTAGGAAACAGCATCGTTGATAGTACAGATTTTATACAATCAAACATTGTTGGTGTTAAAAATCTTCTAGACTTAATCAGGAATAAACAAGGAAATGTTAGCGATAAGCCGGTGTTTTTTCATTTTAGCACAGATGAGGTTTATGGAGATATTACAGAAGGCGAACATGTTGAAACTGATATTTTAAAACCAAGCAATCCATATTCGGCCTCTAAGGCGGCCGCTGATATGTTGGTGTTGGCATGGGCCCGCACGTATAATATTAATTATTTAATTTTACGACCAACGAATAACTATGGAATAGGGCAGTATCCAGAAAAATTGATTCCTGTTACTGTCAAGCTTTTAATGAGAAATAAGAAAGTTAAACTTCATGATAAAGGTGAGCCGATCAGAAATTGGCTTCATTCCGATGATACAGCAACAGCCGTTGTTGCTCTAATTGAATCTGGCGCCACTAATAATATTTATAATGTGGCCGGCGGCTTTGAACAAAAAAATATAGAAACAGTCTCTAAAGTGTTTGAATGCTATTTTAACGAAAAGAGAGACTGGAGCGAATATCTTGATCTCTCATACGTTAGAGAAGGTCAAGATATTCGTTATGCTTTAAATGATGATAAGCTTCGTTCGCTTGGATGGAAGCCGCAAAAAGAATTTAATCAGCAGATTAAACAAATAGTTGAATATTATAAACAAAATTTCAAATGGTAAGGAGAGAAAATGCAACTATCAAATCAGGCACTTGGTGCCATCATGATGGCTCTACAAGAGTCACTTTTAAATGAACTGGACATTGTTCCAATCTTAAGGGGTTTTGAGTTATCAGAATCAGACGATGGCCTTGTGGTCACAAATCCCCCAACAGTTAGATTTACGGATAACAGTGAAATCACACAGGAAGATTTGGAAAATATGGCCAGTTCAAGAAATGCCTAGATATAGGTATATGTGCGAAGAATGCACACTCACTTTCACGTTGATTCACGGTATTAATGAAATACTTGTTGACTGTCAAGAATGTGGAGCATCTCAAAGCATGCGAAAATTATTGTCTACGCCCATGATAATAAAGGATGATATTGAAATCAAACAAAATAAAATAGGCGAATTGACGAAAGAATATATAGAAGAAAATCGTAAAATTTTACAACAACAAAAAGAGAAGGCAAAAAAGGAAGAACATGAGTCGACTTGAAATAATATTATCTGCTATTGTTTTTATCTCCGTTATCTTTAATATTGGAATTTTTATATATGCAAGAGCGGCCATAACAAGATTGCTATCAGTCTCAGAGGAATTAGGAGATCTGCAGGCGATGGTTAATTCTTTTGCAAGTCACTTAAAAGTGGTTTATGAACTAGAAACATTTTACGGAGACGAGACCTTAAAACACTTGCTTGAACACGCGATTTCCTTCAACGAGCAGCTTGATACTTTTGAATATATATATTCTCTAACAGAACCAGAATCAGAAGAAGGAACACTCATTAATGACGATCAAGAAGACGCGCCCACGGAAACGTAAAAAGAAAAATTATTATTTTACTCAAGAGCACGAAGACGCAATAGTAAGATATACACAAACTAATTGTATTAGAGAAAGAACTGAATTATATGTAAAATGGATCCAGCCAGCATTTAATGAAATGGTTGATAAGATTGTTTTTACATATAAATTTACCAATCTTCCAAATTGCGACTCACTAAGAGATGAGTGTAAGATATGGTTAATGACAATTCTCGATAAGTATGATCAAAGCAAGGGCTCCAAAGCCTTTTCTTACTTTTCGGTTATTACAAAAAATTGGTTTATTCACAAAGTTAAAAGACAACAGAAGCGTAATAAACGTGAAATTGACTATGATAATATATCTAAAAGATTTGAAGAAGAGTTTCTTTCTACTAATGAATCATATCTGACACAAAGAGAAGAAGAAGAATTTTGGAATTCATTTTATATTGAATTACAATCTTGGGATACAGCTACAATGAAAGATAATGATTTAAGAGTATACAAGGCAATTATTATACTGTTTGAATCGAAAGAAGATATCGATATTTTTAATAAAAAAGCTATTTATTTATATCTTCGTGAAATAACGGGCTTGAACACCAAACAGATTGTTAATTCATTGAAGAAATTTCGTAAAAAATATCATGTTTTTAAACAAGATTGGGAAAATGGAGAGCTATGAGCAAAAAAGATTTGGAATCTCTAATTGATGAGGCGTTAGATAACATTCGTAATGACAGAAAATCTGCGAGAGAGTTTCTAAACGAGATTGCAAATCAAATAGCAAACGATGCCGAACAAAACAAATACCTAAGTCCCGTCGCCGCGAAACACATAGAAACACTCCAGAGGTCAAACGAACAGTTAGTTAAACTTATCGGTCTCCGCCAGAAAGGACAAACAAAATCAACATCTCTTTCTGAAGAAGACAAAGATAGTTTATTTGATATGATTCAGGGAGACATTTAAGTGGCAAAAGAACTTACATCAAAAGATAGCGTATCAACTCCGCGTACTGCTGCCGAAGCCGGTTTGCGGCGTTTGCGCCAAGGCTTTGTTTACGATAAGTTTGGAATTAAAACAAAATTTCAAGCTCAAGTATTAACGCGCCCAATCTCTACAACAGGTCGCGAAAAAAAGAGTGATATAACTCTTCAATATGCTAAATTTATGTATAAAGCAAGAATTTTGGGAAATCCATCGCCACATGATTATTTGCCGGATCCGTGCGATGCATCTTTGGCTATAAAACAGAAAGAGGCACTAAAACTTATTGGCTTTCATACTACGTTTATTTCTAATTCAGATTTTGCTCGCGATATTCAAGATCCTCCAAAAATTGGGGATATCGTAGATGTTAGACTGGAGCCAGGAAAACATTCTTACGATCTACAAGCGGGTACGCATTTAGGCACCATTAATCTTAACAATGCTACAGTACGAGATCCCGCAGAAGGCACGAGAACATTAGTAAGTTGTGAATCTTTAACAGATCTATTTGGTGAAGGAAATGTACCAGTTATGAACGAACGCCGTAGATCTAAAGTTGTAGCGGGTGGCTCCTTGACTGATCCCGGCGCCACAGCTAGAATTCCTTCACGCGCCGAAATAGATTATGGCGCCGGCACCGATCCGCCTAAAAGATTCGAACAATTTGACAAAGAATATAATCTTTGGAGATCTGGCCAGCCAACCGCAAAACAACTAGCTTGGATTATTGATACTTATGATATTAAATATGTCGTTAGAATGAACGAAAATGAAGGCGGCATGGTTATGGCAGATGAAAAAGGAGTATGCGATGCAAAATCATGCGTCTATAATTTCGGACAATCCGGAACACCCACTTATATAGACGCTCACAGCGGATACAAACGCTTTCAAGGCTTTACTTCTTCTAAGCGAGAAGTATTCGAAATATTTAAAAAGAAAAATGTATTAGTACACTGCAGCGCTGGTAAAGATCGAACAGGATATATAGTTGCCGCTTGGATTGACAAACGAGTCCGAGATGACAGCTCGGGCATAAATCCAAGTGACTTTCCTAGTGGTGTATCGTCTGCCATCAATGAAACAGATAATACTAAACGTCGAGAAGTACTTTGGCAGTATACCATCGCATTTAATAATTGGGGCGGCTCCGGTGGCCACGTGTGCGCGGCCCAGGATGGCCGCGGCAATACAAATTGGGGATATGGGAGATATTTGGATGGGTTTTATCCGCTAAATGAGTGGTGTAATTCTACTATCGGATCTGACCCCTCAGATAGAAAAAAATGTCGTATATGTGATAACCTTGATCAATATAAATAAGGATGGCAATAAGCCGTAAAGGAGAGTTCATAAATTGGCGAAAGAATATTTTGAAAAAGGTGATGTATCAAACTCAACAAGCGCTCTTGATGCTTATGGTCAGTGTTACACCCAAGGTTTCGCGCTCATTTATGATGAATATGGCAATATCAAAACAGAATTTCAAGCACAAGTATTATCAAGACCAATTCTCACAACAGGTCGCGAAAGTGGCGATGGTGACTCTCAGCACGCAAAATTTATGTACCAAGGCCGCATTAAGCACAACCCTTCCCCGCATGATTATTTACCAGATCCGTGTGATGCTTCTCTCGCATTAAGCGAAGAAGAAGCGCTTGAATTGATTGTTTGTCATACGACATTTTATTCTAATTCGGATCTTGCACATCTTGGTTATGATACCCCAAAAATTGGCGACATTGTAAATGTTAAATTAGAGCCCGGTGATTTTTCTTATAATTTAGCAGATGGGACACATTTAAATACTATAAATACTAATAATGCTACAGTACGAGATCCCGCACTGGGCGAAAACACAATATTGGAATGTAAATCCTTAGTAGATTTATTTGGCGCCGGCGCCGTTCCGTTTCTTGGAACATATGCGTCATCCGGCCTAGGCGCCAGTTCCGGACGCAATATGGGTATAGGCACGCTTGATGCCAAGGAGGTTCCAAAAGAAGATCTCCTAGCGCTCGCCAAGCGATGTAGGGGCCCGGATTATTTAGGCCCGTCCTCCGTTACTAATCTAGGCGCCACCATCGGCCTCACCGGGATGAAAGAAGGCAAACAAGAAGATCTCTGCTGTGGAACGGACAAAATCGTTGCAATTGCGAGCACTGAGACAAAAATTTGGACATGGAACTGGCTCGACCAGCGCACCGAACCAATTACCATCGACCATACCCTTGGTGACGATGAATATATAAAAGCACTTGGAACGGTTGCGGTTCGTAATCCAGAGTTTTTATGTATAGCTCAATTGAGAGTTATTGAAAACTATGCTAAAATTTGTGAAATACAATCGATAGGCGCCCGAGAAATTCACAGAAGGGCAGCGATAGCGGATCCCCGACTTGTAGAGGAACATCAGCGAAAACCTGGAGACAATTATGGGCCCATGACCGATATGGTTAGGCTTAAAAGTGGTTGGGCATGGACTCCTGATTGCGGCCATAAACTATGTCGAAAATTTGGCTCTTCTAATCTTCTGCCCGAGATGTACAAATGTCATAAGTTGCCTTCTGGCCGCGGCACTACTTATACCGATGCAGATCGTCAGCGAGATCAACGTCTTCTTGGCGGCCATGGAAGCGGTTAAAAATAAGGAAATGTTATGAGCGAAGAAATAGTCGATAAAGATGATGTATCCTCCCCAAAAACTGCAGTTGGGGCGTGGTTCCGTTCTATTACTCAAGGTTTTGTTTATGATGAATTTGGAATTAAGACAGAATTTCAAGCAAAAGTATTAGCAAGACCAATTTTCACAAGCGGTAGAGAAAAAGCCGGCGAGAATACAACTCAACATTCCAAGTATATGTTCAAGGCAAGAGTCTTAGGAAATCCATCACCACATGATTATCTGCCTGATCCCTGTGATGCCAGCATTGCAGCCAACGAAGAAGAGGCTCTACAGGTTATTGGGTTTCACACAACCTTTATATCTAATTCGGATTTTGCTGTCTCTGGGTTTCACGCCCCAAAAGTTGGTGATTTAGTGAATGTTAGATTAGAGCCAGGAAAATTTTCTTATGATCTGCAGACGGGAACACATTTAGGTATTGTTAATGTGAATAATGCAATAGTAAGACAGCCATCGGGAGAGACAAAAGAACAGAAAATCTGTACATCATTGGTTGAACTATTTGGCACTGGGGAGATATCAATAGGTGAAATAGGAGAGATATACGGTGTTCGTGCTGGCGAAGTTGCTACTCCTATTACGGGCGCCCCAGCGCAAAGCGGAGTTGACTTTTATCACAAGCTAAGAGACAGTCTTTATTTTAAAGCTTATTCAAATAATTTCTTAATTGGTTTAATGGTTAATGCGCAAAACGAGTCGACTCGCAATCTTAATATTTTTCACGGAGACTGTGGATCGTCCAATCCCAATAGTTTATCCATTAGTGGTCGAAAATGTTGTTCATTTGGATATTGGCATCTTAATATATGCGCCGGCGCCGGCAGGCCCTATATAGAGTGGCTTAACAGTGATTTTGCTAAAGGCCCCGGCACCACTCACGGCGCCGATTGGGTAAATTATGATGATTTACCAGATGATAGTGCGCGATATAATATGCTAATAAAATGGGACAATCAAGCACATTGGCTGAGCTGGCATTTGAAAGGAGAGATATTCAACGGCCTTACCGGTAGCGATAACCTACCAAAACCAAAATATACAGACAAATCTATTGGGCCCCGCCCATGGGCTCAACACCTTTCACATTATTTTGAGAGATGCGATGGCTGTTTTAGAGGCGAGAGAGAATATAAAGAACGAGGCCTCACCGCTGCCAGCTATGCGGCTGGAGACTTAAGCAGCGAAGTAGACACACAATAAAATAAGGAATTACAAAATGGGAAAAAGAAAAAAGGGCCTTGAAGCCTCTGAGCAAAATGAAAAACTTTGGAATAGTGATGCACTCAGCGAAGAGCGCGCAAAATATATTAAAACGTTAGAACAGCTATATGCTGAAGATTATCCAGTTAATACGCTCCCTGCGGCCTCCGGAATCTTTCACCAAGAAGTGCCGGCACCTCTATTAAATTTTCAATATTCGGGAGATGAACATATTGTGGCTCAAAATAAGCCACAATCTGCAGCAATTGTTTTGGCAAAAGATCGCCCCAGCACGTTGTTAAGCGGTTATGGTCGCGATGGCGCCATGAGAGCTAACACAATTGATATGGTGGTTGGGCGCCTCTCGTCGGCCGCCGGCGGCTTCGGACCAGAAGACGGCGCCCCAGCTGACAATGATTTTATAACAGACGCCGCCCGAATTTATATTAGTGAGATGACGGACATAGATCTAAACTTTGGATTATCAGCCAATGAGCATGCTCTCACGGGCCCCGCATCAGCAAGATCTGGAATTGGTATAAAAGCAGATCATGTAAGAGTAATAGGAAGAGAGGGAATTAAAATAGTCACTGGAAAAGCAAAAGGAGGCTTTAAAGGATTAGGCCCCCACGGTGAATTAAATTCTAGAGGCGCCTCTATTATGCAGCCAAACCCGCCTATTGAATTAAATGCCGGCAATGTGTCGGGAACAAGAAATGTAAGAGGCAATACCTTTGTATCTCCATCTAAGATTGATTTACTGCAGCCAGTCGCCATGGGAAAAAATGTTAAAGACGGCTTAAATGAACTAAGTCTCCTTATAGATGAAATTCTGGGTACGATGTTTAACATGACATTGGCCTTAAATACAGTATTTGGAGTGTTAGCAATTACTCCAATTGCGCCGCATGCTGCAGCGTGCTCAGCATTGCTTACATATCTTGTTACAAATACACAACCAAGCTTGCACCATACTAGAGCTAGCCTAAATGTGTGGAATGTGAATTATTTAGAACATCCTGGGTACAAATATGTTTGCAGTCGAAATGTTTGGACAAGCTAATTATATTGGATAAGAAATGGCTGAATCAAAATTTTTAAATTATCAAGATAAGACTGGCGATGGATTAATTGATGTCTGCGAAGATGTAACTGAAGTCGAAGAGGTCTCAAATTGTCCCGACAAATGTATTCCTAATGGCGCCACCTTTACTCCAGATTGGAAAACCAGAACAATTGATGAGCCATTCTTAAACGAAAAAGATTGTTTTTATTATATAACGGCCGTCACAAAATATAGCACTACAGGTGCAGATGAAGATTCATCGGATGCGGAAGCCCGCGCTGCTCTGCGAGAAATTTATTTAGAGTACCATGACAATGCCGCCGAATCATTATTAATAAACCTTGACAAAGATAGTTCAAATGATTCTATACAATTATTAAAACAGTCATTATATTTTCATAATTATGATTTAAATTATCGTCAAGGTTCTCGTTTAAAATTATTATATACTGTTCCTTCTGAAAACTTGTCATCTTTTGAGGCCGCCTCCGAAGATACAGAAACAACAACCGGAGAAACTTCTTTTGATTCTGAGCACAAACATCAATATGAAGTAGATTCTAGCGGTGATGGGTGGGCCCTTGAAGCGACTCATCCAGATGAGATAGAAATCAAACACAAACACAAAGTAGTGGGTTGGGAAGTAGAAGAAGCAGAGAGCGATTGTTATCCTAATTGCAAAGATTTTTATGAAGTAGAGGGCGTTGGTCCTCATATTCACATTATAGAGCAGCCCGAAGAAGAAATACCCGCTGTATCTGTTACATATTCTATTGAGGATTTTAAATCAAAACTTTTGGCCGTAAGAAAGGGCCTTAGTCTTTATTCCAGATATTATAGAGTTTATAATACTATTGATGCCGGCGTCTTTGTTTTTTCAGGTTCTAAAAAGGTTTTTACCAAAGATCAATTTGATAATTATGGCGATATCGGTTTTGGACCATCGATCCTTTATGATGCATATAAACAATTAGAAAGCTTTCTGGCTGGAAAAAATATGTATTTGGGCGGTCTGTTTAAAGATAAAAAGGTATCTGAAATAACACTTACATTTTCTGGTAAATTTAAGCTTACTAAATTAGAAGTAGTGGTTGCTGGTTGTGAACATAAGCCAAAAATATTTCGTAAAAAGACATTAAATAAAACATTAAATAAAAAATCTGCATTCAAAGATCCTACCGCAATGTCATATCTTGCTAAATTAGATACAATGGAGAATGATCTTAAAGCAAGAGAGCCGCGCCCATGGGTTGAATTTATGGTGGAATATACATATCCGCCCATTGTAGAAAAATTTAATTATCCTTATAATCGAGATAATGTTGAAGATGCAGTTGAAAGTTGTGTTGCTAAAGCACTAGAAGAGGAGGGAAAACAGTTTGGCCAAGATCTTTTAGATGAAGTCTTTGGCCTAGGCGATGCAATTGCATATCAGTTTCATAAAAGATTATGCAAGAAAGATAATGAAGATCTTGATAAAGAATTAAAAGATCTGGGATTAAAAGTTAATGAAAAAGGTCTTATTGTAAAAGACAAAGAGGCAGATAAAAATATGCGCGCCCTAGCTAAGGAGCAGGCATTCAAAACTGTTAAAACTAAAGATCAAGTATTTGTAGAATTGTGCGCCCGATTTGCTGGCGCCGGTATGAGCTGGGGAGGATTAGATATACTCGATGAGATTTGGAATAGTCTCGATAGGCTTAAGGTATGTGGCCTAACAGCTTTGGCGATGGACGCGGTTTCATGTTTGTTTGGCAGCTTAACGCTTGAAGAGGGATTAAGCAGTATCACTAAAGCGGCTTTAAAGGGCATGTCTGTCGATAATTTAGGAGATTTATTTGTTGGATTGCCTCCTGCTAAAAAAGAAATGATCAAAAAACTTGCAGATCAAAAATTAGCAAGTGGACAATTATTTAAACCGGGATCTAATCTTCAAGATTTATCTGATCAAGAAAAAACAAACTATACTGTTCCATGGGAAGACTCTAAAAAGTCTGAAAATATAGAGGGCGACTATGGAGAAAAGACAAGAAAACAAAAGCGTGAAGTTCGTCGAAATGCCCGACAAAACAACCAAGAAGAAGTTGGCGCTAGCGGTTTAGATCCGGCAGATCAGCGAACATTGGCACAACAATATGATGTAGCCGGACAAGCAAACAAACAATTAAACCAAGGTGTCGTTATAGAAGCATATGCTAGCGCAATTATAGAAGTATACGCTTCGGATCTGCTTGGGTTGGTTGATTTATTAAATAAATATCCGGGCGCCCAACTAATAGCAAAATTATTAGCTCCAGCAAGCTGTACAAGGCCTCCGGTATTGGATCCAAATATGTTTGATTTTATTAAATCTATAGATTTGCCATTCTGTCAAAATAATTTTGATATTGTTTTGCCCGCATTGTCAAATCCATTTGGCTGGCTACCGAAAATCAAAGATTTTAGTAAAGCACTCTATAGCGCCATCAGAATAGCAATTCAACAAGTGCTTGTTCAGATTATGATGAAGCTTATGATGAAAATTTGTGAATTAATCGGAAAAGCAACTTGCGAAGCTATGGCACTTGGAGGAGATATGTTAATCGGAATAGCTTCTGGTGGCCGCGAAGAATTTGCACAAATAATTAAAGAATCTCTTTGCGGCGAAGAGGCCTCAAACGATCAGGTAGACAAGGCGATAGAAGAACTTTTTGAAAATTTGGGCCCCGGAGCCGCAGAATTGGCCAACAAAGAGCAAGCCCTTCAATTTGCAGGAGACATATCGTCAGCTACCACAAGAAGAGAGTTAATGAACGCATTTTTAGGAAATTGTTCTCCTGGGATGTTAGATGTAGCAGACGGTCTTATTGAATATGAATATCCTAATTTTAGACAAAGCATGCCCAACAAACAAGCGATTTGTAATTTTTTCAAAGGAGTTGGAAATGTATTCCCCGCAGATGTAAAAGATGCAATGAAAGATTTTGTTGATGAATTGCCAGAAGATGATCAGATGCCGGCAAACCCAAGCCTATGTGCCACGCCAGAACAACTAAAAGACTTTTGTGATTTAAGAAAAGGGCTGATGACCGGCCGCGCAAGCCCCACTCAAATTGAAAATATGTGCGAGAATCTAAGGGGCGATTTATTGGGAGATATGGATGACTTACAAAATGCACTGCAAGGTGGTCTTCCAAATTATATTGACTCAAATATGCCGCCTTTAATGTCAGATCCTGGCTGTAATAATGGAATAATTCCGTTTGAAACCGAAGAAGCAGCTCAAACAACTGCTGCCGCATTAAGCAATCAACTAGAGATGCTAAAAGTAGCATATTCCAAGGATCTTTTGAATAATGGCCCGGGCGAAAGAAACTGGGGATTGATAAATATGATTTTATCTGATACAACCGGAAGACCTTATACTTCTCATGTTAGAAAAGCAAGTATCTTTAAAAATTATGTTGATTTTTATGGTGGTAATACCGAAGGGCTGTTTGGTGATCCAGAGGGAGCGTTCCCCGAAAAAGTCGCAGAGTGGCTGCAGCAGCAAATGGGCGCCTTAACTGAAACAATAAATTTTGAATCAAACAATGAACTACAAACCACGCGAACATTTACTAAAACTTTTGATCAGCTAGGTATTGATAATCTATATGGAGCCGGCATAAATTATTTAGAGCTTCCAGATTTAGGATATAATGTCGTTATAGTTCCAGACGCAGAAAATCAAAAAATTAAATTTGTAAAACCAGCTCGTAAAAAAGATTCAGATCTTCAACTATATTTTGAAGATAATGCAAAGGGTCTTAAAACAGCCGATGGCGAAAATTATTCATATGGATATGCAATTGACTTTTATTTATCAGATTTACAAGCTTCTGGCTCTTATGCAACCAACTTGCCTAGTGATAATGCAAGAGTTGTTATTACAGATTTTCTCAACCAAGGCGTTAATTTGGACTTATCTCCGCTTTCTTTGATGGAAAGCGCTGGCTCTGCTTTAGATGCTCTAAAATTAAATAAACAAGTAATACCCGATCGACGTTATGAATTTTTAGCCGTCGATGATACTCTTGATGAAATAGACAACAGTTTATATACTGACTTTTTAACATGTTTTGAGGAGAAGAGAGACTATATTCCTCAAGTAATTTTGCTTAAAGAGATTTTAAATCAAAATGATGGATCTTATAGCAATGATGAAATAAAAACACTTTATGATTCTATGATGACAACGTTTATGTCAAAAATACTTACTGATGTTGCTGGTGATGAAGAAAATCCCGCATTTTCATTTGGCGCGCAGTTTGATGATTTGTCAGAAGATGACATAAAATATGTTGTAAACGCAAATGACACTTTGTCTGATGGAGATACACTTTATAGTGAAGCAGAAATGAGCGATGAAGAAGGTGGCACGCGTTTAATAGAAAATGATGATATGGTTATGGGCGTAAGTCGAATGCAATGGAGATTTGATGCAGAAGTAAGTGAAAGAGAAAATAGAGTTTTTTATCTCGATCCATCAAAATACGGCGGCAGCTATAACAACCCGCCAGTGTATATAAAGCCGGTAGAAAATAAAGGCTGGCTTGGATTATCTAAATCTCTCTTTCCAGATTTAAGCCCCTGTAAGCCGAGTAAAACAGATTTAGTTGATTTTGGGGATATTCAAGATAGAATTCAGAACAACTATAATTCAATTCCAGAAGACGAAAGGCTCGAATCTGACCCGGAGTGCGTTAGAGAGTTACCATATCATAAAATTCTTGATAGGGCTTCTGTCGCGGGATTAGAAGGTCTAATATTGGCTCTTATAAGAATTTTTTGTAGTGTTCATGTTGTTAAATCAATGGCAACTTTTAGTAAATTTAAGCCAGATTTTCCTAATATGTTTAGTTCTTTATACGCTTCATATATTGTTGAAAATATGCAAGAAAGCTTTTTAGATGCACAGTCGGCATTTTGGGAAGCGCTTAATCCGTTTAAAGATACCGAATTTTGGTATTTATTTTTAGAACAGGCTGTACAAATGTACTCCAGAAAAATGGATAGCGGTGAAGTTCAAGATCCCACTCAAGCAGTAGTTGATGCAATGGTGAGAATTAATGATGCACAAGAGCAGTTTCAATATCCTTATCGTGAAGATTTAACTAAAGCTAAGGAAGTTGGTGAAGTTGGAGGCCTTCGTACTCTCAAAAATTATAGGCTTGACAAAAAGATCGACTTTTTAAAGGAAACTGAAGAATATTCTAAAATTGTTTTAATTGAATTAGTAAAAGAACAATTAAGCTTTGTCGGCGACAAGGTTGTCGGAAATCTTGAAGAATTAGATTTAAATCCTAAAGTTACCGATTTAGGATATTATGTGCTTCAGAACTTTACACAAGGAGGTCTCCCTCCAGAAGATCCAGAAGATCCAGAAGTCACAGGTCTTGAATTAGATAAAAAAATTGTAGAACAGGTTGCGTCTTTGCCCACAGAAGGAAGCGAATTATATACTACCGGCGGCGAATTTGTTGTGGCTGAAGATAATGATGAAACAGATTATGGCGTTAATGATGATTACGTTGGATATTACCATGTTCATTCGGATGACGAAGGAAATCCGATATATATGGCAGGAGAATTTCACACATCTATGTCGCACGATCTTTTAAAGCCAGTTGCAAATCAACTAATTGTTCCAATTGGAGATGTAGAAGAATATGGTTTTGAACCAATTGCTGCAGTAGAAGTAGGGGCCACAGCACAAGCTGCCCTGGATGCTGCGCAGCTTGTGATTGATTTGGCACAAGAAGCAGTAGATAGCAGCCCTCTTGATGACACCCTGCAGTCCGCACTCGATGCGGCAATTGCCGCATATGAGGTTGTTCTTGGTACTTTTGGATTAGATTTGGAAGCTATGGACGCAGGAAATCGATCATTTCTTATAGAAAAATATATTAGCATCGATGGTGAAAAATATAACACATCTGAAGCCATAGATATGATTAAACAAAACAACAATAGCCTTAATATTTCTGATGTTTATCCTGGTACGCTTCAACAAGTCGCTAATCCCGATGGAGATGTTGTTGGCCTTGTTGGCTTTCTTGGGGTGCGATATGGTTTACAATTTTCTATGATAATAGACGGAGAAAAAATACCAATTGCCGTAACAGAAGTCGATGCTTTAGATCTAACAATAGGAGAAATTCAGCCTTTTGAGGGAAATAGTAAATTATTGCTTTGCTTAATTAATAATTTAAAAGAACATAGAGCGTTTAAATTAATGTTTAAATATATATTTTCTTTAACTAAATTGACTTCTCTTGTGGCTATTTACAATGACATGGGATTTTTACCTTCTATTGGTGAGATAACTGTTTCTCGATCCTCGGACGCCGGCGGTACCGTTACAGTTAAACAGACCGAAGATAGTGCCGGTAACAATGTGTATGATTATGCTTATACTTATACAGATGGCTGGCAACATAAAGCCGACAGATCGGTCGGACGTTTTATTGGAAATGGTATCTTTTATTTACATTTTGATAAATGGGATCAAGAGCTTTTAATAAACTCAAAAGCAAGGGCCAAAAAGCTATTTAAAGAATATTATAATTCTAAAGATATGCGACCACCAAACTTTGGACTTGATTTGCCATCCATAGACTTTATAAAAAGACTGAGAAAACCATTTAATCCACGCCCAGGAGCACATCTTTTTCCACGCTGGCGCTTGAAAAAGCTTAAAGATAATCCTTTTGATGCAAATGGACAACTTTGTGAAAAGGATGATACTTAATTAAGGGAACACAATATGGCCTCATTATCAGTTAAATTACCTTTGACACTTAGTTCGATTGACGGATTCACAATGAATAAGAGTTTTTCATCGCTAATCAAACAAAATCTTAAAGCGATATGTTTAACAAATCCGGGCGAAAGGGTGATGGAGCCTCAATTTGGCGCCGGCATTCAAACATTTTTATTTGCAGGATTCAGCGAAGGTGTGCCGGCCCAAATTAATTCGGCAATAAGAGAACAAGTAAAAACATATTTACCAATAATAAATATAGAAGATTTAATAATTACAGAAGCGCCAGAATACAATAGACTTGAAATACAAATAAGATATTCTATTCCAACGCTAAATGTAAAAGATTTACTACAGTTCACTATTTAAAAAAGAGGATTTTTCATGGCAGATCAACAAAAAAAGATAGTTCCAATAGATTATACACATAGAGAATTTGAAAGCATCAGACAAGATTTGCTTCAATTAGCACAAATATATTATCCTGATACTTTTCAAGATTTTAGTGAAGCATCTTTTGGCTCTATGATGTTGGATGCTGTAGCTTATGTTGGCGATCAGTTATCATTTTATTTAGATTATAATATTAATGAAGCATTTTTAGACACAGCCTTTCAATATAATAATGTGATCAGGCATGGAAATATTTTAGGATATAAATATCAAGGCCGACCATCAACTTATGGAACAGTCGCATTATATGTTTTAGTACCGGCCAGCGCAACGGGTATTGGTCCGGATGGAGACTATATCCCGGTTTTGAAGAGGGGTTCTCGATTTACAAGCACCGGTGGATTAAATTTTGTACTTACAGAGAATGTTGATTTTAATGATCCAACTAATCCAACAGTTGTAGCAAGAGTAGACGATGCAACAGGAGCGCCAACTTATTATGCTATTAAGGCCGCTGGCAATGTGGTATCGGGATTTTTCGGACGCGAAAGTGTTATTGTTGGACCATATGAAAGATTTAAGAAAGTAGGCCTAAGCTCAACAAATGTATCAGAAATTATTTCTGTTTTTGATTCGAATGGGAATGAATATTATGAAGTAGATTATTTAGCTCAAGATATCATATATAGAGAACTTGTAAATCCAAATTATAAAAACGATAATGTTGCTTCGGTTATAAAACCATATTTAGTATCTAGAAAATTTGTTGTTACAAGATCTGGAAATGATATTATTTTACAATTTGGAAGCGGAAAATCAGGCGAAACAAATGTAGTTGCTGAGCCCGGAACTGTTGCATTAGATATATTTGGTAAAAAATATGTTTCTGACACAACATTCGATCCGACTCGTTTAAGTAAAAATGAAAGTTTTGGAATTGTTCCTTCGAACACAACTTTAACTGTAATTTATCGTTCAACTAATCCTACGAATTCAAATGTAGCAACGCTCGGATTAAACACAGTCTCCAGCGCTCTTCTAGAATTTGCAGACGAATCAAAAATAAGCACTTCAACGCTTAATGTTGTAAAGAATTCATTGGAAGTTACAAATGAAGAACCAATAGTCGGCGCCGTAAGTAATCCTACTAGTGGCGAGGTCAAACAACGTATTTTTGATACTTTTCCTACGCAAAATCGAGCAGTTACACAGTCAGATTATGAAAATGTTGCTTATAGAATGCCGGCAAAATATGGCTCAATAAAGAGATGTTCGGTACAGAAAGATGCAGATTCTCTCAAAAGAAATCTCAATATGTATATTATATCAGAAGACGCTCAAGGTCTTTTAACCACTACCAACTCTACAATAAAAAATAATTTAAAAACTTGGCTGGATCAGTATAGAATGATTAATGATACAATTGATATTCTTGATCCATATATTATTAATGTTGGAATTTCTTTTGTCGTCAAAGCCTCCGCCGGTGTAGATAAATATATTCTATTAGACAATGCCATCAGCGCTTTGACAGAGAAATATAGTACTGCATTTTTTATAGGAGAGCCATTATATATTAGCGATATATATCAAGTTTTAAAAGAAGCGCCTGGAGTTTTAGATGTTACAAAAGTAATGCTCACAAACAAAACTGGAACAAATTATTCTAGCAATGTTTTAAACATAAATAAAAATTTATCCCCTGACGGCAGTTATCTAATGGTTCCTAGAAATGCAGTTTTAGAAATTAAATATCCTGCAGTCGATATTAAAGGAAAGGTTGTTTAATGGCAATTAAAAAATATGTAGCCGATGCAGATACTACGATTGTTAATGCATTTCAAGCAGATTTATCAACACGAGGCACCGGCGCCAATTGTGGCGAGGCAGATATACTTGAGACATTTTCGATTTATGGAAGGGAAACAACTGCTTCTGCAGAATTATCTCGGATATTAATTAAATTTCCAATATCCGATATTTCTACTGATAGAACTGCTGGTACCGTTCCTGCGTCAGGAA
>JGI25130J35507_1000178_pt1 | contig 21510 bp, 22 predicted proteins | sample ETNvirnome_2_300_FD_35507 | JGI IMG/M metagenome (IMG submission 35507)
AACGTCCGTGTCATCTTGAAAATGGCCGACGATGAGGAATGGGAAACGGACCACATCGGCTACCAACAATGGGACCGTATCGGGAGCCGTTACGAATGGGACACGGACAATGGCGACGCCTATGAGGGCGACGACCCACCAAAGGTAGTACTGTTGACGGGCGCATGGGGTAGCCACACTATCTGGCTTTTGGAATGCTCCGAGACAGCCGACATCATTGCGTCACTCAGTGATTACCCATTGTTGGATGAGGATGACCACGGTGCGCAAGAGTGCGAAGATGAGACCGAAGCATGGGATAGTTGGATCAGGTCCGACCTAATGGGTCACGTGGACGACGAACACCCCGCCCATGAATGGGAAGATAGCAAGTTATTCAACGCCTATCGTGCCGCCATGGAAACCGAGAACGCGTACCCCGCGCATGAGACCGGCGGGTGCTATGTCAACGTGGACCGTATCAAGGACGCATTCATTGATAGCTTGAATGAAGGCGCGTCTATGGATTGATCCCCCTACCGATTCCCTCGCCCTCGGCCCATCATGGGTCGGGGGTTTTTCTGTGCGACGATCCGAATCCCCCACGTGGGAGGCGCTCCCGCCATCCGCCATGGGGCGCGGTCAATCCACCGCACCATGGCAGCGGGAACGGGTCCGGTTCGACCGGACCAACGCAACGCCGAACGACCCCCATACCCCCCCGCCGGTTGATGGGGACCCCGAACCCCGGAGGCGTTTCTATGAGCAAAGCCAGTTTGAAAACACGATGCCATGTCGTTATACTGATGAAACAAACCCAAGGAGTGCTCCATGTCCGTGACTTTGAATCTTGAAACCGCCATCGTAGATCGACTCAACAAACAAGTTGAAGTGGTCGCCCAATCAGAAGCCGCCATGCAGTTTGGCATCGAGGTGACACTGAGCACCGTTGCGCGGATTGCGCTGCTACGTGGCCTGGAAGACATGGAGAGCGGGCAGGCGACCGTCGCGAAGGTAGAGAGTCGGATGGCGGCCAAGCAGGCAGAGAGAAAGCAGCCAGAGGCTAAGAAGGCAGAGGCCGAGAAGGCGGCAGAGCCAGAGCGGCCCGGTCCCGATGGCTGGCCCATCCCCCAAGGATGGAACCGTTGGTCGGAAGGAGAGTTGGTTCCGGGTGAACATGTAGACGCGCACGAATACTATACGAACGCAGGATGGATGCGCTTCTACGGCACGGTCGGTGACGAGGGGAAGGGGCGAGAGACCATCGTGTTCTATTGGGCGAAGGACCCAGATGTGCAGGAGTTGGCTCCGCTGAACGGGGTGCTAATCCAAAAGACCCCGTGGGGTCCCGGTCACATGCTCCCAAGAGACTGGGCAGGAATGGCGTAGGGCTACCCGGCACCAAGATCAGCTTGTTGGGCTTGACGTCGCAGCGAATCCAGCAAGTCGTCGAAGTTGCGCGTCTCTTGTGACGCTGTACCAGACGCGGCACTGGTACCAAGGTTCATGAGGTCCATGGCAGGTGGGACTGGGTCCGGCTCAGCTTTCTGCGGTGCAGGATACTTGGCTCTCGTCATAAGCAGCGCATCATGGGGGTCGATACCTCCAGCACACATCGTACACAGGCTGACGAAGGCGGCATCATTGCTCATGACATCGGGCGCTTCTTGCTGCAGCCACGTTTCGAACTCGTTGAGATTGATTTCCTCTTGCTGCGTCTCCATATCTTGGATTTTCTGGTTGGACGCAGCCAACTCATTGCGAACTGTTTGAAGGTCATTCACCAAGCTGTCGAACTTGGTCCGGCTACCGTTGTTGAGATCCTGCATTGCGTTGTCGTATTCATCCCGCAAGGCTCTNATGGTTGCTTCCTGCTGAACCTTCAGGCCGTCAATCTCTTTCTGCTTCTCGGCCATCGGGTCGACATCGCCATGCATCCACTGCTGAAATCGGATTTCCTGGTCACGGACATCTTGCTCACGACGGTCGAGCGTCTTTCGACGGGCGGCATTCTTCTGGTAGGCGTCGGTATAGCCCCGTTCGAAGTTTCGGTACTTGGTTTCGATACCTCGGAGGATGGCGTCTTGCGAACGTGTGTCCAGCTTGCCCAGCCACTCAGCCGCTTTGAGACTATCGAGTTCACCGTTCCAGTCGAAGACAGCCTCGACGATTTCATCGACTACCTCTTCTGAGATTTCTCCATCGGACGTATCAGCCGCTTCAACTGATTCACCATCAGCCGCGTCAGCACTATCGCTATTAGCTTCCGTGTAGACCGACTCTGCGGCTTCGACGGGTTCGACTGACTCGACGGGTTCTGCGGCTTCGACCGATTCGGTGGCGACTTCTTGCGCATCTTGGGCTTCTTGACCTTCTTCAAACATAGGATCTCCTATTGACCGGGTGGAAGAGGCATACCTTCTGGCGTGACTCCTTGGTCTGCCGCGAACTGTTCAGTGGCTTGTGCCATTTCGGCTTGTTCCATCTCACCCGCAGCCAGCTTCTCGAGCTTCATGCGGAGGTCGAAGTCATCAACCAACTTGTTGGCGAGTTCTTCGGGTGTGAGATCCTGCGTTGCAGGCATGGCTTGCGCTGCGTCCCACAACTCTTGTGCTTTCGACTGATCGATGCCCAGCGTCTCTGCGATGACAGTCACGTCCTCCTCACCTTCAACCGCTTCTCCTTCTGGAGGAGCCTCTTCACCTCCAGGAGCTTCTTCCGGTGCGCCTTCTGGCGTCTCACCACGCTCTGCCATGGCAAGGATTTGTTCGACCTCTTCCGTGAGGGGCTTGATATCTCTGGAAGGAACGAGAGTTTCCGGCTCTCCTGGCGCTGGGGGTGCGTCTGGAGCAGCTCCAGGTTCTCCAGCATAGGGAAGTCGTTCTCCGGTTTTGGGGTCGGTAGGCATAATGGTCTCCTGTGGGGTTTATTCTTTGGGGGCGGCTGCGTATTGCTGGATGTCTGCACGAAACTCTTCTGCTGTATCTCTTTCGGCAGCCTCGGGGAATAGTTTGGCGAAAATCACATCCTTAAGTCGGCTGAGAACGTTTTCTACATCACCAGACTCAACACCGTAGCGTTGCAAGAGTTCTTTGTTAGACTCGTTGTGAATCGCAGCTATATGCGCGTCGTGAGTTGCTCGCTTGTCTTCGGGAGGGGACTGCACGACATCGTCTTTCATCTGTTTGATGATTCCGTCTACATCTGAGGGTGGTGTAATATCTGCCATAGCGTCTCCAAGGGGCGATAGAGAATATGTGACCAACTTACCATGACGGCATGTTGGGGTCGAGAACTAATCAGATGGTGTTTCCCACTCGAGGACTTCTGGGTCAGCGAGTTCGAATGCAATATTAACATCAAGGGCGGTTTTGGCTTTATTGGCTACCCGACGACGATCACCGGAGTTCCTATCTTCAACAATGGTCATGTCTCGATAGGGGTCCTCACGGATAACCCGTAGGGACCTACCGGCTTCTTTTGCGCGTCGTGTGGCTTCTTCGACCAGATGGGGGTCGGATAGAACTCGATAGGTCATGGGTACCTCTATGAACTGACGCCTGCCGTGGCAGCAAGACTCTTCGTGCTTGCCTTAACCTTGGCTGGGTTCTTGTTGTGACGAAGAGCTTCTCTCTTGGCAGCAGACTTTTCGGCTTTGCGCATTTCTTTGATTTCGGTATGCATCTTTTTGGTGAGTCCGTGCCCGCGCAGACGGTCGTGGGAACGTTGACGGTGTTCATCNGCGAGAGCTTCACGTTTGGCGGGGCTGTCGCCTTCGACAACGACGCTATGACCGGGGAACCTCTTCTTGATGACACCCACAGCCCGGTTGTACTCTTCACGGGTCTCACATTTGCCCAACACACCCATGTCGACGGGGACGAATGTACCGAGGCCATCTCCCGAGACTCCGGGGAATCGACCATGGCCCCAGTAGATTTTGCGTGGGGAATCACAATCGGGACACGCAGGGGGACCCGCGCTCTTCCGGTAGAAGACATGGTTGTCAACGAGGGCGCACTCATCGTTGGTGCATTGTAGACCATGGGCGATAAAACTCATTGGCTACTCCGGGGGAAGGCCATAGGCTTCGCCTGTAATGTGTTGTCGAAGATAGTCTGTGCCGAATCGGTCGTCATAAGCCTTAAGCGCGGCATAATCTGCGAGTGCCCNNTTCGGTGCCCCCTCCCTANNCGGTCCTCGAAGACGCTGGGACTCTCTTGGGTCTATCTCCTCGATAGCTTTGAGTGTCTCAATTTCCGTAGCTGTCCACGGTCGAATCGGCTCTGGTTTCTCTTGAGGAGCGGCTTCTTCGATAATGGCTCCAGGTGAGTAGACTCGAGCTTCGGGCAGTGACTTCGCACTACCACGACCGCCGTTCTCTTGTATCAACTCTTCCATTTTTGCATTAAGTACGTCAGCCATTGCCTATCCTTCAGTCGGTGGTGGGGCTTTTGAGTAACTATCTTTGNACCACCCTCCGCCCTTGAGAGNGAAGCTGGTNCGACTNACCTGTCGAATCATCTTGCTAACGCAGATTGTGCAGACAGGGGCAGAGTCGCCGTAGCGTTGCATCTTCTCAACGACCTTGCCGCACTTCGGACATTTGAATTCGTAGATAGCCATGAGTTGTATCAGATCCTCTACGGCTTCTTACCAGTTGGGCTGCCGACGACCGGGTGTCCAACGAGGACCCCGATCAGCTTCGGGTTTCGGCTCAGGTGCCGGTGCTTCAGCCTTGGGCTTCTCGACAGGTGCCTTTTTGGCCGTAGACTTCTTAGCGGGTGCTTTCTTCTTGGTTGATTTGGTAGCCATTGCTTCCTCCTGAGTAAAGTTGTATCACGCTTCGGCTTCGCGTACTGGTGCCCCACCCCCAGCGGCAAATGACTCCTCGGGACTTGGCGGTTGACCTCCCTCTGCTCCCATTGGAGGGCCGCCCCCTCCCCCACCACCTGCAGCGCCACCCTGAGCCATCTGCATTTGCATCTGGGTTTGGGCTGCGATGGTTTGGGCGACCTCTTCTTCCGGCATCAAAATGCGCTGTGGCAATCCGAGGCTGGTGATGATTTCTTCTGAGAGTCGTCGACTGTCGATGTCTTGGTTCTGTGCAAGGAATGGGATGAGTTGCAGCAGCGTCTCGGACATGACACTGGGGTTCTGCTTGATGGGATTGTAGCTGACCATCTCGAAACCAACATCTACGTCTCGAATGGAGTCAAGGTCAACACTGAGCCACTTCCGGTTGCCTGCGACCCGTACCATCTTCTCTTCGCGCATATACTTCTTGCAGAGATAGAAGGCTTTGCTGGCAACATCTTCGACGGCTGCGTTGACATGACCCTCTCGAGTGGCGAGTCGGGTTTGCATTTGAGCATCGATGATTGCCATCTCCGTTGCGGTTCTGGCTCCTGTGACTTGGCCTCGAGCGGCTTCAGCGAGTGCGCTGATGAACGCAGCATCATCTTCTTGCCGTGCGACAAACTCTTTGACACCAATGGGGGTGTCGGGCAGAGGCATCTCGTAGAACAGGGTTGCGAGTGTTCTGAGGGCTTCGGAGTTCTGCGGGGTGATACCCACGAAGCTACCAACAGATGACTCAACGGCTTTGTTGAGGTCTTCCTCAGTGATGCGACCGGCATCGTAAAGGATGCGAGGTACCATCAGATAGACGATTTTCTTCCAGTGGGTCAACAGGTCGTTGACGGTCTCTTGCTGGTTGAGAACAAGTTGTACCTCGGAGAGTCCCAGACAATCGACACCCGATTGATTCAGGTTGTACATGCTGTAGGGGATGTAATCAATCTCATCCTCGAACACGACGGTGTCTGCCTGCTGAACGTAGTGCTGAACCTTATTGGTTTCTCTGTTGTAGTATTCCCACACAGTGACCCAACGGGTCGAGTCTCGGACGGATTTGGTATCACCTCGCTGGTTTTGGTCCAGTAACCATCGGGGATAACGGTCAGGATTTACATCGGAAATCTTTGTACCTGCGTACCTACCACTGTCGACTCGAGCTTTGAACTCCGACCACGGCACAACGGTTGCCTCAAGCCAATAGCGGATGTCATCCACGTCCCTTACAGCCAAGTCGAAGAACAGGCTGGACGGGTCAACAGCTCGAATGATTGGACTGTCTTCGGTCTTGTTCCAGCCCGTTTTGAAGATACCTCTCTTACAAAGCACTGCATCGATAAGTGTCGTGGCAGCCCGTCGCCTCATGTTGTTGTGCTTGAACACGTACTCCAACAAGCCGGTTGCGGCGGGGGCGAACTCTTGGCTCAGCCGGTTGCGCGGATTGGCAGCGACTTGGGGATTGGGACCAAGCAATGCACTGAGTGCGGTGTCTGCAATGGCATAGATAAGATTCTTGCTGCACAACAGGCTGTTTGCGACGGTGCTGTCGAACTGCCCCTGCGCGGGACCGACAGTCCAGAAGTCACCACGGTAGTAGCGACGTGCCTTATCAAAGGCGGGCTTTTCGTTCTTGTCATAGAACTTACGGTGTTTGTCGATGAGGCTACTGAGCTTGGCCATGAAGTAATCCGATATGAATGAGAATCTGTAGTTCTACCTTCCGCTGGCACGAGCCGCGAGAAGATTCATCAAACCTGCGTGGGCCTCGGCAGCGGCAGGGCTGAGAACGGAACGGGCTGCGCCCCCACCCGTCATATCTGGCTTGGCTCTGTCGGCTTGGGCTTTGTCGGCACCTTGAGCAGCCATCGCACCAATGGCACCGATACTTCCGAGTCCACCTTTGGCGGCTTGTGCGTGGAGAAACTCTTGGGTGCTTAGATCTACATCACCAGCTTGGTGCCTCTCCAACGACTCTGCGGCAGCCTTCTGCATGTCTGAGCGTTTCTCGTTCGCAATCTGCCGCTTATCCAACCAACTCTGATTCTCGACTTTGATGTCTTCGGGGGCAGTGTCTTGGAACTCAATCGCTGCAACGTCAGGTGCGGTTGTGGTGGCTGCGGTTGTCGCCATGATTACATCCAGTTTCGGGGTGGTGGTTTGAATGGAGTCTTTGCAGCGTCCTTGTCGACCCGCTGTAAACGGTCCAGGTCTGAGATTGTAACCTGACCCGCTATTCGAGTATACGCGCCTTCTTCCATCTTAACTCGATTGAAGTGACGCCTCGACAATATATCTGCTGCCATTACGGCTGTTCTTGCGCGGTCGAAGTGATGTGTAACGCCATCGAGACCTTTGATTCTTTTCTTTCGGCTACCGTCATAGTTGACGAGTTGATGCAGCATACCTCTGGAAACAATCGCAAGTTCATTATCATAGAGCATCTTGACGAGTCGGGCTTCTGCTTCTTGGACTCGTTTGTTGGTGGCGTACCAACCGGGATGCCTCCGGTCAGTCCATAAGAGATTGCGACATCCTATGTCATTGAGCACAGCGATACAGGCTGCAGCATTGGACTCGACGGCTACGAGAGCCTGGTTGTAACGAGCTTGGACTTGAATCAATCGTCGAGCGAAACGGTCTGGACTCTCTCGGTCTTCCCAGAATGCGACCTCTCTGCGCTCAACTGCGTCCCATACGGTGAGTGCGCTTTTGTCACCCGTAGCGCCGAAGCCTGCGGGGTCAGCGGTAATAAGGTAAGCAGAACCTTCTTCGGGCGGTTCGAGTTCGTGGCACCCAGCCATCCCGAGAGGTGGGTCGGCAATGGCACGATCAAGCCACGGCTTCAGAACCTCAGTGGGCATGATGGGAGCTTCTGCGCCCAGCCATCCATCGTAGGGACCCGATGGGTATTTGCTCGTGAACAGTCGCGCATCGCCGCCAAACTCTGTTTCGAGAGCGGCGCGGCGGAAAGCCAAATGAGCGATTGTCATACTCTCGTGGTGGCGAAGATATTCGAGTTCTGATGCTTTCGGTTTGAATCCTTTGTCGTTGATGCAGCAACTACTGTCTTCCCACCAGTTGAAGAAGAGCGGTCGGAACCGTCCTCTATGTTCCAGTGCGGAGTGCCACATCTGTTCGTGATGACTGCCGGCACGACCAGGGGTCGACTCGAGAATGACCTTGGCGTTGGGGCGTTTGTTCAGGGTGGGGAAGATATTGATGGCGGCTTTGCGCTGCCACTTGGACTCACCAAACTCTGTGATGACCAAGCGGTCGATGGAACGGCCGATAGCAGGAGACCGCCCACCTGTGGTGAGAATCTTGATGCTGCCACCATGGCTGAAATGGATTTGGGTCGCCCCGGCTTTACGCCCCTCTGCCAATGGCATCTTCACGTCGTCGGGGAGACCATGGTACGCAAATAGAATGCGTTCGAATACGTCTTCTGCGGTTCCTTGACGCTCTGCTATAAGTACACCCTTGACGCCGCTGAGATACATACAGTCTCGGAGTAGAAGCATCACGGCAATGGTAGTAACCTTGGCTTGCCGAAACTTGTTGATCAGAATCCAGTTGTGCTCGTCGTAGGCTTTACAGATTTTCATCTGCGTCGGTGTGGGGTCCATATAGTCTGTGGACTCATCTTCTTTCACAATACGGCACATTGAGGGAAAGGCATGAGGCACAGCCAACATCGCTTGTACCTTGACCATGTTAAGCCCAGGAGCGTGGGCTATGTTGGCGCCACCGACAGATTCAGTCGGTTGTTGACTTTCCGCTTTCATGACTTGATGGTAACATGGACGTGAATCATATGTAGGAGGTTGAGATGCCGCTTGGTCTTTTGGGTTTAGGTGGAGCCGCACTGGGCGCTGCAGGTTTGATGAATCGCCGGAAGTTGAAGAAAGAAAAAGAAGAGATGAGTGCCGTACTCAGTCAAGTAAGCTCGTCCCTCCCCCAGTTAGCGCAGATGGCAGGTGGTACTGGAAGTGCCGGCGGCGCTGCGGCGGGCGCAGGACCCTTGGCTGCGTTGACCGGGGTCGAAGGTGCGGGTGCAGCAGGAGCAGCGGGCGCTGCAGGCGCAGCCGGTGCTGCAGGAGGGTTGGCAGCCGCAGCCCCTCTACTGTTGGCATGTTGGGTGGCCGATGAACTGTATGGACCCCAAGCAAAGAGAACCCACTTGGCGCGACTGTATGCACAGACCAACGACACATGGTTCCTACGAAAGTATAAGAAGCACGGTGCTCAATGGGCACAGTGGTTGAAGCATCACTCATGGGCAAAACCTCTTGTGCGACCCATCTGGGACGGCATGGCATTTAAGGGTGCGCTGATAGCAGCCCGGTGGGAGGAAGCCCAAAATGGGTAACTGGATTCAAGCTGCAATTAAACATCCCGGCGCACTACGAGAGAAGCTGGGTGTCCAGAAGGGCGAGACGATTCCCGCAAAGAAGCTCACAGGTTCGCAGCGTAAGCTACTTAAGCAGGTCAATCTGGCGCGTACCCTTAAGAGCATGAAGAAATAATCAACGAGACTCTGAGACACCACGTTAAATTTATCCTTGCACCGTCAATGGAGATGGTGTAAATCTAAATATGCACCCACTACAGGTGGCCGGGTAGCTCATTGAGTCCGGTAAATCCTCGGCGGGCAGGCGTAGTAACCAGCACAAAAACAATAACTGGGGCAGAGACCCAGCAGCTACGCCTATGTCCTACGCCCCCGAGGTAATCCCATGTCGATCTCAACCGAGGTTCTGAATACTACATTCAGCGATTTACGTGGACCCCTGGTCAATTCTTTTATTCAGAGCAATGAGCTTTGGGATGCGCTTGATAAGAAAGCGCGGATGCCGATGGAAGGCGGTTCGTTGATCGAACGCTCTTTCGCTGGTGGTGCCCCTGCTCGCGGTGTCGGCGTCTACGTCGGTGACGAGCTTCTGAACATGACCAGGCGTCAACAAACCAACCGGTTCAAAGTTGAACCCCATCGTTTGGTTGTCGCTATCAACATTCCAAAGAAAGAGCTGAACTACAACAGCGGAAAGCTGGCTGTCATTCGTCTCATCGAGGAATATCCAAAGACTGTCATTGAAGGTGTGAAGTCTGACCTCAACAAGTTCCTTCTTACGGGAACGAGTCGGGGAATCACTTTCCAAACTTCAGAGCTTCTTGGTCTGTTGACCCTTAACGGTCAACATACAACCGGTATCGGAACTGGTGTGACCAACGGGCTGATCGATCTGCGGCCAGTGGCTGACCAAAACACAGACGCAGAGACCGTGCAGAACGTGACTAAGAGCACGAGCACTTTCCATTACAACCAGTATGGCACCATTGGTACCTTCTCTACAGATGGTATGAAGGTTCTACGCCAAGTGTATCGCCAGTGCGCTCACTTTGCGGGTGGTGGTGGAAAGGGTCCTGACCTTATCATCATGGATGATGATACTTACGCCAACTTCGAAGATTCGAAACAATCCAACGTTCGTGTTTCTGTCGTTGAAGATAAGACCGAAAAAACCAACACCTTGTCTCTCGATATTGGTGTAGGTAAGGCTTACGCTTCTCTCGATCTCGACACAAGCCTGTTCAGCTCCCCCGGTGACGGTGGTGTGGCTTATTACCTCAACACTGACTTCATGGAAATGCCGATGCACGAAGCACCGTCCGTTTCTGAGTTCAAGGAACGTGTTGGTGATCAGGACGTGGTGACTGCGATCTTCTCTATGCAATCAAACCTTATTTGCACCAAGACAACCGCCCAAGGCGTCGTGTCTGGTGGTGCTGCTTAGGAGACCATCATGGGACAAGTTAAAACTGATTCTTTTAGCGATACCTACTCTGGGGAGACTTATCCACTGGGCTCCACTCGTGTGGAGCCTGCGGCCGAGGTTACTGCTGGGGACGCTTCGTTGACGGGCGACCGTGTTTGGATGTTTGTGCAAGCAGACGGCACGGGCGTTGCTGCCAACGACTTGCTTCAACGAGGCGCAACCTCTTCCTCTTACTTGGCGACAACTTCCACCGCGTCAGCGGATAGGGAGTTGATTAACCTTCTTGGGGTGGCTCAACATGCAATCGCGGCTGACCAGTATAGTTGGGTCATCGTTAAGGGGGAGTGTGTTGTTAAGACTGCTGGTGTTTCAGCGGGTAACAACCTGACCTCCAGTGGCGCTACTGCTGGTACGGCTATCCCCGCCACAGGCGGTGCTACTGACTCGTTTGCAGTCTTCGGTCGAGCAACCACTGCTACTGCTACCGGTGTGAGTGACGCATACGTTGACTTCCGCTAAGCGGTCGTAGCATGATACATTGGGGTCGGGGCTGAGAAGCTCCGGCCCTTTCCTTTGGAGGGAAAATGGACGTGTCTCTGGGTGCTTTGCGTGAACGACTGCTTAACTTTCGTGCGTGGGACAGCACCGGCACTACATTCAACAAGCGAGTACGTGAGGCTGTAAACGTAGCCTTGGAGCGACTTGCAGGGGATGTCCCCGAAGCTCTCATCCCTGATGAAGAGCATGTTGTTGTCTATACCGATGTCAAGGGCGGAAGTACGGATGTGACGGCCACATTGACAGCGCGGTTGAAAGTGGTCTCGTCGGATGCGTGGGTACTTCAGTTTACTGATAGTGCAGGAAATGACTTCGCTTCTGGCCCTCTCTGGACACCTACCATCGATGGGACGTGGGATGGCATCATGCATTTGGAGATTAAAGACCCAGATGGGACTTGGCATCGACGGCAGAGCCGCAACTGGTGGTCTGAGGTAAGAGTAGAAAATCAGTATTACGTCAGTCTCGACCGACCTTGGAAGAACGCTTCAGATACATTGATGGACTTCCGTATCCATCAACCAGAGTTCTTTGTGCGTGATGATGTGATGCGGGTACTCGAACCCGCACGTATCTGGGATGAAACGCGCCGACAGATTTGGGCCATCGACACCGGGGGCGCTCAGCGCCAAGACATGATTGATTTCCGTGGCGAGTCGTCGGGTCGACCTTACCGCATGTGGCGGGGACGTCATTTCCAAGTGCCTGCGCCGACAGCGGCACCAACAACCACAGATACTTCTCAAAGTTCAGCTTCTAAAGAAGAAATATTGTCTACCGCGTCAACGGCTGTGTCTACTTGGGCGGGACCTGAGTTCAAGGGATCGTTTCGGTTTTGCTACACCTATGTGTGGGGTTATCGTGACGACGAGTGGCAGGACAGCCCTGGTAACAACCGTGACCCAATGTGGGAATCGGCACCGAGTCCCGAAGTCTCTTACGAGACAACACAGGCTACGAATACCAGTTCGATTCAGATACGCGCCACCGACATCATGGCGATGCAGAAGTTCAATGTATCGGGCACCACCCGTGAGGGTCGTTCAGGATTCCGTATTCGCTTCTACGTTGCCCGAGACTCTGTTGAGGTGGGCAGTCCTGGTGAGTACGACAATGTAGAGACTGATGGTCGGTACTACATGCTCGCTGAAATCAACCCTGCCGACACGTCACCCACAGCGGTGTACACATGGGATGGGTCGGTCATACCCGACTACTACAGACCCTTGATGCACTCGACAGGCTACTATGCGTATAAACTGTATCCGCATCCAGATGCACGCTATGAGTTGGATTTACGGGTGTTGAGGTTGCCACGTAAGTTTCTCGATGACCAAGATACTGCACCGATTCAACGGGATGCAATCTCTACATTGATTGAACTTTCTCTGTATTATCTCAGCTTGATGGATGGTGTTGACCAGGGCAGCGCACAAGAGCATCTTCGACGCTATCAACAACTTGCTCAACGGTACCGACTGAAATACGCCAATCCTGGCAAGGCTGTCGAAGCCGTGCCGATTGGCGGGACTCGCCCCTACGGTAGGTTCGGTACCTTCGCCAACGAATGACCCCATGTTATGCTGCTGGTGCAACTATATAAGGAGTGCATAATGGCTATTTTTGCTTTACCTCGCCCAGAAGTGGGTGATGCGATGGAACGAAAGAATCTCAATGGTCGCAACGAAGAAGCGGCTGTGTTGTCCATCATCAACAACAGCCCTGACGGCGAAAACTGGCAAGCAGTTTTGTTTACGCGCAACGGTGCCGAGTTCATCTCTTCGGACAAAGAGCATCGTGGTGTTCATGATTGGCGACCCAAAGGTTGGGTTTTTGACGACACCAGCAGCAACTGGGTCCCGCCAGGGACGGAGTGGAGTGACGAAGCAAACACATTCGTCAAGAAGGCTAAGCGTAGTGCAAAGAAGGTAGCCGCGTCGAAGTCAGCAGTCCCCGCAGCAGTGTAATAGTAAGGAGTAGCAGAGCATGGGAGGTCCGAAAGACCAACAACTTATCGACCTCATCATCCCTCCAGGTGAAGCGCAGCAGATTTACTCCGCGAACGTCTTGGCGTTTCGGGTAAAGAACTTCGAACAAACACCTGAAGGGACGCTTCGGTCTGTGGTTGGTCCGACGCTCTATGAGCCTCCAAGAGAATCTCCGCTCCCGTCAACCTATGTCGGCAACCCCCATGGCATCTTCCATGCGGGGTTGTTGGGTGGGCTTGTAGACACGCTGTTGAAGCGTAAGGGTACAGTCCTCTCGAGACATGCGGGTTGGAACCGGTCATGGGAGGACCTCGTTACGGGTCTGACGGATGATACCCGTCCCCGTTACCCCGACCAGTTTGTGGTGCTGCAGAATAAGATCATCTGGACCAACGGCATTGATCAAGCCCAAGTGATTACACATGACGGCATGGCTGTTCCTCTGGGGTTTGACAATGTACCCGGTGCTCCGGGTGTTGACGGCCCTGAGATGCCACCGCTTACAGATAAGACAACGAGGTTTCCCAATCAATCAGGGTATTCATGGCCCGGTGAGATCGGCAGTGTCGGGGACATTCTCAACGGTGAAACAGCGTCTATACTGGATGGTTCGTGGTATTACTACGCACAGTGGGAAGACGTTCACGGCAACCTTTCTGCCTTGTCTGCCAGAAGCAATCCCGTAAGAATGCGTACAATGAACGCTGTGAGTGTTCCAGGCATTGACGCAGGTGCGTTGTCTGACTTGCGCAAACAGTTCTATGTTCACATCACAGGCAACGCTCCGGCTCATGCGGTAGCGTTTCGACTACATCGAACCCCAGATGCCAATCGGGTAAGCACCGTACCGCGACTCTTGACGCGCCTTGGGGGGACCACGGCAGCGCCCTACCCAGACAATATAGCGGACGCTTCTCTTGGTCCTGAAACTACCCAAAACGTACCTGTCCCTGTATTCAGGACGATGTGTGCCCATCAAGGTTGCTTGGTCATTGCCAACATCGTAGGGGATGAAGGGCGCATCCGCCGCAGCGAGCCAGGGTTCCCAGGCACGTTCCCAGAGACCGAGTGGGTGTATCCCGATAGCGGTGGGGCCGAGGTTACAGCGGTTACTTCGCATGGTGGTATGCTGCTTGCGTTCACCGAGAACAGTGTCTATGACATCACAACTTTCAGTGCCCCAGTCGCATTGGCGCAAGGGATTGGCTGCACTGCCCCCCGTTCAATTCAATCACTACCCAGCGGGATGTTGATTTGGTTGAGTCGAGATGGGTTCTACGGGATGCAGGGCACAAGCATCATGCATCTCAGCGAACCCATTCACCGTACTATTCGTGATGGTGTGAACCGCAGCCGTATGCGTATGGCAGTGGCTGCCTACGATCCGACAAGTCGAGAGTATCGTTGTGCCTTGGCTCCTGCTGGAAGGAGTACAAACCAACTCATTTTGACGTTTGACGGGGCGTCATGGCGACGGCAGGTTTTGGGTATTCATATTGCTGATATGTGCGTCACTGATGATTGGAGGCAATATCTATTGGCGATTGGTGATGCTCCTGTAGCCTACCAGAGTGCCGATGGTACAGTGACTGTGGCAGAGACAGACGCACCAATCTTTACTGCAGAGGGGGGTGTAATAACGGTACAGAAGGTGATTGAAGACGCTGCCGATAACCTTAAATTGGCGGAGGACACGGACACCAAAAGTTCCACTCTTACGGGCAGAGCCTCTACCAAGACCTCGAATCGAGGTGACAACCAATGAGCGATTTTAACGCGCCCTCAAATTACCTGTATGAGAACATCGATTACTTCACCACGGCAGAGGCGCATAACTTCGTATTCGTGATGGACCATGAGACCCGCAACTTCGTACCCCCCACTCGAGACTACGTTTATCGGTCGGGTTGGATCTCGGCGGGTTCCAACAGTATGACGCCAGTGAACATACGCACTCTGTATCTTGGTATGTTGGATGCCTGGGACGGTACGTTTGAGGTCACGTTCTATCGGAATGGGTCCTGGAAACCTATTGTGACGATGTCCGATGTATTGGCTGTGGGTCCTGATGACGGTTCAAACATCATCGAGGACATCGCCGGTTCTGCTGAGCTTGCCGAGGCTTCGGCTCATGACCCACGACTGTTTTGGAGGCAACTCCCGGTGGGGCTTGAGAACGCATTCACATGGGCCTTTCAGGTTAAGTCAACGTATCCGAAGCGTATCCATCTGGCGTCTTTTGCTTTCGACATAACTGTTGCGACTCTTGGTCAAGTTCGAGGGCGCATTCCTCAACGCGGTGACGTATGAGCTATATTTTTCCGAAAAGGCGACTGCGGGGCAGGGACATACTCGACCCCGTAGAACTCAATCAGGATGTGGTCCCTGCTGCGGAGAACTACAGCGGTCGGTTGAATCCTCACAACTTCGATGCGGACGGGTCTTATACACGAGGTACGGAAGCCTACATCATCCCACACTACGTGGAGCAGGAGGCGAATCCTCGATTTGGTACACCGGATACATCGTGGATAATGCCCAATAGCGCAGACACACGTTCGTTTACGCTGGCTACCGACATCGAATGGCAGCTTGTTGATTCAATGACCCGCACGTTCACGACCAATCAGTCTGTATTGTGGATTACGGGTTGGTTGACGTACATCTGGTTGGAGTACAGCTACAACAGCTCGACTTCTGTAGGGACACATGTTGGCTACGAGAAGGGGAGTGCGCGTGTTCAGTTTGCCATTCGAGTAGATGGTCGCATTATCGAGCATACAATCACAGGCAAGAACGACAACTTTTTGCAGTCATACATGCCCATACAGTGGGATGATGAGAAGGTCACAGCAGCAGTATTGGAGGACGGCGAGAATGCCTTACCGGGACCATCGACGATTAGGGTACCTCCCGCAGCGGCGTTGGGACCACCCGCAATGCCTGTCCGTCTTGGCTGCGCTGTTCCTGTACAACCGGGGTCGCATACTGTAGAGCTTGTGTGCCGTCGACTGGGAAGCGAAAACTACCGCGCATTGAACTGGCCCACTTCGTCAGGCTTTACGGTCTTGGATGATTACGTCACGGTCTTCAATCGTAAGCTCTTGGTTCTTGATATTCCGACAAACCCAGCCGCGTCATCTTCAGGCACAGCCGTAGACATCAGAACATTTGATGCAGAAGATGCGATCAATGCGACGTCGTTGGGAACCAACTGTGTCGACAAGCTACGCGATGCCCACAACGCAATTGATACAGACGCCATGGGTCGCGGGGTGCTTAATAATAACCACTTGCCTTCAGCCATTTACGACTACTGCCAAGTGGAATTTGCGCCGGGTAGTATCGTCTCGACCAATAATCAGTACCCTGGATTTAATGAGGGCACTACAATAGCATCCGCAACATCTGGACCAGATATCGGCTGGACCATTGTGCATGACGGTGTGTCGATGACAGCGGCAGCGAACCTTCTCCGTTCAGATGCGACACACGCAGCCGCGTTTGATGCGACGACGAAGAAGAGCTTCTTTGTAGTGCAGGCAAATGTACGCTTTATTAACTTGGAACGGACAAGTTCATCCCCTCAACATGATGACCCCTCGTCATTTGGCACATTTGCTCTGGGGTATCAACTTTCAGGTAGTGCCGCTCCTGTAATCATTGAGAGCACCATCTGCTTTGTTAGTCACCACCAAACATTATCAGGACTCACCAATGTGGCCGGTGGTGACATCCCCGAAAATATCGATGTGCCGTTATTTTGGTGTCTCGATTTGACGGAGACTCTACTGTCTGCAAATATTGATTACTTCGGGGTGTACACAGCGGTTGCGGGTCATCCGTCTGGACATGAAGCTGAGATCCACTGGAAGCATGGGCATCTAATGGTCTTAAAGTTGCCCGCGTAGGAGTCAGGATGTCGACAATCAATAAATCTCTGGCCTATACCGATGGTGACACCCTCGATACGGATGGCCATAACAAGAACATCTTCTCAACCGATCTCAACGAGGGGATCATGTCGGTGTCGAATGGGGGGTTGGATGATACCAACTTGGCATCTGATTTTACGGTCAAGGCGCAGCATGTAGCGCCAGAAGCTGCCGTTCGAGTCCGTGCCGATTGGAAGATGGAGACGTTGGATTTTAATACTGACTCAGCCTCGAGCAACTCTGATAATATTTCCTATGTACCGGTTGCAGGTACCGCTGCTCGTATCTACCTGCCGTACTCTCCTTCGCTTGTTTGGTGGCAATGGTCGATGTTCGTCACTCCGTGGCGCTGGAATATCTACGATACAAACGACTCTTCTACGAGAGACCGAGACATCGTAGTTGTGGCTTACCACGTAGACCCCGCAGGTACCGAGACCCGTCTTTCTCATACCCGGCGGGTTGTTCCCATATCGGCAGCATTGTCGGAGTATGGTACCGTTTATGGTACATCGAACGTCAAAGCGCGGCAGGCACGTAACTCTCTTCTGTATGATCAAGCGCACTTACTGGGCCAACCTTCGGCAGGGTGGCACGAGGTCCAAGTTCGTTTATATATGGAGTATTATAACGACGCGGAGAACGTTGTTCCCAATGGCGCTGAAGCATGGCCTGCTGTATACCAAGCGTATCTTCATGATCGTGTTTCTTTTGGAATTTGTAATAGCCGAGTCATGTCATTGTTGTAGTCTTAGGATGACGCCACGGGATATGCTTAACCACGGAGGATAAAATGGCTGGAGCAGTTTTAACTGGGATAGCAACGGGGCTTGGTGCGGCGGGTTTGGAAGCAGCCCCTACAATCGCTGGTCACGTTGTTTCTAACGTCCACGATAAGAAGTATGGCACCGATGACTACCTCGAGGCGCAAGGCAAGGTACTCAGCGAGAAAGCCAAGGGATTGTCGCAGGCGGAGAAGGATCAGGCAATGGCTTTAGCCGTTCGTGGGATTCAAGCTGGGACGAAGGGGACTGAGGCAGAGTTAACACGTCAAGCCGCAGCTTCCGGCGGGTTCGGCCGGTCGGGTGACATCGAGGCTCAACGAGCCGCTGTAGAAAAGCAAAAGGTTGAAGGAGCTGTGCGTGCCGGAGCTGGTATTGATGCTGCAAGCCAGCAAAGACTTGAATCAGAACAAGGTAGGATTAGCCAAGCCCAGGCCCAGGCACATGCCACATTGGAAGCTCGACGGCTTGAGAAGATGGGTCGAGCGCAGGCGTATGGCGAAGCTGCGGTCGCTGGATTGAAAACTGGTTTCAACACAGGGACAGGTGCTGCCCAAGCGGGCACAACCAATGTTGCTTCAGCCCTTATGTAGACAGGATAGGAGTCGTTTATGCCCTTTGTCAACTTATTCACATCATTTGAAAGTGCTTACGACATTACGGACCCTGATAAGGGGTACAAGCCGGATGAGCGTAAGGACATGTGGCGCACCTACCGTGATTTGGTGAAGCTGACGGGTCAGTATCGAACGAGTGCGCAGAAGCAGCAGTCCGTTGAGCGGATAAAATACCTGGATCAGCAGATCAAGTACCATGCAAGTTTGTCTGACTTCGCCGCGTCAATCGAGAATATCAGAGGGATGGATCGCAGAACTGCGGCTACGGTTCTGCAGAGGGAGTACGCCAGTATCCGTACAGCCGAGGGTAACTTGATTGACGCGGGCCGCGCCTACAATAGTAGAGCATGGATCACGGCCGAAGATAAGTTTGAGAAGGCTGGTGGGAAGGGGAGCCTTGAAGCAGCTCGAACGGGTTGGGANAGTTTGATGGGGACGTACCTCGAAGAAAGTGACGTGAAGATGATGACCTTGGCCGATCCTCAATTGATAGCATCGGCAGAGGCGAGATTCGGTAAAATCGAAGAGGTATATGAGGATGGTACCGATGGTATGTACCGTGCGATGAGGTGGAAAAAGCGTGCTGACGAAGAGAAAATGCACCAAATCAATCTCAAAAAGGATCTTCTGGCGGGTGGTGAGGTTGTACAGGGCACTATCGATGAAATATTCAGGCAGGCACGAGAAGAGCCTGATTCACTCGTCAGCACTGAACAGCTTATGACGGTTCGCGGAGATATGCTGAAGGTACGGGGGCTTATGGCCCAAGCAACGGGCACGACGCCCGAAGAAGCGCGGGCCATGATTGCGCAGCAAGTCGACGAAGACGCTTGGTACGAGCAGCAAATAGGTCGAGCGGACAAACTTTGGTCGGAGTTGCAGGGTGGCGAAGCTACGAGTTGGCGAGAGCAACGAGGGGAAATCTTATCTGACCCTTCATTCTTGGAGTGGGCCAAGGACAATGGCTTTGATAATTTGGGTGACGCTACATCCACAGAGATCAAAGATTCTGAAGGCAANGTGATNGGNCGGAAACTCGAAAACTACACCGAAGGCAGAGACGACCTCAAAGCGATTCTTCGGTATCAGTATCAGCTAATGCATCCCAATCGACATGGTCCGCTCAGCGTTAACCGTGGTCGAACAAACGAATACGTCTCACTCCGAATCAAAGCCACTCCCGAGAACGCCGAGAGGATGCGGTTGCCTGATGGTCGATTTGCCTACGCTACGCAAGACGACGGTACGCTGCTGATGTTCGATGAAAACCAAGTTCGCGAGATAGAAGCGGCACGTACACCCAAGGTCTTTCTTTTCGACGATGAAGTAGGTGTAGATGATGCGGGTTCTGAGGTGTATCAGACTTATGCGCAGGAACGAGACAGCCAAGGTAACGTTGTCAATGTTTACCGCTACGACGACGAAACAGAGGAGTGGGCAGCAGTCAGTAGTGACGAGAGGGCTTCGATAGATGCCGCTGCCGCTGCCGCTTCTGCAGAGTCTCCCGAGGGTAAGGAGTGGGGTTGGGCACCTGCGCTAAAGACGCGGGCCAACTTTGGAGAAGATGGTGAGGAGCTTCCGAGTACCGTGGAACGCTACCTCACAGCGGATGACTTGTGGAATGCACCTGTAGGTGGGGGTGTCGCTGAAGCCGATATTACTGGCGCTAGTCCCGGTGATGTGTTTACATTTGACGAGATTCCTGATGTCACGTTTACGGATGACCTATCTGAGATTGATTTAAGTCAGGTTCCGGGGATTGAAGTTTACGGTCAGCGACAACGCTACCATGCGAAAACATTCTTGGATAAGGGTAAGGGGACTGTNGGTATCTGGACCCAGCACGGTCTTCAGTTTTTCACACCCGATGAGATCNTCGATATGGTTGTGGANCAGGGACCCGCCACGACCCAAATCTCGGATGTGGCCAATCGACGTATCGGTCTTCGAAGCGAAGCGAAGGCACGCGAGATTGCAGCTACCGAAGCTCCTGAAGACCACGCTGTGACAGACGTTCTGGGCGTCAAACGTGTTGATATGGGTCGACGGGCAAAGAATGTTTGGGACAAGGTAGAGGCGGGCATCACAGCGCGTATCCTTGGTCCAGGAGAAGCCCTGCCCCTCAAAGAGCGTATGAAGCAGCGACAAGAACAGCGACAAGCTGAGATCGCCCGTGCTGCCGAAGAAGCTCCTGCGGTTGAGGCAGAAGCGTGGAAAGCAGCCGCAGAAGCGGCCATACCTGCGGCAAAGGCAGCCGACATCGCAGAGAAAGAACGCGCCGAAGTGGCAGAGCTTCGAGACACTCGACGGGCATATCGAGAAGGTGCTCGAGAAGAAGGTGCGACTCGACGAGAAGCAGCCCGACAAGCCAGAGAGTACGTCACGCCCGAAGAGATGCAAGCTGCCAGGAAAGATCGTCGCGAGGCTCGTCGATACGCGAGGGCTACCGGCAGGGTTGCGGGGAAAGCCGGGCGGCAAGCCGAGCGAGCAACGACAGAAGCAGCCGTTGCAAGGACGCGAGCCGGTGTACCTGGGCCTATACCATCTGAAATCGCAGGCGCTTTCGACCTAAGACGTTGGGGTGAGTTGACGGAGAAAGAACAACGAGGAGCTTTGGGCTTAGCCGAGGATCCCTCATTGTGGGCCAAGTACGATTCGATAATTGATCAGTTGATAGGCGAGAAAGAAAACTTACGTCAGCAATTCATATCAGGTATATCCGACCGCAGGAAAGCTGAGATTGAAGAACAGATTCAGGCCATCGACAAGAAACTGCAGAGCTTTGAGACAGTCGCCGCATACGCACAGAAATTTGAAGGTGTGCGCCGACCGCCCCCGGTAGANGCGCAGCCGCCAATAGAAGAACCGCTGCAGCCGTCCGAAGCAGTTGCCGTAGACAAAAAAGATGTAGTCAAAAAAGATGCAGTCACGGAGCCAACCGACGATGCAGCCGCAGCCGCAGCGGATGCAGCAGCCGTAGACGTAGACGTAGACGAAGATCGTCTCGGAACATCTGA
>JGI25130J35507_1000182_pt1 | contig 21340 bp, 22 predicted proteins | sample ETNvirnome_2_300_FD_35507 | JGI IMG/M metagenome (IMG submission 35507)
TCCACCCATTCCACCCATTCCACCCATTCCACCACCCAAAGGACCCCCACCTTGAGCAGAAGGAATCATCCCTGAAGCACTAGCCATGATTTGTTCATCTCTTATTTTTTGAACCTCTTCGTCATAATCTAGATCTAATTCTTCAAGAACAGTTTGAGCAGACACGACTCCTTTATCCCACAACTGTATTAAAGTTTGAATTTTACTTGTTTTATCTCTTAGCTGTAAATCATTCCAAACAAGTCTTGGATGTAAATATACTCTCTTTTTTAATTCTTTACTTTCTTCTTCATCTACAAAACCTTGCATCATAGCAATAGGTAAAAAGATGTGTTTTTCAATCCAAGATTTTAATTTATTTCTCCAATTATCTAACCTTCTTATTAAAACTTCTACTCCAACCTGGGCCGCAGAATTACCCTGAATGCTAACCTTGCCATTCCTCATTGTCACGAAAAGCTCATGAGGAACTGAAAAACAATATATTTTTCCAGAATAAGGAACCCTAGTTATTTCTTTCCCAATATATTTTTTAGACTTAGATGCTAAGGTAGGTTTTCTACCTTTAAATCCCTTAGAAATATAAGCAACATATTGCTGAAGTCTTGTTTTATATTCATAACCTTTTTTATTAAAATATTTTTTATTACTTTTTTTCTTATTTATTTTACTAATTTTAGTTACATATCCACACTTAAATGCTATCTCAGCAAAATCATTAGATAATTGCTTGCTAGATGTATAGTAAGAAATTCTTGGCATTTTTCTATCTTCACTCTCTGTTATACATCCATCACCATTTATCATAGCTTCAATAACTATTTCTAAACATTCTGGAACAAGATTTTTAACAAAAGTAGAAAGCCTTTTAGTAGCAGAATTATCCCCAAAATTTTCTTTTAAATGTTGCGACAATTCTGGCTTATATACAGAAACATCTACATCACTATCATAATAAGTAGAAAACATATTATTAAATAAGTTATCTATATCGTCTCTAGCTTTTCCATCTTTAGTCTGTCCAATCGAAACTGTAGTATATTTTCTTATCCTATTCTTTCTCTTTTCTTCTTTAACCCATCCTTCAGAGACATAATAACCAACCATTTTACAATAATCATATATGGAATATTTTTCATCTCCTATCCGAACTGACTCAACATATTTCCCATCATAACCATCTACTGCTCCTATAAAACTAGCTCTTGGGCGAACATCTTCTGCTTTTATAAATCTAAACTCATCAGAATCTTTCTTAGCACTCCACATTCTATGATTCGGAGTAACTAAAACATCTATTTTATCAGTATTAAAAAGAACCATCTCCCCATTATAATCATAGACCATTTTTTCAAAAGGAAGATGGTATTCAATCAACTTTGATTCGGGATTATAACAAGCTATTCTGTCTTCATTTGGATCTATTTCCCAATGAGGTTTAAATCCAGAATCTGTAAGAGTAAGAGTATCTTCGCTAAAACAATATCCGCTCATTTCACCATTAAGAATAGCTTGGTTCAACATTAAACCATCTAATAATTCTTTTCCTACACCTTCAAGATCTTGATTTATATTATGAATCTTGCCAGTATTTCCCTGAATAGAAATATGACCATTTCTCATTGTAACAAAAAAACCAGTTGATGTTGTAAAACACCAAACCTTTCCCTTATATCTTTTGGCAAAAATATGTCTTTTTTCAACTCTTGGCATACTACCTTTCCCTATACCATCTATATTACAGTTAATTCTATATATAGGTTCACAAATTGTTCTTGACAAGGTTGGCGAATAACCAGCTTTGAACATAATTTCAAGAATATCTTCTGCCAGTTCTTTACCTTTAATTTTTATTTGTACAGAAACACAATTTTTATAATGATGCCAAGATGCGTCTCCCTTACAAAAAGATTCTATTAATATTCTTAGTTTATTGGGTGAAAGATTTTTTACAAAATTAGGTATCTTTTTGTCCGAAGAATTAGAACCGAACCATTCTTTTATTTGCCATGCTATATCTTTTCTTAACACATCCCAAGTCGTAGCACGTCCATCGTATTCATATTTCGAATATTCGATACCAAGATCAGGCATCATATAATCTATTTCATCACAGATATTAGAATTCTTTACAGGACATTGAGATATAGAAACTCTATATTGTCTTGCTGGCACATTATATGTTGTGTAACCTTCTGATAAATAATAACCAGCGTATTGTAAAAAAACATCTACAGGAACCTTATATCCACAAATATCAACAGATTCTATCTCTTCCCCTTTATAATTCGCAACACATTTTACATAACTGTCTCCCTTCCCAGATATTTTAGCAAAATCTTTTGCTTCTAATGTATATGCCGTTTTTAAATCTCTTTTATAACCCAACATTTTATGATTGGGTGTAACACAAATATCTACCTTATTCCCTTTAAATTCTGTCATAAATCCGTCATAATCATATTCATAAAAATCAAGCGGTTTTTCATACTTCATCTCGTTTGTCTCAGGATCAAATACCATAATTTTTTCTTCTTCTCCAACCTCCCAATAATTTTTCCATCCAAGATCAGTAAGAACTTTTGTATCATCAGAATAACAAGCCCCATACCACTGATAGTCAAAAGCGTGGTGAGTAACAACAGTTAAATTAGGATCATTAGCAACAGCACCAAGTTGATTAACAATATCTTGTAGGTCTTCTGCTGTAGCAGGACGATCTTTTTCTCCAACTTTTACAACTCTAACTGGCAGGATAAGTCTTTCTGCAATAATCCAATTAGCAGTCATTATTTTAGTTTTGTAAGCAAGTATAGTGAACAACCTTTGTAACATAGAAGTTCCATAGGTTCCATATGCACTTGCATTATGTTTAATATGACTAATACATTTATCTGAGAGAGGAAGAGGTTGTCCAGAAAGAACAAGTTTTATAAGTTCTTGAGGTAAACTTTCGTAAGCTTCTTTAGGTTCTTTTCTTTGAACCATTATTCTAAGTTCTTCATCAGGAACTAGATAATATTTTGGTTTTTTAGCAAGAGGATTATCTCTAACTTCTATATAATCGGGATTAAGAACTTTTATATCTTTAAAAGTTCCGTCTTCATGTCTACATTGTTCTCCATCGCTAGTTTTTCCTTTCCCTCCGCAGACGGGGCAATCAATTTCTAGAAAGGGAAAGACATCTCCTATAAGAAAATATTCATGACTTATATCATCACATTTTTCTGGTAATTCTATTTCTTTAGCAAAATGTTCATAATATTTTAATATTTTTTTATCTTTACATTCTAATTTAAAACCGTTCATTGAAAAATTAGAATAGAAATCTACACCAGCAGCTACCTTTGGTTCATTTGTATAATAAAATCTTGCCCATTGGTAAATTTCTCTTCTCTTACTAGCAATTTGCCAGTTTTGAGGAGTGTGGAGAGGAGAAAAGAACATAGGCTGAGTCATTGCGATATTCGCACTTTGACCAGCAAATTGAGCATTTTTTGTGATAGGGAAATTTACTAACTGGGATTCTGGTAAATTATCTTTATTGTTATCGGAGGATTTTATTTCATATCCTCCTGAAGCAATAACCATTCTTCTTTTATTTTTAGGGGAATTATCAGACAATATTAATTTAGCCATATTTTTACTCTCAACTTTTTAATTAACCATCTATAGCAAGATCTTCACAGGATTTAGTAATATCTAAAGTATTATCGACATTTTTTTTTCTTTTATTAACACAAGGGCATTGTTTCATTTCTTCAGAGACAAAGACATTTTTTACTCTTTTCTTTTTATCACTTTTAGATGCTTGAAGAGGTCTATTTTTTTGAATAAATTGTGGTTTATTGGTGCTGAACGGATTATATTGTTTTCCTTTATCATCTGGTCTAAAATTAGTAAGACCTATTTCTACTCCTCTTACTCCACAATTAGGGCACATAAGTTTTTCTTGCGACAACTCAGCTCCGCATTGTGGGCACGCAATTTCCACCTTTCGAGGGTCCATATCTTCTGGACGCTTAAAAGGGTCTTTTAATTCTCTTAGGGGTTTAAGATCTGCTAACTTTTTTTTTTAGAGGATGCTTCTATCCAATTAAAAACTTTACCTTCATTTACAGGTCCACCTTCTATATCTCCTTTTTCTCTAGCTGCTTCTAGCCTTGAGCCTAGATTTCCATATTCAGGAAGAATTGGTCTGCGTTTTTGACCTGGTTTTAATTGATAATTACTTGTTTCTGGGATATTTCTATCTATTTCAAATCTTTTATTAAGATATCCACCTACCCAGTTTCCTTCTTTATCTCTATATGGGCGAGAATACTTATCCATAATATTTTCACGCCAGATTGATTCCCAGTCTATGTTCCAGATATCTCCTACCGTAAGACCGAATCCTTTATTTCTTTCCATAATATGCCAGTCTGAAACAGGTTGTCTTAAGAAAGGATCCATTCTTGGTTTATTAGTATTCCATACAACAACATTTTCTAGAGATTTATGTTGTGCTGTTTTCTTTAAATTATAAGATTTTATTTCTTTTTTAGAATATTTTTTTGCCAATTTTTTTATTTCTTCATCAACTTTTGCTGAAGTAAAAGGAGCTTCTATAATTTCTTCGCTATTAGGATCGACACTTTTCAAAACATCGGGCAACATATCAAAAATTCTAATTGATATTCCAAGTTTTTCATTACTTTCCAGACCTTCTTGATAGAAAGTAGTCAAAGCATCTTCTACTATTTGTTGTTGATCTGCTTCTTCTATATAGTTAAGAAGTTCTTCTCTAGCTGCTCTATTATCCATAGTATCAAGTCTATCTTTTAGATCTGCCCCATCCTTTAAATCATTTATACCTTGAGAAGAAAGATCATCTTGTTGATCAAGCATATCTCCTTCCATTTCAGGAGCTTCATTTAATCCCATATCATCCATAGGAGGTTGTCCGACAGGGGGATTAAAAGGTTGTGCTTTTTTAAGATTGAAAGCAATTTTTTTATTTTTAGTATTTGCCATATTCGTTTGTCCTGTATTTTCTAATGCATTCGCATTAGGGGTTCCCGATTCTATTTGTCCCTGCATATCTGCTGCTTGTTCTGCTTGTTGACGATAGGCTTCATAAAGGCTTTTAAAATTAGCCATATTTATCATTACTTCTTGTTGTATTCTTTCTAATTCATCTGCGGGTGCTTGTGCAACCATTCCGCCAGAGAGTCCCATCATATTATCTCTAATAACGTTCATTTGTTCATCAAGAGGCGATTGTGCTTTCTTTTTTATATTAGAATTCTTTTTACTTGCCTGAACTCCTAATTGTGATTGAACAGCTTGTGGTTGGACAGATGCTCTCTGTATCGCATTTTTCATTATATTAAATAATCTTATACCGTTGTCTGCCATTTGTGATAAGTCTTCCATCGGCATGTCTAAATTCATATCATTTAGAAGAGAAAATAATAATCTCCATGACATCTGAATATTTGCCGAATTAGCATCTACAGAAGGAGCTTGTGCTTTCTTTTTTATATTAAAAGCTTTTGTCACTATTTTTCCTTAAAACAACTTATTTATAAAACTTTTTCTTATATTCTTAGAAGACACAGCTTTTCCGCTATTTTTCCACGAAACATCTTTTTGAGATTTTTTTTCTTTTATTTCTGCTGACAATTTTTCTCCATCCGATTTTTCTGGAATTTGTGCAAAATCACTTTCATCAAATATTCCTAGTCCTTTAGTTCGAGTTTTGTAATCATAACTCTCTTTTTGAGGTTTAAGAGATATTGTAGTAGTTTGTTTATTAGAAATAGGATTATTAGTCATTCTTTTAGCATCAGATTCTTTATCTTTTGCTATTTTTCTTTCTTCTTCAATTTTTTTTGTTATTTCTTCTTCTGCTTTTTTAGGTATTTTATTTTCTACTTTTTTTGAACCAAAAATAGAATCAGAAGTTTCTGTTTTTAAGTATTTAGCTGGTTCTATAGTTTGAGACACACCGCCTTTTCCTATAGAAGAAATATGTTTTGTTGTTTTATAGCCATCATCCTTATCATTTAGTACCCTACTCTTTTGTTTTTCAGCCAATTTTTCTGCTTCTCTTTTACCATCTTCTTCTCTATGTTCTCTTTCATTATCAATCTTCTTAAACGTATCTTCAAAAGCAAAATTTGCAATACTTTGATCTTTTGTTTTACGAACCATTTTGATCTCCAATAATTTTTCCCAATTTTTCTATAATATTATCTTTTCCTTCTTGTATCAGCTCTTTAAAAGTAGAAGCACGAACAGTGGTTTTTCTTTTTTTTCCTTTATTAGGAGTCCCATAAACATCATCTAAATTATCTGTAATTGGGGCCTCTTCTTTATTTTCAACATTTGCAGAAGTAAAATTAATTATCCATTTACCGTCAGAGCGTTTAGCCCCATTAAAATGGATACCAAATTTTTCTTGAATTTCTCTAATCATACTAGATAATTCTTTATCTTCTATAGTTTTAGTAGTTCCAGTTGCTTGATCTGGATAACGTTTATCTGGTATTTCAACTACTTTATTTTTAGTTCCATCTGGGGATATATCTTCTGATACAAAATTCTTTTTAAATTCTTCAAGCCTTCTCCCAGGATAACCAAATTCTTGCAACTTTTTAAAAATATAATCAGTTAAAGTATTTGATTCATGCTGTTCTATTTGAGGAGTTTCTTCTTGAAGAGATTCTTGAGAAACTTCTCCGGAGATCGTAGGATCTTGAAGAAGAGGANTATCTATACCTTGGGCTTCTTTCGACATTTTTCCTAACGGAAGAATAATCATTTTAACACCTTACTATAGATAAAACTTACTTGTCAGTCAACATCGCATCTACATAATCACTTGGATACAAAGTTCTCCAATATTTTTCCAACCAAGCTTTTGACTTAGTGTCAAGATTAGCGACCTTAACAAACTTAGTTGAAGCTTCTTTTACTTCCACTTCTCTAGATGCTATGCAAGGCTTACATTCACATTCTCCATCGCATTCACAAGCATTACATGGTTTCTTGCATTTTTCACAAGTGCCAGCTTCTTTAGTTTCTTCTGTTGCTTCAGCTTCTTTAACATCTTCTTCTGTCTTAGCTTCAACCTTAGGATCGTTAGTCAGTTTAGCTTCAGCTTCTGGTTGTCCACTAGAAGGAGCTTCTTCATTACAGGATTTTCCACCTGACGAAGGAGCATCTTTTTCAGGGATGTTAACCAACTTAGCTTCAGCTTCCGGTTGACCGCTAGATGGGGCTTCATCAGCCTCAGCAGTTTTAACAGCAGCAGTTTTCACAACTTCTTCTGCACTAGCTTTTTTCTGCATATTCTCTTTTATTATTTCAGCAAGACTTCTGCCGCTACCAAAAGGTATGCGATCTTTAACAAACTTCATATTTTTCTCCTTTAATAAAATACTCTAAACAATTATTCATATTAACTATATTTTTAATAAACTATTATAAAATCCTTTATTTAATGTTTTATGGTTATCCACCATACGATTCATTTGCTTCTAATTTAGGCATAAGTTCTTTAATACTTCTAACCTGATACTTATCCTTAAGCTTATTTACCATCGGATATACTACTTGATAATATAATATAATATCTTTCGGATTAAGATTAGATAACTGATTTATAATCCCTTCTTTTGTCAAAGTAGGAAGACTTCCTGCTCCTTCACTATCTCCTGGTCCAGCAGGAAGACTTCCTGCTCCTTCACTATCTCCTGGTCCAGCAGGAACAGCGGATTCAGCGGGAGAAGCAGCAGCAGGAGGATCAACAAGATCGGCAACAACAGCCGGTTGTATTCCTCCCATAACTTGATTAATTCCTGAAGATAAATTTTGTAATCCAGTAGCTATTTGAGAACCATATTGTACCATAAGTTTTGTCCCTGCATTTTCGTCAGGACTTTTAGATATATTTTGAAATATGTTATATAAATTGCTCGTTTGTAAAAAATTAGCTATAGACTGTGATGCATTATTAGCCATATTTTTTATGTCTGAATTTTCTGTGCCACCAGCAATTTCAGCAAGACGTGCTTGCTCTTTACCAACATTTCTTAAAAAACTACCCAAACTTTTAAGTTGCCTCTTAGCATATTGAGAAGGACTTTCAGCAATTTTTATATTATTTTTATCTCTGACATCTGCTCTCGGATTAGAATTTTTTCGCTGCCAATCCCTAAAATTTTCCTCTACATTTTCTGTTATTAAAGAACTTTTCCCTATTTCCTGAGCCGGTTTCTGACCCGTTTCCTGAGCCGGTTTCTGAGACTGACTTGTTTGTTGTTGATTAAGTTGAACCAATAAAGAAAATCTATTAGTTAATTCAGAAGCAACCTGAGATAAATTTCTTAATCTAGCTAAAACATCAGATAAAAGTTTTTTATCTTTTCCCTTTTGAGTCCACCTCTCCGCTGAAAACCACCCCGGCTTTTTTGGTTTTGATACTCCAGTCCAGAGACTAGGTCTCCCCATCTCTATCGGATCGGCAAAAGGGCTTATCTTCTGTGCCTCCTTTAAAAGAATTAAAGAAGTTTCTGCAATTTTTTTTCCTATTTCTTTATGACCATTTTTATCTAAAATTTCTGCTAAATCTGATAAAACACCAGCATTTTTAATTAAACTATCAGTCTGCTTAGAAGATTCCTCATCAATACTACTATAAATAGCTTCACCATGAGAAATGCCATCTTTTATCTTCTGAGAAGCTTTTTTAATAAATAATTTTTGTTCAGCCGTTTTCGTTATTTTTTTTCCTTCTGCATATTTTTCCCAACCGCTTTGATCGTTATTTATAGATTTTTGATATTCATCCCAACACTCCATCCAAACAGCTTGAGCAGCTTTAGTAGGTTCTGTAGTTCTTTTCTGTCTATAACAATTATCCCAACATCTTCGATTTCTTAACCAATAACCTTGAACTCCTACATATTGAGCTTTCTTAATTTGTAAAAGATCTTTCATAACACCAGTTATTACTTCTCCGCTTTTTTTAAGTCCCTTTTTATCAAGGCTATCCCCTATATCTCTTAAATTGGCAAAAATGTTATTTTCCATTATATCTATTTCCTTGTTAACTGGCATAATTCTCATTCTCTTTTTAAATTCTTTTCCTGAAAAAATATAATTAGAAATATTATTAACAATAAAATTTCTAATACCTCTTATAGATCTATCATAAGTTACTAATACTAAATTACCTGTTTTAGCAGGAAATATAGCATGTGGTTCAACTGTTCTTGCTACATCTATTCCTTTCCTCGTCTGATAATTTATTCTCACAACCTTATTATTATCTATCGCCCAATCAAGTGCATCTCTTACATCGGTAAATTCAGGAAACTCTTCATCTGTCATTTCAAGAGGAGCCTGATTAACATCTTGTTGTTCTATTTCCTCTTCTATATTCTGTTGAAGACTTTCATCATCTTCAACTTCATCTATAACATAATTGTCTACATCTTCCTCTGTTAGAGTAGGCAATTCTCTTCCTTCTAACAGATCGTAATCTATAGATCTCACTCTATCTTCGAGATCATTATAGTCACTGATAGTTTTGTCATCTAGAAAATCATATAAAGTAGAAGCTGGAGCAACTTGAGCTTTTAATTTCCTAGACAAATTCCATACTATCTTTTTCATTCTATTATATTTGATTTTAAAAAAAAAAATCCTTGATTTTATTTTATGTTACTTCTACCTCTATTTCTTCTTCTTTTTTTTCTTCTACCTCTTTTTTTACTTTTTTTGGTTCTTGTGCTTTTTTTGGTGCTTCTATTTCTTCTTCAAGAATTATTTGTAGACCAAACATATCAGCGGGAGATAAAGAAATATCACCTAAGTCTTCTATTGAAATAGGATTAATATCTAAATCTATCTCTTCTTCAAGCAAAACAACAAATTCTTTATAAAATTCATCTTGTTTCTCAGGATCTACTTTTATTTCCCCCTGAGGACCTTTCGACCCGTCTTCGGGTTCTTTAGCAAACTTTTTAATCAACTTTCCTCTAGCTTCTTCTAAAGAAGTAAACTCATCATTTATCGCTTTCATAATTTTAGTTAAACGATAAGCCGTTCTAATCGGCAATTCTTTGTTTACTATTTTCTTCAAACCTTCTAATGTGATTCTTACTTCACCTAATTTCATTTTTACTGACATTTTTATCTCCTAGTCAATGGGAAAAATTACATATATACTATCGTCATTTTCCGTAATAACATTAATCTTAGAACCTACTCCTATTTTATTTTTTTCAAAATAATCCAAATTAGCCTCAATTGCCACATTACAATTCTCTTCACTAGACACAACTTTCTCAGATAATGGTTTAATATCAGTAATTTTAACTATCTTATTATCAGGAGAAACAAAAGCTATCGACAAAGGGATATAAGTATTAACACCCCAAAATCTCAATTCTCTAGGCTTATTGAACTTAAATAACATTCCAGAATCAGCATCTAAATGCTTTCTGAACATCAAACCCTTTTCTACAGTTGAGGGGGTTTCAGCTATTTCTACTTTNAGCCTTTTCTTATTAAAAAGATCTTTATATCTCATTATGTATACTCATATCTTTCTCTATCTAGTCCATCTACAAAATCTTCAAATTCATATTCAGGAACATTAAAAATAACACTATCATTATTTTCTGTCATTTTAACAATATCGCTATTAATTTTATAATTATTATACCATTTATTAAAATCATCTTTATTAGATTTAAAAACTGTATTTTTCTTAATTATTTCTTCAACTTTCGGCAACATTCTTTGTTCTTCAAAATTATATTCAAATTTTAATTGCCCACCCTTAAAAGTTTGCATTTCTTTTTTAACAGTATCATACCATTGTAAATCTTTTTCATTTTTTTGAGAAACAGTTTTATAACTCTTCCCATAAAAAACTTCTACTTGTTTCATTTTTTACCCTTAAAAACATCTTTCCAATCAACTTTTTTCTTTCTTCCTCTGATAGCTATCTTCAAATCTTTAGTATTATTTAAAGCTGTATTATAATCTATAATAACTTCTCCATCTTTATCAAAAGAAGACCTACTATCTCCAAGAATCATAACTTTTATAACTTTTTGTCCTCTATTTGTTATTTCTATATTACTGCCTATAGATTTAACTAAACCTTCTTTTTGCATTATTTCAATATCACTTAAAGAAATAGTAGAGGGTCTTTTGTAGACGTTCTCTTTTATTTTATTTTCTGCCGTTCTCCATATAGAAAAAAGTGTCTTAGCTGCTTTTGGATCAACATAATTTTTATTATGAGCTGTAGTTTTTTTATTTGGAAGAATTCGAAGCAATGTATCTAATACTGATTGTTGTTTCTTTCTCATTTTAAAAGCCCTTTTTCTCTAAGTTTTTTTATAATTTTTTCTGCGTATTCTCTGTCAAATTCTTTAGTACTATCTGGCAAATCTTTATAACTTTTAAAATCTTCTTTCCATCTTTCTTCTCTTTCCTCAGAGATTTCTTCTTCTTTTAAAATTTCTTTAACCCAATGCATCCATTGTTTGTGTTCAAGTTCAGAAAGTTCTTCTAATAATTTTTCTTGCATTTTTTCACTTATAATTATTTTCATTGAAAACATCCTTATCATTTAACCATTCTTCAGTTGGCTCCCATCCCTCAAGATTCCTCTCAAAATAATGTAAATGCCTATGGCAATTAGAACAAAGAGTAATACATTTTTCCATCTCTTCCAAAATCTTTTCCTTTCCATAACCTCTGCTAATTGCGTCAGCAAGAGTTATTTCTTTGCCATTAGAGTCTAAATGATGAAAATCTAAACAGAACCACCTATCTTCTCCACATTTAGAACACCTTTTTTCTTTTCTAATATCATCAACCCATTCTCTTTTTTCTTTCTTCCTTGCCCTTTCCCTCTTGTTTAACTCATTACGATGTGATCTTCTATATCTTTTATTATTTTCTGCATCTCTCTTCTTATACTTCTTGGTCTTTCTCTTTACATGCTTACTATAATATCTCTTTCTATATAGTCTATTTTTCTCTCTATCTCTCTCTTTTATACATTCTTCGTCTTTACAACATCTCTCTTTTAATTCTTCCATCTTAAACGTGTTCTCGCAATATTTACAAGTAGTTCTCCTTTTACGAATTTCCTCTTTATTCTCTGTAGAATATGTCTTTTGTCTCCTTTTCACAGATTCTTTAAAACATTCATCAGAACAATATTTTCTTCTCTCTTTTGTAGAACGAAACTTTTTTTCACATAATTTACACTTTTTGTACAAATTCGATATTTTATTCATAAATAACTCCATATTAGACTCTTTTAATATAGAATTATGTATTTTTACTACTCTCCTTTAAAAATCTTACATTTTTTTAACTATCAAAAGATACATAAAAGACTCTTTTGTGTAAGCTATCCCCATCTTGTTAGCATATCTCTGCTTGGGTATGGGCTTTGTGTAGACCTCTCTGACCATAAGAAGGGTTCGTTCCTAACTTCCCTCCAGTAATGCCCTTCTCCAACAGATCCATTGTTATTATAGTTCTCAAACCCTTTTCTATATCTTCTCTGTCTTTTTTTATCTTTACTTCTTTGTTGTAAAATATCTCCAAAATCAAATTTTCTTTCTTCCATGGGTAAATCTAAATTAGACCATGGTCCAGATATACCCCTTGCTACTTTAATAATAGAATTTGAAGAACCTTTCTTAAATTTTTTGACAGATAATAAAATATTTTTTATATACATTAATCTAGTAATTACTCTATATATCCAATCTATTGATATTTTATAATCTGGCAATCTATATATTTGTTCCTTATTAAATTCTTTTATATCTCTATCTAAAGCATCATTTATACATTTTGAAAATTCAGATTTTTCCATTTCATCAAAACATAAAAGAAATTTTGCTAAATCTTTTAATGAAAATAAAAATAAATCTATTATTTTGTCATCAAAAAAATATTCTGAATTATTTTCTATTTTTAAAATATCTACAACATCTTCCCATAAAGATAAAAGAATTTTTGTATGTTCTTTTATTTTTTTATCAAGTTGTCTTATTGTGGTATTTATCATCTGAGTTTTTACCTCTCCTCTTTGTGTACATATTCTACACCTTAGATCTTCTGTCAAACTTATACCATAATAAGCTAGTTCTTTTTTCAAAATAATCCAATTATCCATTATTTTTCCTGAGTCGCAAACGAGATATGGAATTCATGATTTCCATTAAGTAAAGGAGTTAAACCATAAGATTTTCTAAGTTTTTCTAGTTCTTTTGACATAGCTTGTAAAAACCATACTCTCTCCATCTCATCCCACCCCTCAGGATTTAAAGAAACAACATTACCAAAAGTAAAAGAAAATTCTTTTCCAAGTTCTTTAATTTCTAATTTATTTTCTTCATATTCTTCTGAATCTATTACAGAAATGTGTGATCCAACTCCACGAGAACCTGGTTCCTTTTCCGCATTATCTTCATCAAGCATTTCAAAGATACCATCTAGAAATTTATTTGGGATATCTAAATAAATAAAATTGTTCTTAGGATTTTTTTTAAGAATACCACTAAATTCTATTTCTTTTGTCTTTTTAGAAATAATAATTTTCACAGGAACTAGACTTTCTCTATTGAACCTTAAAATTAGCACAAATAATTTTAATCAACAAAATCTACTTCTTTACCAGATAAAGTATCTTCTATTAAATGTTGCAATGTATCAGAAGGTTTTTCTATAGGATTCCCTCTGCTGTCCATTTCTATAGCAACATCCTGAGAAGTAGCTTCTTTTCTAACATCTCCTACTGGTGCTATGCTTTTAACTTTCTTTTTTTTTTTGCTAGTTCCTCTTTTTTTAGTTGCTTTTGACCTTTTAGTAGTTTTTTTCTTAGCTTTCTTTTTAGCTATTTTTTTATTATCTATCATATCAACATCAACAGGTTCTTCTTCTTGATCTACCATAATAGTTTCTGAGGTTGTTGGAGGTTTTGTGGCCTCTTCCATAGTTTCTTTTTTTGGACTCCAAACTTTAGCAACAACTCCATCTTTTGCGTCTTTTTTCTTTTTTTCTAATAAATCTTTTATATTTTCTTCTACTTCTTCTTCCACTTCTTCCTTAGGTTCTTCTTTTTCTTCCACTTCTTCCTTTTCTGGAACACTTACTCGATTTTGGGCATCTTCAATTACTTCAATAATACCATCAGCTATTGCTCTTTGAAGATACGGAGACGAATCAACAATATCTTTTTCAAGAATAGAACCACCGTTAACCCTAAAAGAAAATTCGCCTATAACTAAAGGTTTGTCAGTTTTATTTAAGACTTTAACTCTTGAAGATGGAGTTTCCTCTTTTTTAGAAATTTTTATTTTTCCAATCGGAATAAGAGTCTTTTTACTTATAGCCGCTCTAATATCATTATTTACCACTTTTTCATCATCAATAGAAACTTTAGAACCAGCTCTTAATATTCTACCTACTGTTTTTAATATCAATGTCCCTTTTACTTTGGGAGATACTTTAAATAACATCTTTTTCTCCTTTTTTTTTATTATATAAAATCTCTACATATTCTATCGATAAAATCAAAAATATTTATTAATAAAAGGATTTAAGCACTTTTATATAATAATAATAATAATAATAATAATAATAATCTTTAAAGAAAGATAATTTTATGCCTAGTGTTAATTCTAGAAGAGAAGAGTGGACAGTTAAAAATAACACTATCTCTCCCATCACAATTGGAGACCTGCCAAAGGTTTCTGCTATAAGACCAGGCAAAATACTTAATCTTTTAAGATATTCTACAAAACAGGAAATAGGACAATCTAAGGTTCTTGTTGATCTTCTTAAAGATAGATATCTAGTTCTAAAAAAATCAATTCAAAAAGTAGAAAAACAAACTATTACAACTGCTACAGGAATCATTGATTGGTCTGGTGCAACTCACGCAAAACCAAAAATATATTCACAAAATGCCGAGCCAGATATAGCTAATGATAGTATTGCATATTGGGTTGACACTAATAATAGCAACCATAATTGGTTGATAATCGATGTAGGTGGAGTTCAAAAGAAAGTAGAACTAACTTAATAACAAATTTCTTTAAAGGAGAAAATAAATGGCTAATTTGAAAATTACAATAACAATTCCTTCAGGAAAAGTTGGAGAGTATGTGGATGATTATATATATATCCATCAGAACACAGAAGTAGATAAAAACGGAGATCCTGTCTATACAGATGGACAATGGGCAAAAGAACACATAAAGCGTTTTATCATGAATCAAATAAAGAGAGGTAAAGCCGCTAAATACAGAGATGCTCAAATTCCCTCAGTTGTAGATGATATTACATAATTTTATCGATAAATAATTATGATTGGATATCTAATAACATCTCTGTTTTAATCTTTATTTATATTTCTTAATCTAGATTTTCTTGATAATCTATTATAAAAATCTAATTCTCTACCGTGAGGCATATTAAAAGCTCCAACAGGATCTTGTCTTTCATCAAGTTTTCTTAATTTATCTATTGGATCTGAAAATCTTTCTGTTTGATCACCCGCACCAGCATCCCCAAATGGAGTTTCTGTATTAATTAATGTTTCTTCTACGGGTAATGATCTTATTTTATTTGTATCTTCTTTTTTTCTAAAAGATGTATTTTCGGGATATGTCATTCCGTTTCCTCTTCTTTTTTCCCCTCCAAAAATAGGATTAGGCGTTACTAAAGTACGAGGATCTTGTACATAAGGATCTAACCTATTTTTCATCTTTTTGTCCGGATCTTCCATAGTAGGAGTCCCATGGTTCCAAGCAACCTTCATCTTTTTATACCAATTGTTCATTATTTACCTTGTTATTTCAGCTTCTGGATAATTCATTTTTGCTTCATTAGATGAATTAAATTTATCGATAGGAACACCATTTTCATAAACAACGGAACCATTCCCCTCTTGTTTAATTAAAATTTGACTATTGTCAGCCCTTTTGTTTAAGATACCCATTGCTTTGTTTATAAGACCAACTTTCCCACCATTTATATCTATAATCATTTGTTTTTCTTCGCTACTAAGATCTCTACTTTCTTTATTAGCTGTGGCTTGGATATGAAACAACATAGCATCTGCATCTTTTAACGATGCTGAAACCATTTCTTTTAATTCCACATCTGTAGCGTCTTTTAATCCTTTAAATCTTTCTGCTAAATCTTCAAGCTGGGTAGCTTTTATATTATCTTTTACTTCTGTCTTTTCGCCCAACATTTCAACTCCAACATATTTATCCCAAAATGCGGTACTGTCTTTGTCTTTATTTTCAGCTTTTCTAAAAGATTTTAAATGCTCTTGATTATGTTTCTCTGTCTCTAAATTAACAGGCAGGACATTAGTATCCCACTCATCCTGTCTTTTATCATTAAAAACTTTTGGCTTATCATTTAAAGCTTGTTCTGTAACTATTAAATTATCTTTACCATCTCTATCGGCATCTATTTGTTTTTCATAAGGGACAGTGTTATCTTTTCCTTTTTCTGGAAGACGCACAGCAATAGTACTAAGATCTTGATTATCTAAATTCATTTCTTTTGTTCGTTCTTCCAACATCTTATCATAGGCTTTATAATTTTTGTTAGCAGCAGATTTACTTAAATTAAATTTTTTCATTTTCATATCCTTTTATTTAGTCTTGACATACCCTTTTATATTTATCGAAAATAATTAAAATCCTCTATTATTTCATATATTTAGGAGGCCAAGCTCTAGATCTTTTTTCTAATTGTCTAGAAACTCTTCCTCCAGGACCCACACCCATTACCCCCTGCATACTTCTCCAAACAACATTATTCCCTTGATTAGAAACACCATTATTAACTAGTTTAGAGAAAGGTAATTTATGTGATCTTTGGGTGATAACAGCATAAACAGCCCCAGCAAGACAATCTGTTAAATCATCCGATTTAACTCCATCTCCATCTTGTTTAGCGAATACTTTAAAACCATTATATGTAAATCTTCTTTGTAATTCTTTCATTTCATTCATTAAATGAGGGTGATAAGGAATTTTTAATTTTCCCATATTAATTTGATTTTCAAGTTCTTTATATATAGCAACTTTAAATGCTCTTGTAAATCTTGTTTCTTTATTTGGAATACCAGCCTCTCTTAATTTTGAAACACTCTCCATCGAATTCCATTGATCATATGTTACCATAGCTAAATGAAATTTTCTTTTTAATTCCACAATATATTGATTAACTCTATCTACAGAAATAGGACTTTCTATACTTGGACTCCATAATTTAATATGATCTACAAGTATCAAGTAGTCAGATTTTCTTGTTTGAGGGTCTAAAAAATATTCTCTATGAAGAACAATTAGTCCGTAATTATGGCTAGTAACAGCAGGGTCTAAATGACAAAAATATATCTTTCCAGCTTGTCCATGATGTCTTTGCTCGAAAGCGTGACCAATAAAACATGAATCAACTTGTTCCTCTGTAAAGAAGTTTTCCATTCCAACTCCACTAAATTCAGCACCAAATTCCATATTAAATTCAGATTCAGACATACTATGAGAAGTCTCTCTTAAAGAGTTTCTAGTATGTATTGGGTTAACTTCCCACGTTGGTAAACGACAAACTAATCTGTCTTTTACATTACCAGCAGATCCAAATAAATCGTAGAATTTACCCTCTTTTGCCCTTGGAGACGAAATACTAATAACTTTTCCATCATATATTCTTTCTTCAACTATCTTTTGATCGTTCTCGTCTAATTCTATTTCTCCATTTTTATTTTTTTTATATATTCTTCTACAATAGGTCTTAACGGTAGGAGTCAAAGATTGATAAATTTTATCGGCAGAAGAAGATCCCCCAGCCGATTTATAAGAAGCAACCTCATCTAAAATAAGAACTATACAACCCATCCCAATAAGAGAATCTGAATTACTATGTCCAACAATAATTCCAATAGACCCTTTCTTGGTAGGGAGACCTTTTTCTTTAAATCTTCTATTTTCTTCTTTATCTTTTGGGCTTAATAAATAAACAGATGATCCACCTATACCCTCTCTTGTGAACTTGTCTTGAAAATAAGGACTGTGTAATATTTTTTCTTTTATTTCTACAAAAGCAAGATGTGCCTGGGGTTTAGAGTTAGCTATGGTTAATATATTAATAGTATTAGATGAAGCTAACTCATACACAGTATAAGGGTCTCCCCCAGGACACTCAATAAGTTTCATTGCTTCATACAAAGCGATTAAACTTACAATAAAATCCTTACTAGCTCTTCGCCCCCAGACTAAAACTAATTCACTAAAAATCTCTCCTGAAAAATATTTTCCTAACAAATCTCCTTTATCATCATTATTAAGACCTAATTTTTCGCATTTTTGAATTTCTTCATCTGTCAAGTTAATATCTTCGTTCCCAAGAGAACCCCTATAAAAAGCTTTTAGAATTGTTTTTTGCATTGGATAAAGATTAATCGGGTTTGTAGAATGGAAAGGAAGACCCAACCAATCTTTTGATTCACAAAATGTTATAATATCAGGAATAGATATAGACCCAGCAACGGTTATATTATTTTTAATATCTCCGATTATATCACTAATTAATGTTTTTTTTGCTCTAGCCATACTTTATTTATTTGATATAAAACAACTTTTTCCTTTAAGTTTCTATGTTTCCTGCGCTAATAGAATAACCTATCTCTGCTGACAAAGTAGCAAAAGTTTGCTTAACTAATATAGAATTATTAGAATAAAAAGCGTTTATATCTCCATAAGTATTAAAAGTGTAATCTTGTAATTTTTTAACCATATCCCTAATATCTCTAGAATTAATATTTGCATTATAGATAATAGTTTTTTGATTATTTATAGTATTATATAATTTATTTTTTTCTATATTATTAAAAGAAGTTTCAGAAAAGAATAAAGCAGAAGCCATATCACTTAAACTATTATCTATAAGAGTAATTCTATCATAGATACTAGCAATTAAATCTGCTATTTCTATATAAGAATTTGTTCTTGACGGATTTGAAGTTATTAATGACATTTTTTAACCTTACGTATAAATAATATCCGAAAAATTTCTCCACCCGTATAATATTCCTGTAGCGGAATCATATTGTCTAATTCTAAAATAATAAGTTTCCCCTCTTGTTAAAGATTGATTATTAGGACTTTGTTGTTGACTTTGATATCTTACCTTCCTGCCAATATAACTAGACGAAACTCCTACAAGAGAAATTTCTGTAAAAATATCTCTTTCTTTTTCATAAATCCATCCATCGTTAATAGCAGAACCACTATCTAAAGGACCAACAACAAGATTCACAGCATCAGCATCACTATAAACTTCTAATATAAAATGATAATCAGAATATTGAATAGACTCGTCTCTAATAGTATATTCAAATTCCCACCAACCCTCATTATGTATATTGTCAGAAGATATAACATTTCCACCATAAACTTCTGTTAATAATTCACTAACTTTATATTCTTTTTCTGTTAAATAATCTTCAATAGTAGGAGAAGTCACCGACAAACCAGAATATTTATATAATATCGTTGGATACTCAAATAGACTACTTACAAAAGTAATTAATTGGGAATGTCTTTGTTCCTCATTAAAACTAGCATATAATGTTTGAGAAGGATAAAGTAAATCTAAAACAATTTGTAAATCCCCAGACTGTAAATCTACAATTGTATTTCTAATTTCTAAAGCTTCTTGTTCAGATCTATATAATTGTGCAGCAGATCTAGCTAAATCTTTTGACATTATTAACCAACTTTCATCATCACTAATTTGATTTTCTTCTTCTATAGTTTCAGATAAAGATATTTCTCTTTGAGGAAATTCTACTTCTACTAAAGGGTCTCCTATAAATGTTAATGAAGAATCTAAATATGGTAAACTAAATAAATAAGCTTCTCCTAAAGTAGAACCATTTAATAATGCTTTAAAAAAAGGAATAGGTCTCAAAAAACCTTCAATACCACATATGGACATAGCTCCTGCTGTAGAAGCATACCCTCCTATTAAAGATAACATTGACCACGTTTTTGCCTCTTCATCTCTTATGGTAATAGATGCATCATAATCCGCATTATAGAAAAATACTCTTGCAGCCGTACTACTTTGGAAAAAAGTAAAATCAGACCTATCAGTGAACCATGACCATGCAAAAGAATCATCTTGAACAAATGGAATAGCGATATCAATATAAGGATCCATAAAAACAGTAGACCATGTGTCTAAATTTAAATTAGGAACAACATCAGATTGAAAATCAAGGATATCTTGTTTATAAGCATCTGGGACAGGACCAACTCTATCAGAATATGGATCTATAAAAATAGTTCCATTAACTAAAAATTGTTTTCCTATTTTTTGTCCATTATCTACAAATTCTTTTGCTAAAGCTAATGTAGGAGCATCTATTCTAGCTGTAACAAGAGAATGTATAGTATCTTCTCTACTATACCTTTTAAAAATAGACCTATTATAAGTTTTATTTTTGATTCTACCATTATAGCTATAATAAACAGGATTCTCAGGGATCCCAGTACTAGGGTCAGAAGGGAATCCAGTACTAGGATTAGCTAAAATATCAACCGAACAACCTCTGCCTACCCTAGAGGTAGAAGAAACTATTTTAGATGAATTTACATAAAATCCTCCAGGGACATTATACCCTAAAATTATTCCCCATATAGTTCTTTTGGTTAAACTTGAATCAGTTAAAGCTTCTCTTATAGGTGCTATAACCTCCATATTAAAAAGTTCTTCAGAACTAAGAATTTCTATACCAGAACAATCTATACCAACAAGTTGACCATGAACCTCCCAAGAAATACCACTTCCAACTGCTCCAGTATCGGTAGAAGGATCATCCATCACAGTATCCATATTATACTTAGATGCATAATATCGAGCTAATTCTAGACTTTCAGCATCATTAAGATTATAAATGAATATATAGTTTTCTTTAGTTATAGGCATCTTCTATTTATCTCGGTTATTTCCCGAATATCCTTTATACTTTCTATTTTTATAAAAAAAATCCTTGACTTACTTACATAAACCAAGGATTAAGAAAAACATATATTTTAATTATTTAAAACTTTTAGTTTAAAATCATTTTTATTTTATAATATTTCTTCCAATCTTTATAGATATTATATTTCCTATCCATATATAAAGAAGAATCTTAGTACAATAAATCTAAAATTTAACAGAAAATATTTTATCACAATTACTACATTTTACTTTATAAAACATAAAAATCCTT
>JGI25130J35507_1000183_pt1 | contig 21287 bp, 41 predicted proteins | sample ETNvirnome_2_300_FD_35507 | JGI IMG/M metagenome (IMG submission 35507)
TGCTTCAGCTGTTTGGGGTTCTGAAATGCCTTTGTTTATTTATGGTTATGAAGATCCCAACAATGCAGGTGAAGGACTCATTTGTTTTTCACGGAGTCCAGTTATGATAACGACTCCTGCCAGTGCAAATAATATTGGATTTAAGGGAGACGATCCCACAACGAGCGGTGAAGACAACATATTCATTCTCGAAGCGTCTTTAACGGCATCGCAACATCAAAGTCTACCTGTTACCCTCTTAGGTTCTATCGGTGTCACTAGGGGAGCAGATGCAACGGATGATTGGACCTTAGAAGCGAACGCCCACAATGGTATCGGAAGCGACTCTCTCAGGAGAACCTTTGCGACACAGTGGACTTTTCCAGGTGGTCAGAATGGTGGCATTACTACTGCCGGAGGTACAAATAACTATGCCACTCGTCTATATGTTGCTGGTGGTAATTTGGCCGATGACGTTCCAACTTGGGCAACATCTGGTAGCATTATTGCACTCTATCATATAGCGGCAGATGGCGCGATTTTTTATGAGTATTCAACTATGTCTGCGGGTAATTGCACGAATGGGGATGTTGCGGCTCAACTGCAACTAGCAGTTCCGGTTAGGGCCACAGGTTATAGTTCTAGGTATCTCGTCCCCTTTGGGTATGCTGCGATCACAGGTATAGCAGATGACATAGNGTTAATTGAAATACCCACTTCTGCTGTGAGGGTGTTCGATTTTAAAGCGACTTCTGGGGGACAAGTTCAGGCAAATGATTTTAGTGACCCAGGGGACGACATAGGAGGTCGTGTTCAATATTACGGCTTTGACCCAACACCATAAGGAGTCACAATGGCATTTGATCCAGACGCATGGTTGATAAAACTAGGTAGTAAGATCAAGTGGTTAAACCTAGACAACCCATTAAAGAAGAAGTGGGANTATGCCAGACACATAGCAGTTCATTTCCTGTCTTCAGGATTATGGGCGGCAGTATTCAGCATGGCTATACTGAAGTTTGGTGATTGGTTCTGGTTATCAGCTCCAGCTTGGGTTGCCTATGTCTTGTACTACGAAGGTTGGGTCGACGGCCATTGGAACAGACTGACTAAGACTTGCGAAACGAAGTGGGATAAAGAGCATGGAAAAGGACACTACGAAGANATGAATAAAGACTTGGTAAGTGATCTAATAACTAAGTTTGCAGGCATGGGATTCTATCTCTCTGTGCCTCTACTTAAAACCTTATGCTAAGACCGTTTACTAACGATCATATTTATCCGCTTTACTATTGGTATCAAGANCCAGAGAACGAAGTCTTTTTCAGGCACTTTGACAGACTCTTAACGCCTGAAGAATTCGAACACTGTTGTTCGGGCTCTTATACAAAAAGGCTCTTGATAGATTCCTGTAAGGGATTTGTATTTCTTACATATCAGCAGAAACCTTCTGTTTGCGAAGTCTCTGTTTTCTTAGAAAAAGACAGCAGGGAAGAAGGCTTCGGTATTGATGTAATGAAAGAGATAGGCAGATATTTATTCGTAGATAATAGAATTGAACGAATGGTTCTCATTATCTCCGCTGACGATAGGAACACGAACCGAATAACAGANCTCGGATGTTTTGAACTAGAAGCTGTTTACAAAAAGTCNTGTTTCTATGGCGGTAGGTATCATGACGAGAATCGTTACNTAATGACTAAAGAAAAGTATTTTCAAGAATACGGAGGATGATATGGCACCAATTGTACCTATTCTAGCCGGTATTGGTGGAGCTGTTGGAGGAACTGCATTAGGAACTGGCTTAGGGATAGCATCTCCGCTTTTAGCTGGATTGGCGACTGCAGGCTTAGGAGCAGCAGGTGGAGCCGGTGGATCAGCCCTTGGCTCTGTAATCACAGGTAAAAAGCCTTCACCTCTTGGAGTAGGCTTAGGAGCCCTTGGAGGGGCTGCTACTGGTGGTCTTGCCTCTATNTTTGGNGGTGGNGCTCAGGCCGCAGGTGGTGGGGCCCAAGCCGCGGCTGTACCTGGAATACAGGTAGGTCAGGCAGCCACAGCTACAGCACCCGGTCTAGGACTCCCAGGGACTCTTGGTGTCAGTCCTGAATTAAGTGCCCTTGCAGCGACTCCAGGGGCAGTGACCCCTGGTGGTATACCTGGGGCTCTGGAAGCAGCCATTCCTTCAGCTACGGCAGCTCCAGCAGCAACCGGACCAAGTCTAGGGGTAGCAGGCGCTGCAGCACCGACATCCACAACCGCTACAGACATCGCTGCTTTGACTAAAGCCCTCCGTCCATCCACAGCAGCCACATTGGGTGCAGCGGGTGTTAAGGGCGGTCTCACGGCCTTAGGAGGCATCCTAGCAAGACCTTCACAACCAAGGGGTGTTTCCTTTGAAGGCGCTGGACAAGAAGTCGTAGGTTTGTCTGGAGGTATTGTAGATGCTGCAAGAAGAAGAAGGAAAGCAAGATCGGCAAGATTAAAGCAACGTAGAGGGAGGAAATAACATGGCTGTCGACTATAGCAATTGGGGGATTCCATTCGAAGGAGGGGGCCAAGCTCCCGGAGGGATAACTCCAATACCATTAGGAAGTCCTGATAGTGGGGCTATTCTTCCTTCACTTCCTCAGATTCCTAATTTTGATACAGGATTTTTTGACCAATTTCAGCCAGGTCAAGGTGGGTTTATTCCTGAAGGTGGATTTCAAGCACCTCAGTTTGGACCACTTCAAGTCCCAGGAGTCCAGGCACCAAGTCTTCCTTCGTTAGCTGATATTTTAGGACAAGCCACTGGAGCTGCTCAACAGCTTCCTCAGATAGCTGACCTTACTGGCCAAATAGAACAACTAGGTTCTCAGAGACAACAAGCGTTCCTCCAAGGTCTTCAACCTACATTTGGACAACAAAGAGAACAATTAGGTGAAAGAGTTGCTCAAAAAGGTCTTATTGGTGCTGGTGCTGAAGAAGAACTCCAAAGACGTTTATCTGGAGCCCAAACGCAACAAGCCTCCCAAGGTCTAGCTGAGATCCAATCTCAGACCTTAAGTCAACTTGTCCAAGAACAACAACAGAGAAGAGAAATCGAGACAACCAGACTTAATACTCTGACAAGCCTAGCCACTGAACTTGGTACGACTCAAGCTGATATTCAATCTCGCTTCGGATTACAGGCTCAACAGATCGCTTCTAGTCTTTCAATAGCAGATAGAGATTTTCAACAGAGCGCATTCTTTGAAGCCCAAGCTAATAATTTAAAGGCTCAAGGCCTAGAGTTGCAAGCCGATCAACTTTCATTAGATGCGGAAAATTCAAGGCAGTCAGCACTATTAAATAAGTTCAATGCTGAAATCTCAAAGGCAGAGGTCATTCTGAGTGAACAAGAACTCATTACAGACCAAGAAAAACTAGAACTTGATGAAGATAGAGCGACTCTTGATTCTCTTATTAAACTTGCTGCAACACCTAAGATTAGCAAAGAAAATAGAAGGGCTATCATAAACAATGCTCTTGAGTTTTTAAATTCTTTAGACCTCCCCGAAGCAGTCAAAGAACAAATTGCTTCATCGTTTCTTTAAGGAGTAAAAATGGCAAACGGTAGAGACATTGCGGCTATCCTGGCAGGAATAGGTGGGGGCGTTGCTGGAGGTGTCCAACAACAACAGCAATCTAGGCAGCAATTGCTAGATGCTCTCACAAGAATGACCATTGGTCAAAGACTTCAACAGGAAGATCCTCTTAGAAAGTTTCAATTACAACAAGCACAAGAACGCGCCCCATTAGAATTAGAATTGCTTAGAAAAAAAGTAGACACTACCGGTCGTGGTCCGGCTGCACCTAGAATTACACCAGGACAAGCTCTGTCTGATCTCAATAGACAACTTGTCGAGACTTTCAAAGAGATAGATACAGCTGTTGTAGGTGGAAGAATAACTCAAGAAAGAGCAGATGCTTTAAAAACTGACTTAAGATCACGCGCGCTTTTACAGCAACAGCAAATAAGAGCTGGAAATATTCCAGAACAACCACTTCCATTCTTATCTATCAGCCAAAGAGAAGTACCAGGTCGTCTCTTTGGGACAAGAGAAGAAACAGTAGGTGAGCTTAAAGGAACGGCAGATATTCTTGGAGGTTTAGCACCACCAACTGAGCCAGCAACTGAACAAGATATCTTATCTCAGGTGAATGCAGGAACAATAACTGCAGATGAAGGCAGAAAAAGAATCAATGCGTTGAGAAAAGGAAAATAATAGTTGGCTACATTTGCTTCAATAGAAGACTTATTAAAAGATAAGCCTAAACAATTCACTAGCGTAGAAGATCTGCTTGGAGAAAAGCCTAAAGCTACTGTTTCTGAACTTGGTGAACTTGGTGTTAGGAGATTGAGTGAAGTTTCTTCTAAGTTGCTAGAGACTGGTGTAGCTGCTTCACCTATAGGATTCCTTGAAGCTCTTCAGGAAAAAGCTGGCATTCCTCAACCCTTTGGCCTGAGACGTCTATTGAGAACCGAAAGAGAAAGACAGGAGCGACCAGAGCTTGAGCGTAGAGTAAGAGAAGAATTTCCTATAGGTGCCCCAGTAACTGAACTTGCTGCAGAACTTCCTTTATTCGCTATTCCGGGCGCAAAACTATCTACGATTGCAGCTCAAACACCAGCAAAGGTAGGAGCTATTCTTGGTGGTCTTGGGGGCCTTACTGAAACTGTAGACCAACCTTTATTGCAAAGACTACAAGCTACTGGACTTGGTACTGTACTTGGAGGAATTCTTGGTAAGGGGGCTGAGAAATTAAGGCTAGATCTACCAGCAGAAGAAATTCTTAGGAGAAGACAGGTAGCTGGTATTGCTGCTCGTTCTCCAAAAATATTTAAATCAGTTGAGGAATTGATAGAAGAACCGTCTACAAAAAGAGTTGGTGCCTTTATTACAAAACCTGAAGCTGCAACGTCTGAGGATATTTTATCTGAATTATTAATAAAATCTGTAGAAGCACCTACGCCTCGTAGAGTCATTACGAGAAAGAAAGGATTATTCCCAACAACAGGTTTGACTGGAACGGAATCTACACGTCAATTAAGAGAACTTCCAATTGGTAGGAAACTTCCTAAAAAATTCATTAGTGATGCAGAAGAAGTTTTAGTCGAGAAGCCGCGCATTCTCATAGATGAATTTCCAAGAGAGTTTGATAGATTTCAATCTACATCTCCAAAAATTCAAGCCTCGACCGCAGCACCAGAAGCACCTTTCAAAAGCATTGGATTAGCAGATGATATTACTCCTGTCCCTGAAGTTGATGGATTGGCGAGAGGGGGAAGAACTCCTGAGTCAATCAAGAGAATATCTGGTCATGATAATATTACAGATCCAGCATTGGCAAATGAAATTGACGTACCATTTATAGCCAACAAAGTTACAAAGGCAGGTAAGCAACGCCCTTCAATTAGAAGATCTGGTTTCTATGCGAAGAAGGCTATAGAAACTCATGACATTGTTGATGAAGCAACTGTATCTGATACGCCTCTCAGTGCTGCATTGAGACAGGACAATATCCCTAGGCAGGCTGGTCAGTTCGGACCGGTCATGAAGAATATTCATGAACCAAGTCAACGTTCAATAGCAAACGAAATTACTTTTGGAAATGAGCAGGCCGGCAGATTTGTTGGTATAGCTGATTCGAACGGAATAAAGATCAGTAAAAAGAATGGTGCAACCATGAAGAGAGTCATGGAAACCATTCCCAACTCTGATCTCGAATCTTTAGACGTAGGACAACTGGCAGCTAAATATTCTGATCTAAATGTAGACAATAGGTTCTTCTCTGCTGCCAAAGAATATCGAGTTGTTTTAGACGATCTGAGGGAAATGTCTAATGTTGTTAGGAGAAATCTTGGGAAAGAAGAGATAGGATTTTTAGATTCATATGTTCCTCATATGCAAAGAGCTTCTGGTTGGCTTGATAACATAGGTGATAAACAAACAACGATCTCTGACGTGTTTGATTTCATCGTTCCAAATGCAGCATCAAATAGGTTTGCGTTTAAAAGATTAAACCAATTAAGACCAGAAGAACTCGAACAGAATTTCTTTAAACTTACGGATGCCTATATCAATGCTATAGGAAAAGACATCCACATCACACCTGCTATAGAAAATATAAAGGTACACAACGAAGTTTTAAGAGGGAGGGGATTGAACAAGACTGCAAATTTCTGGGATGATTTTATAAGGACTGGATTGCTCGGAAAGGCCCACAAAATAGATCAAGTATTTGGAATTGAGAAAGGTTCGTTGGCCAACAGAGCCCTACTTAAATTAGCTGAGATAAGAGTTAAGGGGGGTTTGGTTGGTAATGTTACATGGAGTGTTGTAACTCAGCCTTCTTCACTTCTCCTTACTCTTAAGGAGACTGGTGTAAAAAATACATTGTTAGGTGCCTTAGATTGGTTCACTAACCCAGCATTAAGAAAAGAACTTCTCGAAAGTGCGACGTCTTTGAGAATCAAAACTCAAAGAGGTTCGACAATATCTTTTAGGGGTATCTCAGATAAACTAAATAAAAGAGTATTTAAATCGAGAGTAAATAAATTCAATGACTTCTTAAGTTTACTAGCAGATGCAGAAGAAAGACACCTTCAAGGTTTGTCTATCTCTGCGGGATTACGAGAAGGAAAGCGTCTTGGGTTTGGTGGTGATGATCTTTTGACATTTGCCAACGCTGTTGGTGAACGAACCCAGTCTATGTATAACCGGGGCTCTCGTCCCCTTATTCAGAATAGTGTTCTGTTTAGATCATCGTTTCCATTTCAAACATTCTCGTTTGAGATGTGGAGAGGGTTAAAAGAAATAGTTGCTAACAAGGGGTTTAAGGCTAGCGGTCGCCTCCGATTAGGAATGGCAGCTAATGCATTAGTTGGAATGGCATTGGCTAATCAATACTCTAATCTTGTTAGAGGTAGGGATGTTTTCTCTCTTGGTTCTGCAGTTCCTGTAGCTGGTCCATTTCTTGAAAAATCATTAGCCAAGCAATTTGATCCATCTAAACAATTCACATTTAAGGGAAGATCGAGGGCGCCAATTGCAGCACTTGAGGACTTTGAACAACTCGCGAGTGGTATTGGAGATTTCGTTAACACAGGAAATACGAGGCGCTTGAGGAAATCTCTTATATTTTATGGAACTGGTATTCTGGGTATTGGTGGTGGAGCCCAGCTCAACAGGTTAGTCGATGGTATCATAGCTGCAGAACGTGGGGCAGTGACAACCAAGAAAGGTAAGGCTCTATTCCCCGTGAAGGGTCCTGCGGAAATTACTAGGGCTATTATTAAAGGTCCCTCAGGTACAGAAGCTGCTAAAGCATTCAGGGAAAGAGAAGAAAGAAAGAGCGGTAGAAAGCCAGGATTAATAGAACAGTTTCTTATAGCCCAATGAATTTCTTTAAACGTCTTTTCAAGGCGGAACCCAAAATCAAAGCTAGTCATCCAAGCCTAGAGCATGAACCACCTTACACTTTAGGTGAAAAGCAAAAGATCTTCACCAGACTTCTAGCTGAACTAATCAAGTATGCCTATGATGAAGGATATGAACTGACTTTAGCCGAAGCCTTTAGAACCAAAGAGCAAGCAGAGCTTAACGCAAAGAGAGGAATCGGTATTAGAAATTCCCTTCATAGAAAACGTCTAGCTATTGATCTAAATTTATTTCGTAATGGAGCTTACTTAAGCTCAACCAATGCTCATAAGTCATTAGGTGAATTCTGGGAATCACTATCAACTCCAGGCCTTAACTGTTGTTGGGGAGGCCGCTTCAATGATGGTGGTCATTATTCAATACAGCATGGGAGAGTAAAGTAGAATGGCTGGAGATGTCTTTGATAGATTGGCTGCTTTGTCACAGCCGCAGTCTCAAGAAGAAGTATTGAAGAAGATCTTGTTACAAGACGTATTGGCTAAGAGTTTACAAAGAGCTGTCCCGACAGGTCAGACTACAGGGGGACGTACAGGAGAAGTCTTTGAAGGAATATCTAAAGACTTTCTCAGGAATGTTCCAGGTCAATTAAGAGAAGTCTTAATCCAGAAAGCATTCGAACAAGCACAAATTCCATTGGGTGAAAATTTAACTATAGGCCCTTTCAAGAGATCAGGGCCTTTTGGACCTGAACTAGGTGTACTTCTTAGAGGGGTCTTTTAATAGGAGGTAGAAATGATTAAAAAAATACTCGATATTGTAGTTAAAGTTGTCGACACAGTTCCAGTTCTTAAAGGTTATCGCACAGTGATCTTTGCAGTAGGTCTTGCTGCTGTTGCAGTTCTTGATAAGGTAGGAGTTACAAGCGGTATCTATGATATGGTAGCACCCTATGCTTGGCCTGCCATCTCTCTGACAGCCCTCGCCCACGATAATGATTGAGTTTGCAATCTATGCTGGAGTGGGGCTTCTGGCCACATTTACAATCTTCACCATAGGCCGGATCTACGGTGAGAGAAAGATAGGACTGAAATGGAAAGAGGATGTTCTCGACATTGAGCAAGAACATACAAATTCTCTTACTAAATGGATGAGGGATAAGGATGCTATAGAGAAATCGTATACAGAAAGAAAAGCTCTCTATAGAGATCTGGAGGGAAAGAAGGATGAACTCATTGAAGAGAATGAAAAACTCGTTGGTGACATTAGTCATACTATCAAGTCTGGTGATATCTCTCGTATCCTGTCAACATACAACGAGATTAAAAAAGATTCCAAAACCCCCAAGACCGGAACTTAAACAAGTAGAAGTCTTAGAGTGTGGAGTTGTCTGGTGTCTCTCCGAAGAGTCATTAAAGAACTTGCTCGACAACGATACTAATATGAAACAGCATATAGACCTATTGAGATCAGCACCATTCTGGGAATGATATGAAAGAAATGAAAACGTTTAGCAATGGTACAATGAAAGTCCTTGGGGACATAAGGACTATCGTAGCCATAGTATCTATTATGCTTGTTGGTGCGTTCGGTATTTTGAAACTGGCTCAATCAGACGCCAGCCAAAAAATAGAACCCGTCAAAGAAGAAGTGAAAGAAATCAAACAAGACGTAAGAGAGATGAAAGAGACTATAAATGATGTCCACATAAAGGCAGAGAGGTCTCTTATCATCCTTGAGCAGAGGTTTGGCTCACCCAGGCCTAATAGGTGATGAGAGGCTCTGTGTTGAGACTTCTCTAAAAAGGTAGGGTTGGGTATAGGTTGGATGGAGATCGTGGCTTACAGGTACTATAGGGAGCCAATTCAGTCATCCCACAGTATATCAAACAACTGTTTCCTGATTCTTCTGTACCGACTAGCATTCCAGTGTTGTTTGGTAATGTCTCTTAGCATTTGTATTTGATTCTTCATGGTCTCACCAGACAGGAACCAAACTCTCCAGAAAGTCTCAAAGACACCTCTCAGCTTCATGACCTTTTTATACTGATCCATGATCCTGATTCTTTCAGTCTCTATTCGATCTCTGTCTTTAGCTGTCAGCCGTCTCTTCTTCTTCGGGTAAGCCGTTATATTCTTTGGCATCAGATGCAAAACCCTGTATTTTATTAACGAGATTCCTGAATAGAGTATGTAGTAAATAAATATAAGATACCGGACCCATACCCTTCTTATTGATTAGTTCGATTACCTTTTCACAGATAACCATTTCTCTCTTGGTAATGCTCTCCAGTGAGATCTTATTGTCGATTATTTTAACAGACTCATCCAGTAATTTAAAGGCATCAAGGATATTTTCTAAGGAGTCTTTAAGAGATTTCATTGGATTGAAGTCTTTCTATATATTTGGAAAGAAGAATTATTATTTTATCTTTAAAATTTATATTGTACCGACGTTCAAATTCATCGTGACCGATTGAATGGTAATCAGTATGTTCTGTTCTTGTCATGGGCACAGCTGTCAGGTCGTTTCTCTTTCCTTTCTTTCCAGTATTCCAAGTATGCGAAGGATCATTCCGTCCTTCTCCTTTGTCTATGTCCCATGAGTCGTATTTGCCCGAGGCTATTGAAGGCTGCCTCCGTATCCACTCTAGATACTTTTCGTTTCTATGGTTTTGATACTTTGGGTGCAATCTTATCCCTCTCTTGGAGCATAGCATCAGCTATAGTGTATGCATGTCTAGCTACGTCCGACGGATTCAATAGTTTGCTACGCTCTACACCATGAATTATACAAAGAGCCTTTCCTGCAAAATAGTCCCGTAAGGTCATACCACCCTTAAATTTAATACGCTCTTTACCTGGAACCTTAATGTAACAATCAAAGGTGGGAAATGCTGGTCCACCGTCTTTTTTATCAGTCATCTTTATCCTCCAAAAACTTCTCCAGATATTTAAGTGGTTCTTCTTCTAGGACCATTTGTTTAGATTGTGTGCATGCAGTAACCATTTATCTTTTTACTGTTATTGCAGTTGTAGCACATGACCTGGAGCCTAGGTTCTGTTGGATATTTGGACTTCCTAAGCCAGAAGTAGTGACTATTGCCTCCACCCGTAATCCTTCTGTGCGCTGCTCCATCGTTGTCGACATGATCGAGACACAGGAAGTCGAGCCCATTTTCATTACAACAGACACATTTAAAATCTTGTCCACCGTAAGCAACGAAGGCATCAACCTTAAGCTTAATTCTTGATCTTCGATCATAACTCTTCTCTTTTTATTTTAACTTTCATTCCATACTTCATTTCTTCTCCTCAAAAAATTTAGCATCTTTTCCGCAGTCGTATCCGAAAAGTACAGCTTTTCTTTCGACCGAGGCGTAATGATATTTTATCTCACATTTTATTTTCGGAGAGAGGAATTCATTTTCTTCATCAATTTTCTCACCACCCCTCACGCATAATCCATAAATAATTCTTTGTTCATCTGTAAGTGCTTCTCGGAATTTGTCTTTCCTAAAGTGCTTGCAGTCGATGCAATATTTCATTGCATATCCCTCTTCCTGTATCTTCCAATGAATCTTAGTCCTGCTTCTGCTGTTAGTCTGTGCATCTCATCATGAAAGATTGAGTCCCAAGCATACCTATATTCTGACACGGTCTCATAATTGTACTGCCTGACCATTTGATTGGCGATAATTTCAGCCGTTGATAAGAAACTGTTAATTTCTTTTTCATATTTAAAGTCTGTCACTATCTTTGGTATCCATCTACAGCGACCAACTTAAACGGTGATATGATAAGATTGGGTTCACTGTAAACTGGGTGAATCTGTTTATCTTTTCCGACACACAATACAAATGTTGCTGACAGACCCTGTGGCATGAAGAGTCCATTAGGATCTGGTTGTGGTAGCGTAGCTCCGTTCAGTTCATAACGTTCTGGATTCGTATACTGAACTGAATATGGCAGGCCATATCCGATAGAATTACATAGGAAATGGAGTTTCCCATTTAAATCCATGAAGTAAGAATATGTAGTCATCTCTTCGTCTCTTAGTTCAAGGATCATTTTGGCGAATTTACGTTCTGTGAAATTAGTAATATTTGGCATTCCAACTTGACGATGCGCTTCTGCTACAAGCTGTTCTGTTTGAGCTTCTTGTTTTGCGTCTGTTCCACCTTTGCAACCACCTGTGCCAACCAAGAATGGAACTAACAACAATAACATCAGATATTTTCTCATTGGATACTCCTTATCCATGCTTGTAGGCCATGAGGAAACTCAGAAGTATCCACCGTAGCCGATTCGGTTAAGATGATTTGACGGATAGCATTCTTGTGGGATTCATTTTCTGTTAAATCATACTTTAGTTTCAACCTTTGAAAGTGTTCGATTTTACCATGCTTATAAGATTTGCTCTCTTCGAATATCTGTCGCTTAATAGCAACTTCGGCTGGACCAAATAATTTTAGGGCACCCAAACTTAATCCCCCAATAAACAAGACTCCGATTACAATCCAAAGCATTCCGTAAGAACCTATTTTAAAATGTTCCTTTACGCTCATATTTCCCTCCTAGCTTGGTTCCATTCTTGATTTCCATTCATCAATCAAGTCCATAAAGTCTTCCATTGGTAAGATAGCTAACCAATCTTCTCGGTCTGCTCTGTGTGCAACAACTCTCCACTTGCCCTTAGGAGAATCATTCATCGCCTGTTCGATAGCTTTATAAACACTGAGTTTTTTAGTTCTCTTGACCTCCCAATGAATGGGAAGTTCTTTACAAATGACATCAGGAGAATCAGGAGATCCTTGGTATTGAACTCCTCTCCTGGCTGCATACCCATGACTTCGTAATAGTTCTGCGAATTCTCTTTCACCTGAATTACCTTTCCGCTTAGAATTAATTTTCATCTTCCCTCAATCCTCCTGGCTAACTTCGTGCAAAATTAAAAGAATCCTCTAACCACTCCGACACGCTCTGTCTTAAGTCTTCTAGGATAGGTAACTTTTTATTTGGTTTTTCTACTGTCTCTGTACCGATAGCGGTAGCTCGCAGCGCACCATCCTCATCAAATTGGTAAACATAATTGCTATCGTTACTGAAAATTGGTTCGGCATAAGCTCCATAAAAAGTATTGTACGCTATCGTACTCATAGCTTCTTCCTGGAAAACTCAAGAGCATCACTTAGCCACTCTTTAACATCTGATCTTAAATGTTCTACGAATGTTTGTTCTCTGACTTGTTGTTTCGTCCTACCTATTTTTTCTACAAATGAATTTAGGCGGCTAGCAGTCCTATCAAACATAGAATCGACTGGTATCACACTTCCCTGTGGATACATGATGCTAGGAAGCAATCCTCCTGTTATTCCACCACTCATGTTTTGTTGATGTCGTGTTGTTTGATGGACATATTAACATCAGGGAGACGCTTCATAATTTCTGAGTACATCTTCTGCATATCCTTGTGGCCGTCCTGAATTAACTTGATAGACTTGTCGTAATAATCAGATTGGAGTGACATCTCTTTGTCTTTGTATTCATTTTTCAATGAGAGTTCTTTCTTATCGACGTCCATCTTATTTTTCTCTCGTTCAATCTTGACCATGTGTTCGATCTCTTGGAGTTCTATTTTCTTTTGAAGTTTCAGTTCTTCTATTTCTTGTTTTAATTTCGTTACTCTGATTGGTGTGTCTGAATCTTCTCTCAAGACATGGCGCAAAGCTTCTTTAAGTTTTCTCATACTCGTAATCATTTATTCCTCCTGGCCTAGTTAAGAAAATTGCATATACTCAGGGTTCCAAGAGAGCGTTATTACTCCATTGGCTCCATCACGATTTTTAGCAACAAGTATTTCCATTACCCCTTCGTTCTCAGGTTTTGGATCGTAGTAACTTTCTCGGTACATCAGTAAAACAGTATCGGCTTGAGCTTCAAGATCGCCCGACTCTTTCAGTTGATTTATTGAAGGTCTGTTAGAAGCCTTGTCACTATTTCTTCTAAGTTGTGAAAGAAGTATTATTGGAATTTTTAATTCCTTACCAAGCGCTCTAATATTTGAACAAGCTGTCGAAACCTCTAATCTTCTGGATTCGCATTTCTTTTCTCTAACTTCTTGGATGTGATCGATGATTACAAGATTGAGTGGATGCGCTGCGTGAGTCTTTCGTATTCTCCTACAGATTTCTAAAGAACTTATCCCGGCTGAATCGTCTATGAATATTGGGAGTCCACTTATCGCACCGACTGTATCAGCCAGAGTAGACCACTCGTTATCCGAAACAATACCTCTCTGTAAATTTTGATTTGCAATTCTGGCTTCGCGAGAAATCATACGACAAGCAATTGCATGAGACGATTGTTCTAAACTCGAAAAATAAATTGAATTTCCTTTCATTGCAGCATTGAGAATTATATTTACTGCGAAAGCTGTTTTGCCCATCGAGGAACTAGCAGCGAGAATGTAAAGAGTAGATGGCTGAAAACCTCCCGTGTAACTATCAAGTTGTTTAAATCCAGAAAGTATACCCTCTGGTTTTCCTTGTTTTGTACTTTCTAATTTTCCGTAGACTGACTTAACGACACGTTTGATTTCAATAACTACGTCGTCGTCTGTCAGTTCATTGGCGCGTTCTTGTATCGCAGCAGCAAAAATAAGTGGGTCTTCGGTTCCGACTTCGTTTGAGATTTCATCGACAATTTCCTCGGCGATGGTCCGTCTTAAAAATCCTACGTAGCCCTTGAAAGTCTGGGGGATCATGGAGCAGTGTCCGGTGATTTCGTTCAGATGCAAGCGGTCTTTCTTTGCTTGGAGGGAATGATAGAGTAATTTGAAATCCCACTCCCTGTCTGGCCAAGCAAGCATGGTTTTTAGAATCTCGGAGTTCGACTGGCTCTTGAAGTCTTCGGGGGTTAGGTTGAACTGATTTATCAAGTAGGGCGAGACGGTGAGCTTTGCGATGATCCCGTCTTCAATCTCCATTCGGCCTAAAGCTTTGTATTCCATAGCCTTTCCTCTCTTGTGGGTGTTTTTACCTCTATCTCGACGTTGTTCAGCCAGTTGAATATCCGTCTGCGAGTCTTTCTTTTTCCCCTGCCTCTAGGGGTAAGTAACCAAGCATCTAGCCTGCCAAGCTCTCGGTCAATATCAACCCCAGTATAAGCTGGATTACTTTTAAGGGATTGAACAAATTCTTCATCCGTGAGTGTCGGGGACGTCTTGCGTCCCATACTCTCCTCTCCTCTTATCTTATCTACTCTACTCTCCTCTAGGGCGTCACTCTGGCGTCGTTGTGGCGTCACGTTGGCGTCATGCTCTATAAACCCTTGATCTATAAAGGTTTCTATGTCTGGTGGTTTGTCCATGTAACAGAGTTTTTGTATCAACTTGGGTGAGTCAGGTATCATCCCATCGTGGTCGGCAGCGAGTAGCCAAATAGTGACCAATTGACCCCTTTGTGAGTCCGTCAGGGATACCCAATTTGGGTCTCTTAAAAGTCTACGATGCACTTTTATCCAGGGTGGTTGATACCTATCTCTTCGATAGGTTTGCCACTTGTCCCAGTTTCTTATTTTTAGATGTCCCAACCCTACCCCATAAACATATGACCCCTCCGGGTGCCAGGAGGCAATGTGGCAATGAGACTCCGGCTTTAGGGGAATTCAGCCACACCGAAGGGGCCATATCTTTTTTCTTTTTTTTGAAATTAAGCCAGAGTCTCATACTCCCCTTCGATCATAATTTAAGATAGTTGTCAAATACTATTTCTACCACTCTTGAACCGTCCAAGGATTCTGCCAAGAACCTGGTTCGTTGATCCCATCACCAAGTCTGTCATCCTGCACGCGAGTTCTTATTTCGTAGTAGTGTCTTGTCCCGTCACGGTCATACTGGTCGACGACGTAAGGATTGAAGACAGTGCCTTGCTGTTGTTGAGTGTGTCTGGGTTCGTTCTCTATGGCGTTCCATGTGTCTACTGCATCCCAGGCATAAGAGATTGTTGGAATAAGCAAAGTTAATATAATTAGCGTTAATTTCATACAACCCCCTTACGGATGCTTCTGGACAGCCTCGGCTTCTAGCTTCATAGTAAGATACTCGGCTTCATAAGCCTTAATTTTGAGTTCTAATTGACGCCGTGCGCTATTATACTCTGTCTTTAATTCTGCGTGTTTCTTTTTAAAGTCTTTCCACTCAGAAGAGGAGTGAACCTTGGACATTCGTTCTTGAATACTGGAGCCTTCAGCAACCAAAAATAGGTCAGACTCTAGAGACTTCTCCGTCGCTTCATAAGCAAAATACTGATCCTCAATGTCTTTGACGGTATCGATTTGCTTGTGCCACTTACCGAGTCTCTCTTGAAGTCTTGAGTCCACTAGAAAGAATCCTCCGGTCCGGGATCATTTTCGTAATTGGGGCCATCGTCCTTTTTTCCATCCCATACTTTCCATGTGTCTTGAGGTGTAATATAAAACCCACCCGCTTTCTTCTGATGAAAAGTAAATTCAGCAGTACAGTCATTGCATTTCAACCCGTAGTAATCATTCTCCTTCGGGCTTTTATGCATTAGGCCGACGTTAGTAGAATTACACGCCGTGCAGGTAGTGGGGAGAGAAGACCAGAAAGAAAGAGCTTTGATCATCTCCTGTTCTTTGCCTTCTCCTTCAAGTGCTAAAGTTTTGTCACCTAGTTTCAAAGTCAGTTTTGCTTTCATATTTTTATCTCCAAAGGACAATGGTTCAACCATTTCCATTTTAGTTTTCTGAGTTCAGGATAATAAAGCATTCGGTAGTCATTCAGAGCGCAGAGAAAAGCGATAAAACATTCTCTGTAGCGTGAATAGACAAAGACTTTCTTAACATCTCCATCGCGGTGAAGATTAATACCAGCCATGCCTAAGTCTTTCTCTTGTCCCACCTCTTCCAAAGCATATTTGTAAGAGGCCATTTGCCAACCAGTCTTGATAGAATACCAGCCAGATTTGATGTCTTGAACAGACCTTTTGATAGTCTTTGGAGATTCAAATCCATCATGTTTTCCTTTGATGTTTCCGATGTAATCAAACCGTCCAGCATAGCCGTGAGTAGGAGAACAAACGACTTGTTCGCTTTTGTCGGAAGTGATTTCATATTTAGTTTTGATTTCTTGCCAGTTTTGATTTATCTTTTCAAAACCTTCTTCAACTTTGGGTGTCCCAGAAAGGTCAGCCTCAACCATCGAGTGAATCTTTGTCCCTATTTCTCCGGTTTCTTCAAGTCTTTTTTCCTGAGCTTTGCGGGTGTTATTTATTTTGTAGTTTTCAAGTTTCTTATGCTGAATAACGTCGAGGACATGAGTCACCCGAAGATAGAACTCGCCTTCGTCAATGGCTTCCTGACATGGAGCATAAACTTGAATTCCGTTTTTAAGTTCGAAGGTATCCATTATAATTTCTCCGAAAGAACTGCTTCACGATATTCCTCTGCCACTTTTTCTGCCGCCTCAGCATGGGAATCAACGATTCTATCCTTTGCGTCAGAAGTATAGAGAGGCAATTTCTCATTTAGTTCTTCGAAACAACTCTCACAAAGAGGAGGTTGGTCGGTCCACAATTCTTGATAATATTCGTCGTGTCTTTCGCAGCGCTCTTCTTCAACCTTGTCTACGAACTCCGAGATAGAAAAGATGTAGCGGCCTTTATCGCAATCGCTAACGCTAAATTCCAGCTCATCGTTTTGAAGTTTCTTTATCATTACGTTGAGCGCTCTTTCAGCTACTCTTTTCGTTGTTTCTGATTTGTATTTTTTATCCATGTTTGCCTCCTGGGCTTTAGAACCATCCGATTAAGTGAAATATTTCCAACACAATCAATCCCCCAATTGCTACGAATACCCCTCGCAGGATATTATCAATCAAGTCACCCATGTTTACCCCCAAAAAGATGGGGGGTAGCCTAAGCAGCGTTCTTTTAGGGGGAGATACGCTGTGGTATACGCCTAGACTACCGCCCCTAATCATTTTCACCCTCTTTTATTGATTTCAATCTCCACTCATATCCGTGCAAAAGATTGTCAAGAGCTTCCCTAACCAATTCAGACTGAGAGAGTTTAAGCTCGAAGGCTATTTTCCTCAGCAATTGATACTGCTCCTCACCAATTATAAAAGTCCGTTTAATATTATCCTTAGTCATTTCAACCTCATAAGAATGCCAGCCACAGAACAAATGCCGTAACAAATGCAAAACTGATTAAATCACTTCCAACTTCTCTTATCTTTTCGTTCTTAAAAATCATCGTTTCCCCTCCCACAGGTACATCCTGATTTACAGTCATGCTCAATCTCACTGGCTTCAATAAATACGGTGTGTTCTTTGCAATCAGAGCAAACCCCTTCGTCTTCAAAGACTTCACCAAATGACGGAGCGCAGCAGCATTCGCTTAAGGTCTCTTCGTCTTTTTTGCCGGTAGGCTCTTCGACAATTTCCAGCAGATCGATCTTTTCCGGCTCATGTTTGTTTTGCTCTTTCATGTCAGCCACCGTCCTGGCAGGCGAAACACACGTTCTCACCCTTGCAAACACCATGCTTCTCATGGTCGGTCAGTTGCTTTTGGTTAAGCTTCCACTCTTCGAAGCAATCCTCACATATCTTGATCGTCCCTCGTTTTGGGTCGTCTATCTCATGCTCACCCATTTGATGCTCCATGTCGTCGTGATGTACAGCCCCAGCTCCAAACGAGTCTACGCAATGAGGACACACGTCAGGATAAAGGTCATAAATATCGGTATCGCATTCTCCTGGTTCACTCATGCTTACCCCCCGTCCTTACAAAAGAAGCACACGTTGTCACCTGTACACACACCATACTTCTCGTGGTCGGTTAGTTGCTCTTGTGTGTAATCATTTGGGTGAGTTACCGGCTCCGCCTCGACTTCTATTTCTTCTGGAAATACATTGGCTATAATATTAGGAGCTACGGTCAAAAAGTTATTGTTTTTTAATAACCTCAGCAACTCCTTTCTTTTTATTTTAACCTTCATGCTGTTCCCTCCTCAAGTTGCCACGTTCCACAAGCGGCACAATAGGCATCCCCAATATATTGGTGATAGGTTACTTCCGATGATCCACAAGCTAGGCATTTTATTGGTGATAAGGTGCATTCTGCAGCCCTAACATCGTAAATATCAAATTGATTAGTCTCCATGTCCTGTCCCCTCCGCTTTGGCGATAGCTTCACGGGCGCAGCACCAGATGCACCCGCTGTCGTTGTCATGCTCTGCCTTGTCACAAGCGTGCTCGTGCTGACCGCCGGGTCCGCACAGGTCATCCAGCGCGGCAAGCATTGTCGGCGCGGCGGCAATGAGATTAGCGTTTGCTTTGCGTTCGGCGGCCTCAACGGCAACTGAGTCTTTATATGTTTCTAGTGGCCTATACAGGCTGACAAGCTCGGCAACTGCATCCGTTCCATTTTCAATCATCAAGACTTCGCCGCGCCGATCCGTATAGGTCTTGGTGATAGGTTTCCACGGTCCAGGTGTGTGTTTACTCATTGTTTTCCCCTTTCGTTGTTATCAATTACTTAGCGTCGTATATCTCTAAGTTATTCCATTGCGGGATTTTAAATCTGTTTCGGGTTTCAAGGGATTGGTTCCGCTCTCGCCGATATTGTATCTCATAAGCAAAGCACGCTTGACACAGGATCGCATTGCTACTTCCCCCGGTCGGAAGTACCCGGATTTCTCCCGTTTTGCTCAAGCATTTGTTGTTATCACAATTAGGGTTTTTCATTTTGCCTGCCGTATAGGAATGAATGTCAATAGCTGAATCTAATAGGTTATAAAGTTTTTGCTGTTTGTTTTTGTTTATTTTCATATCAATACCTCCAAAATATCCCCGTCGAAATCGAGTGGTAGCTCGCCGGACTCAAGCGAGGGTTCAATTTCATTGTCATACGTTTTGTCGAGGTCGGCCTGTTTGTGAGCCGGGCAATAGAAGATCCACCGACCGGCTTTGACTTGATTGCTTTCGGTTCCGCATTCGTCACATTTATTCATATCTATTCCCCTTTCGTTGTTATTCATAACCCGCCCTTCGGACTCGAACCGAAGCAACACCTGGGGCGGGTAGGGGAAAACTATTCCTCTCCCCGGATGTACTTGGCGGCGTGTCCAGCCTTGCCAGCGGCTCCTATCAGGAGCTTGTGATCGTCCTTGAGGGCCTTCAGCCATCCCTCGATATACGCTGCGCTGTTGGCTATCGTGTTGTCGATGCCTGAGTCAGCGCAGAGATACGCGCTGGTCAGCTCCGCAACCAGTTCTTCCTTGGAATACTCATGCGACTTGAACCGCGTCGCTTCCATGCCTTTCTTGCGGTCAAGCCTTGAGGCGTGACCCGTCGAGTGGCCTAGCTCATGGAAGAGTGTTGAGTAATACTCTTCCGGGGAGCTAAATAGATCCGCATCCGGCATATTGACCGTATCTTTGGAGGGAGCGTACCACGCTCTCGCCTCACCTTGAACGATGGCGGGCGCGTTCGGCATCCCGTCCACTATCTCTTGGGCCTTGGCTATCGGCTTAAAGTCGATGCGTTTCTCTGGTTCCGGGAAGTCGATGCCGTCTATTTGACAGGCATTGAACACGCTGAAATGTTTAATGAACGGGATGCGTTTCGTTGCATCTTTCTTCGATTCAACGAAATTCCAATATACTACCGGCATCGACTTTGAGCCCTTTTTGACTTGTCCGCCGGCTTCGGTCGCTTGCTTATAGGTCATATAATACGGGCTTACAAAGCCCGTGCAGTTCAATATCAAGTGATTGATCCCCTGGTACGGCTTGTCACTCACGAAGTTGCGGACGTTCGCATCTACGCTCGCCCACGGCTTTTGCCAGGGCACCGTGCCATTCTCTAAGGCATCGATTATGATGCCATTGACTCGCTCGTAAGTTCTATTCATGTCTATTCCCCCTGTCTCCTTTATTCATCACATCGGCCAAGCTTTTGTTTCCAAACTTGCATTCGACGCAACCGTCGACCTCGTTATAATGCTCATTGAGTTCATCCGCTTGCTTCGGTGTGTCGCAGTCAACCTCTTCTCCGCACTCAGGGCAAGACCAGGACATGCGGGTGTCAAAACTTATAGAGGTGTAGACACAAGCTGGCCAATCTTCATCCCATAGCCAGACATTGCCTGAACCCTCATTGAGCCCTGATTGCGTATGCTCGGTTATCTCAAGGGCGTGATTTGCTGCAAATTTGATACAATCGGCCAACCGTTCGGCGTCAGCCCCATTAATGGAGTCGAGCCATTCATTATTCCCGGCTACACGGCCCTGACGGTTGCATTTGTTTGTGATCTTCATATTATTCCCCCTCCGGTATGATTAAAATCAATTGGAGTCTCTTCGCTGCCTTGAATGCCTGGTCGAGTGAATCGACAAGCAATTTAATGACCTCTAAGGTCTCTGGGTCTTGCAGTTTGATAGTCATTTTGTATCTCCCCTTGTTTGTTATGCACCCAACTTACAGGCAAGAGGTATGTATGTCAAGCGTTATTGCAAAGAGAATAAGGAAATATTTGCGTGGTTATAACCCTAGAGTTTTATTGACAAAACACTCAGTTTATGAGACAAAGGAGGGGTTTCGAGGGTTAAATTGGGCATCGTCCACGATTTCTTTTTTCACAGATTAGAGATCAACTCCGAAGAAATCACAGTCGGGATACTGGATAAATCCGCCGCTTTCACCCTTAAAAGAGTCTTAATAGTCTGTAAATGCGGTCATTTCATAAAGGACGGCTGGTCTATAAACGTGGACTCCCAGAAGATCCAAGACTTAAAGAAGAGCACCCAGACGAATGACAGATAAGCCTAAATCCATGAGGAACGCTGGGGCAACCGCATCCATATCAAGAGAGAGCATTTGGG
>JGI25130J35507_1000188_pt1 | contig 20900 bp, 17 predicted proteins | sample ETNvirnome_2_300_FD_35507 | JGI IMG/M metagenome (IMG submission 35507)
CCCATGCTTTTTACACTCTGTTGCATCTAAAAACCAGTCAGCATGCCCCTTTTTATGAACTAATTTTAAAAAATAATTGTCTCTTTTTCTACAATTTCTAGCCATCATAGTATAAACTTTTTGATTTAATCTCTCTGTTTCTTCAGCTGAGGCTTTTATCTCTTCTACCTTTCCTCGCTCCATAGATGATACATCATGAATCATTACTGTGGAGTCTGGATCCATAAATCGAAGACCCTGTTTACCAAAACTAAATAAAATTGCTCCGCAAGACATTGCCTTTCCTTCAACAATTGTGGCGACAGGAATATCAGAATTATTGATTGCGCTTATCATGGACATAAGTGAATAAACTTGTCCTCCATATGAATCAATAATGACAGGAATTACAGACTGACCCGTATTATGAGCTAGTGCAATGTGCTCTTGAAATTCCTTTGCAGATTTTTCATCAAATTTATTAACAGTTATGATAACTGGATTCTTTCTTAATTCGACCTCTTTAATAAGAGGAGATATTTTACTAACCCACTTCATTATACCACCTAGAAAGCAATAGACTCACCGCACCCGCACGTTCGTGTAGCCCGGGGATTAACTATCTTAACCCCTGACTTAAACAATGATTCTTCATAGTCTATCTCTATACCGTTTAAAAATAAATAAGATTTTTTATCTATACAAACTTTAACATTTTTAAATTCAAAAATCTTATCATTTTTATCTAGCTCATCAGTTAGTTCAAATATGTATGAGTATCCCGAGCATCCTCCCCCTCGTAATCCAATTCTCAAATACGCTTCATCAACTGTCATTTGATTTTTACATATCATAGCAGAAATTCGATCAATTGCAAAGTCTGTCATTGTAATTGCCATGTTATATTAACCTAATAGTATGGATTTGTGCCGGCGAGGTGGTCAGTCACATCCTCAACTTCTGCTAAATCAGGAAATTCTTCCTTAAGAAATCCCTCTATTTGAAGCTTTAGTGTTATTCTTGCAGAGGCACAGCCTTGGCACCCGCCGCCCATCTCAACCTTTATTGACTTTTTCTTATCATCAAAGCTATGAAGCAAAAGAAATCCACCATGACTTTCTAAAGCGGGATTAACATCCTCATCAATAAATTTTTGTATTTCATCTTTGGTCATTCTTGTCTCTATAATCTTGAATTGCAGCCTTAATTGCGCCTTCTGCCAAAACAGAACAATGAATCTTTACGGGCGGCAAAGAAAGCTCTTTCGCTATTTCAGAATTTTTAATAACCCCTGCAGCTTCAATAGATTTCCCCTTAACCCATTCAGTAACTAAAGAGCTTGATGCGATCGCCGATCCACATCCAAAAGTTTTCCACTTAGCATCTTCAATTACACCATCATCAGTAATCTTAAGCTGCAGCTTCATAACGTCTCCGCACTCAGGAGCTCCAACTATTCCAGTCCCTACACTGATGTCATTTTTGTCTAGACTCCCCATATTCCTGGGGTTTTCGAAATGATCAATAACTTTTTCTGAATATGCCATGCTTTTTCCTTTCGCTTATTTAAGTATTATCTAGATCAACATATCTATTTAGATATTTTTCAAACAGACCGCAATCGTCCCACCATCGACAATATAGCTCCATTTGTTTAATTAATTCGGGATTGTTGATATGTGATTGATGAAACTTTAACGTATCTCTATCTTCAAAATTAGACGACTGGCAGCCCGGTGTGTAAAGCAGTCTTGAATTTCTCCTATGATCGGGCATGTCTCTTATTATTGAATCAATATTTTTCATCGCATCATCTAGGGACAAAACATCTGGGTGATTATCAATAATGAATCTTGCCACACTTATTATTTCTTTTCTAAAGATATCATTATCTGACATTAAATTTTCATAATGTATTAGAATTTTATTTTCTTTATAATTGTCAAAAGCTTGTAACATATTCATATACCCATTGATTTCTTTTGAAATCAATTTAATGTCTATATTTTTATAGTTCGGTATTTTTTTTTCAAGTGTTCCAGCCATAGCAGGCGAGTTGTTTGGTGGGTGGATGCGTGTCTTCCTTGCTAGCTTTCCAATCAAGCCCTCTCTAAAGTCCCTTAATATAAAAACGATGGGTTTATTCCACCCTTGTTCGATACTGTGATACTTTGTCACTAACATATTTAATGTAACATCTACATTTCCACAAATATTAAAATTAAAGCCATCAATTGAAGAGTCAAGCTCGTTGTTCGATTGTAGTCTATGAGGGAAGTGATTTCGTGTAACATCAGCTATATAAGAGCTTGTGTCATGTGTTTGAGTAGCAGCACGTCTTTGAAAGATTACTTCCAATAAATACATTACAAAGCTATTACCACTTCCTGGGTAACTACAAACAGCTGGAGGATCTGAGTATCGTTTGACCTCTTTATTATTGATTTTGCCCATGGCAGCACTCCCTTGAATTCATTTATTATTTCCTACCCACACTTTCCAAATCCGCACGCTGTACATGTTACACACCCTTCCTGATATCTTAGTGTATCTTCAGCACTGCAATTTCCACATGATGTCTTTCCAGGAACTGTTCCGTCTTTTATATAGTTTTTAAGAACTCTTCCTATCACCTTTGAAAAGGAAAATAGGTCTGCATCCTTATCTCTTTGCAATTGTTCAACAACATAGTTTATTGGAGCTCCATGTCTTAGAGCAAGAGAGATAGTTCTAGTATAGCCTGCGTGATTTGGGTTATCAAAAATATCAACTATATCTTTTATAACAAACTCATCTCCATTTTTACCAACTACAAGATCATATCTAGAATTTTTTGTTTTATATGGATGCTTTATGATTGTTCCAGTCTTATACTTTCTAGGAATTTCAATATATTCACTTAATCCACCCATTACCTCGTAAGGCCTTCCACCCATTAACCCAATAAGAATTGTCCAAGCCTCTCCCTTAATTGTTGCATGATGAATCTGGCACTGTAGCTCGCCTGGTCGAGGTGGAGCATCATGAGTTTTAAATGTATTCTTTTCTGATCTGACCAACACACCTGCTCTGCTTCCATCTCTATAGACTGTAACTCCCTTACATCCTGATCTCCACCCTTCTAGATATATTTTTTTAATGGTATCTACATCTGTTTCAGCTGGCACATTTGTTGTATTAGAAATAGCATGACATACCCACTTCTGGGCAGCAGCTTGCATCTTTACTTTTGCGATCCAGTCTATGTCTTCTGTTGTTGACATCCAGTAGGGAGAATTTTTTATATCAGTGTCACCTGTTGTATCCATCCATCTCTTGAATCCGTGGTGATAGATATCATACTCCTGCCACTTATCACCTACATCATCTACAAAATCAACTCTTCTGTCGACATCACTTTCAGTAAGTTTTTTTCTTCTAGTATACTTCAAGAGATAAGCTGGCTCAATCCCAGACGTTGTTTGCGTCAATACGGAAACTGACCCTGCCGGTGCTGTTGTCGTGAGAGCTATATTTCTTCTTCCATATTTCTCATTCATATCTAGAAGCTTTGGATTTTCTTCCCATATTCTTCTTAAAAATGGATGATATGTTTCCTTTCTAAAATCGTGAACTGGAAATGCTCCCCTCTCTTTTGCAAGAATACAAGAGGACATATATGAATTTATACAAAGAGTCTTATAGATCTTTTCAACAATATCAATGGATGCTTTAGATCCGTATCTTACATTAAGTGCGGCAAGCGTATCACCAACTGAGGTCACACCCAATCCTGTTCTTCTTCCGCGCCGGGCTCTATCTTTTATCTGTTTCCACATATTTTTTTCATTTAGCTTAACTATGTCAGGCTCAGGATCAGAGTTAATTTTTTCAAGAATTTTATCTATCTGCTCTATTTCAAGATCAATCATATCATCCATTAGTCTCTGTGCTTTTTGCACAACCTCAGACATTTTCTTAAAATTAAATGCTGCACTATCACAAAATTCATCATCAACAAATGAAGAAAGATTTATCAACATCAGCCTACATGAATCATATGGAGATAAAATTATTTCTCCACATGGATTTGTAGAAACAGACCCAAATCCTTCATTTTCATAAATGTCAGAAGGTGTAAGCTGTTTTGCATTATCCCAGAAGAGAATTCCCGGCTCTGCAGAAGCATGAGCTGACTCAATTATATCATTCCACAATTCTTTAGCTTTAGCTCTATCCTTTATCTTAGGTGTCTCTTCATCAACTGGCCATCTTAATTCTACATCTTCATCATCTACAACAGCATTCATAAACTCATCTGTTATTTTAATGGATATATTAGCACCTGTTACTCTTGTTAGATCTCTCTTAATCTTTATAAAGTCTCTAATTTGAGGATGGTGAACAGAGATAGTAAGCATAAGTGCTCCGCGACGTCCGCCCTGAGCCACCTCCCTGCAAGAATTTGAAAATCTATCCATAAAAACTTCAATTCCATCTGTAGTCCTCGCACAATTTCCTGTTGACTGTCCTTTTGGTCTAATTGTCGATATATCAAATCCAACTCCTCCTCTACGTTTAGCTATTTGAACAAGCTCTTGATCGGTTTTTAGAATTCCACCATATGAGTCATGCGGAGGCTCTATCACAAAGCAATTAGATAAAGATTGAATTTGAAAATTATTTCCAATTCCCGCCATGGGACTTCCCTGAGGAACTATGTATTTGAAATCTTTTAGAAGAGAATATATCTCATCTTCGCTCATTGAATTTTCATACTTTCTTTCAATTCTAGAAAATTCCTTTGCTATTCTCTTGTGCATGTCATCGGGAGTTAATTCATAAAAATTTCCATCTCTATCACAAAGCGCATATTTTGTAGCGAATACATTTGCAGCGAGCTCATCTCCATCAAAATACTTTACGCTTTCATTAAAAACTTCATCGAAATTATACACNCTCGCTCCCATTCCTTCTAAAAATTTATCACACGGCTGTGTCGCCGTTAACCTCTTTCCACTTATCTTTCAATAACTNCTTCATTGAGTTACTATCTGTCTCAATAACATCACCTAGCGTCATTTCCTCTGCATTTTCTACTACAAATAACTTTGATATAGATGTGTCCAGGTGAATAGGAAATAACACGCCATCCCTTCCGGCTCGATTTTTTGCTACAAATAGCCTACCGCAACCTGATGCCTTTTCAGTGGGCTTTCTTGAAATAGAAAGGACTATATCTGCTACCATAGCTTTTCCATACGCCTCAGACATATTTTCTAATCCAACAATTGAAGAATTAGCTGCATCTCTATTAGCTTGAGATGCGGTCCAGACTGGAACATTTAAACTCATAGCCAAGTTTCTAAGTTCCTCATATATAAGTTTTAATTCATGTCGCAAAGATTCAAACTTCCTAGTAGCCTTCATGATATCTGCATAATCAATAATTATCAGGCTGGGAACGAAAGACTTGAGTAAAAGCTTTTCAATGTGACTTTTAATTGTTAAAACGCTAGGATACCCTGTTGGGTATTCCTTAATGATAAGTCGACCTACGTCCATTCCCTCATACATTTTAATGACATCTTCTTTTCTTTCTATTACTTCATCACTTGGAATATGACATAGATTGCTATCATATCTTATTCCGACAGCTCTTTCAGATAATTCAAATGTGTAATGCACNACATTTTTCCCACGACGTAAAGCTTCACATCCTGCATGAACTAAGAAATGAGACTTTCCTACACCGGTATTTGCTATCATTACCCCAAGCTCTCCTCTTCCAAGCCCACCATTCAATATTCCTTTTTTATCTATTTGTGGAATTCCTGTAGGGCATGCTGATCTATTAATGATAGAAAATCTTGACTCATAGTCTTCAAAAAAATCATGACCTAGCGTGTTTGGCATTCCGACAGAAATAGCATCTTTCATAAGTGATACAACAGACTCATAGTCGTCAGAAGCAATGAGTTCAACTGATTTCTCTAGCGCATCCTTAAGCGCCTGCTTTCTACAAAACTCTAATGTTTTATCTTTTACATACTGTAAATCTCCAGGATTTGGATTTGTTTTTACTCTATGCAAAAATTCAACAATTTGATCTCTTAATATTGCGTCATTTCCCTCTCTTAGGTCATCACGTATGATTGAAACGAGCAAAGATAGGGTGGGAAAAGACTTATATTTTTCATAATATTTAAAATATCTTTCTGTCAAGTATTTTAAATATCTTAAATCAAAATATTCAGACGTCATCACGTCCGACATCTGGGTAGACCACTGATGATCTATAAGAAAGCACTGAAAAATCTTTTCTTGAAATTGTTTTCCATACTGCCCAAAGTATGATGAGTCAGACATTCTTTTTACCCATGTGATTCATTGACAAAAACATTCTATCCACATTGAAGGTCTGAATACCTTCTTTAATTAAAGTTCTCATCACGTTTATTTTATTTCTTGAATCTGAAAAAGTATCAACAGAATTAACAATTTTAGATATCTGAAATTCTGATAAATTTGAAGTATCAAGATATATTAACTTCCAGTTTCTTCTTATTAAAGACTCTGACTCAGCTATTCTTTCAAATGCTTTTATTTTGCTACCCTCTGATATGTTTTGCTTTGCTACTGCAATGATGTCTGATATCATGATATCTTCATCTGATAGTAATTCTGGAAATCTTTTAGCTAAAGTCTTGAATCCAACTCCCTTTACACCCGATATATTATCAGACGGGTCTCCGCAAATTGACTTAGCAAGACAAAAATTTCTAGGAGATATCTTAAACTTCTCCTTTACCTCTTTTTCTGTAACTAGTTTTTTCCAAGTTGGTGAATAAATAATTGTTTTTTTATCAAGAAGCTGATAAAAATCCTTATCAGAAGAAATTATTAACTTTCTACAATCACGAAGTCTGTACTTATTAAGATATCCTATCACATCATCTGCCTCACAATCTGGTATGTACAGCTGTTCTATTGGAAGATCCTTTATAATATTAACAAGTGTTGAAATCTGATGATTTCTATTTTCAATAGTATCAGGTATGTCGTCGTCATAATATCTATTAAGTCGCTCTGGACGTCGTCGAGACTTATAATCTTTAAATAAATTTCTTCTACGGGTGGACCCACCGCCTTCCCATACTACAATCATCTGCGCTGGTCTATACCTCTCTGCAAGATCTATTACTGCATAAAGAAATCCAACTATTCCACCCACGTGCTCACCATTTGAACTAACAGCTGGGTGTGCTACAAAATGTCTTGTAAAGAGATTTAGTGCATCAACCAAGATAACAAGATGTCTATCTTTTTCTTCCTGCACATTCTAGCCTTCTGGATCAATTAATTCATCATCAATAGAATCTACTAATGCACTTACCTCAACATATGAATTAACATCTACATCTAAATCATCATTATTCATACTTTTGACCATGACCTTTTCCAAAAGGTCATCTATATAATGGGAATACTCTGGATTATTCATTATCTCATTAAACTTAGGTTTATGAAACTTCTTTTCAATTATACACTCACCTGTACCAGCATCTACAACAGACAGAGTCTTCCACGATCCTGTTCCAGAAATAGATACCTCATTTCCGTCTACTATCTCTGGACCATGTTTTCTCAAAATATCGAATACTTGTTCATGCTCTTTTATACCGACTCCGAAGTGTATCTCAAAGTCAATCTTTCTAAATGGTGCCGCAACCTTGTTCTTAATTGTCTTTGCAGAAACATGAATACCGATTACGTCATCGCCATCTTTTATCTGTTGCCCTGCACCGAGCTTAATTCTTGTAGAAGCATGAAACGGAATTGCCTTTCCGCCGGGCGTCGTCGTAGGATCACCAAACATGACACCAATTTTTGTTCTAGTCTGATTCAAGATCACAAATAAGACGCTCTGATTTGCAATAACCCCCGTGATCTTTCGCATGCCCTTGGAGATCGCTCGGGCCTGCAGGCCAATTGATTCCTTGTCATAATCACCCAGAAGCTCTGCCTTAGGTGATGAGGCTGCCACAGAATCCCACACAATAGTAACTGGTATATCCTTATCCATTGCCTTTGCTTTCATAATGGTTGCTTCAGCAATAGACAAAACTTCTTCTGTGCAGTGTGTGTCAACATAGACAAAGCGCCTTGAAACATCAACACCAAGCATTCCTAAATTTTCAACAGATGTGGCATTCTCTGTGTCGATATACACAACAATTCCACCCATCTGTTGTGTAGTCCTAGCGATCTGCGTTGCTATATGTGACTTTCCAATTGACGGTGGGCCAAAGATCTCTACTATTCTTCCTTCAGGAAGACCTCCACCTCTTCTATTAGAACAGATATAATCAAGTAATCTTGACCCTGTAGAAATCCATCGCTTTACATGTGTTGGAGATTCATCATATGCAAGATTGTAAGCAATCCTGCTACCGTGTTCCTTGTTGAGTGACTGAATAAGATCAGACGTAAAATCTTCTGTTCCTTTTGACGACATTATTTATTACCTAAGTATGTTATATCTTACACCTACGGTAGGACATTGTTCATAACGAATTCCCCGCACAATTTGTGCGGGGAATCATTTTAATTAACTATCGTCAGACATCAAGTCAGCAAAGGCGTCATCTATGCTGCTATATCCTGATGCAGGTACAGTAGACTCAGAAGTACTAGTATCTGAATTTGACGAACTGTCGTCCTTGTCACTACTCTCTGTGAGAGCTTCATCATCATTCAGCCAGTCATTTATAATCTTTGTGAGCTCATCACTAGTCTTGCATTGATACATTTCATCTAGATCTGGAATCTCAGAGACCCAAGTCTTTACCTGATTATTGTCATCTGAAAGCTTTGTTTGCTTTCCTCTTGGCCTGACCTCTGTCATGGCCCATCGCTTTCCAGGCTGCTTAGAGCAGACGACCTTGATATCTCTCCCATCTACTAGATCTGTGATATCTCCATAGTCCTCATCAAGCATGAGCCCAAGAAGTGTCTGGTAGACCATCTTTCCAAAACCCCAGATTTGAACACCCTTATCTTCCTCTCCTCGTACAATAACTGGAGCATATGTCCTCATCTTCGGATATAGCTTCTTAGCCAGCTCATACGACTCTTTTGTACCTTCTTCACGAAGCTTAGTGATAAGATCTTGAATTGGGTCCGGATCTCCAAACTGATAGGGAGCTAAAAGTCCCCTGTTAGTTCCAATATTATAATAGAACCACCTTTCCTTAAAGGGTTGTCCATCATTGTTGGGGAATGAAAGCAAACGAACTGTATGTTCTTCACCCTCAACAGGCCTCCATGTGGATGACCTATTTGTATTATTTCCGCTTAGCCTCTCAAGCTTTTTACGGATAGCATCAAAATCAATATTTGCCATGTTTAACTCCTTAATGTTTAATATGCAATGTTTGTCAGCAATTCAATAATATAGTTTTTAATAGTAATGTTCAAGTTTTAATTTATTTCTTTTTCTTCTTTCTTATCTTCTTCTTTCTTATCTTCTTTAAGCTAGTCGGATCTGCAAGCTTTGCTCCTCCGAATGCGTCTCCTGCAGCCTTCCACGCTGGCCTTCTTTTTCTTCCAAATGTTGGTGTAGACATTCCAAGTGGCAGATTAGGACCGCCCCCAAGATTTGCAACTACGTTTTGCTCATCTATGTCGTCTTCATGATGATCTTTATCATCTACTTTTTTTTTTTGCTCTCTAGAATTCTTTCAATTCCCTGACGAATAAGATTTCTTAAAGCCTTCTCTTCTAGAGATCTTGCCTGATAATTAACAATTCCACCATCTGCTTTATATGCGACAGAAAAATCATCATAGTCATCTAACCTGTCAAAGACTGATTCAGCCTCTTGCTTCGTAACAATAGTGGGAACATTTCTTGACTTATACCCAACAGGCTTATCCTCATGATACGAGCTATAGTCAGGATAAATTGACTCTCTAATAAATCTTTTTAATTCTGATAGGGCAGGTGAGACGCCATTGCTTTGCATCGGGATCGTGTTTAGTGCTGTTATATCAGTTGGAAGACCACCTGCTTCTGCAGATAATAGGTTTAAAAAGCTGTCCTTATCCATGTCGAGCACACCTTTTTTAACGAGCTGAGTAGGTGCATCTTCTGGTTCTGCATGTAGTGCCCTATAGAACTCTCCCAACCTTCTAAATGATCTTACTGGGCTAAAAATTACTCCTGCTAGACCGGGTCCGCCTTCCTCTGCTAACTGTTCTAAACTTTCAGCTGCTTCAGGGCTACTAGTTCTCATTATTTCGAATACATCCTCAACTACCCCTGCTCCGCTTGCTGCCATGTCAAAAAGAAATCTCTCTACAGGAACTATGTCTGCTACAAAGCCTCCTATACCAGTAATAAGATTTGCTAAAGGAACAGTGACAAGTTCCTCAGGAACTGCAGCCTGTGGTCCGAGCATTCCAGCAGCTGTCGTTACGACTGAGTCCATAGACTGAATCAAGAGTATGAAAAATGACTTGAGTCTATCTAAAAATTGATCAAATACAGCCTTGAGCTGAACTGTGTCAGATCCCTGAATAGAAGCTATTACCTGCTGCCACGCACCTTCATCCTGTTCAGATAGCGCCTCAAAAAATGCATTTTCTGGAATATCTAAGAGACTAATCAGCTCATCAGAGTCACTTTTCAACTTCATAACAGAATACGTTCCAAGAAGGCCTCCGAGAATAACATCAATATATGGTATAGATAGACCAAGAGATGTAAGTCCCTTTTTGGCACCCTTTACCAGCATTGTGTCACTAATCCCTTCTTCCATTCTGTGATCTAATAGGCTATATCTACTTTTAAAAACCGGCGTATTTTCATCAAATTCCATTTTCTCTTTTAACCCCTTTTGCTTAGGACGCATTATCCTAAAGTTATTTGGAAGCTTTCTGCTTCTAATTGGTTCGATATCCCAGGAATAAATATCACCCACTTCCTCTTCTTGCTCAGGAAACATAGGCATATATTCTACTGCCTTATCATAATCATCATATCCAGTATTTACGCGTGCAAGGTATGATGAGAATGTTGAATCTGCTCCTTGAGTTGGTCTTCCAGTTCTAAAGTCAGGAAGCTTTCCGCGACCAATCTTTTGCTTATAGTCGTCGCCGCCACCAATGGCACCGGCGACAGGTATCCCGATCCCCCTGCCAGACCACACACCCTTTTCAGGAATGTTGTCCATAGATGTTGCGTATAGCTTTTTAAACTCTTTAGATGTGAGACGTGGCATCATTCATAAATATCTCACATAGATAGATAATATCTATTTTTCACTATGAATGACAAATGTTTTTGCTTGCTGGAGAATTATTGCCAAGGTTGGCTCGTGTCCCACATAAAATCTATTTTCCTCGAAATGAGATCCCTGAGATAGCTGAATAGCTAACCACTCATCAGATGTAAGGACTATTCCAAAGTTTTGTAAAATACATAGCGTCCTGTGAGAAACTGACATTCTATTAAGATCCTCATTAAACTTATACAGCTTTCCTAGTTTTTCTCTGTGCCAACTAGAGTCTTCTTCTATAAAATTATCTGTGGTTAGATCTCCTATTTTTCCAATGTCATGCAATAGACCTGTCTTTAATATAGACGACACAGAAAGGTCCAAGTTATATGCATCATTTAGCTTTCTCATAGTCGCAGTTACCTTTAGAGCATGATCAACAAGACCTCCGGGATAGCATCCGTATTGATCAACTCTTATTGATGCAGGGCAGGCTAGAATCCTCTCTCCAAGTTCATCGATACAATTATCTAAATTGTCGTCAGAAAGTCTCTTGCAAAGAGATTCAAATTTTCCCCAATTATCTTTTATTTTTTCAAAATTATTCATAAGTCTCTCTCTATTATTTTAACAAATATTTTCTATTGTTACAGGAAAATTTTTATTTAATTTTGGCACAGGAATACCATCCTTGATAATATCTGCTATTTTATCTACACCTGACTCAACATCTAAAATTATAGCATCATGTATAACAAATACCGGAATAGCACTTATACCTTCTTCATCAATTCTATTAATTAGCCACTTGAATGACTGGAGTGAGACATCCACACCTGTCGACTGTAAATAGTGGTTCACAAATGCGTCTCCTGATTTTATCCTTCTTCCATAAAAATTTTCAATAAATCCACTTCTCTTATACTGATCTTTAAGTCTAGATTCTAAAAATGGAATGTCGAAATATGCTTTAACATCTGACAGCACATTTTGTGCGTCGATTGTATCAGGTAGTCTTTTAGATAGTGCCCATGCTGACATACCGTATAGACAGCTAATTGTAGCTATCTTTGCTTGATTTCTTGTTACCTCTCCCATAAGAACGTTGTCTCTAACCCAGCTATATATGTCATATGGTATCTCACTTTCAGACACAGAGAGAGCTATTCTGGGTTCAAGAGAAACTATATCTATTTGAATTAGTCTTCCCCCGGGATATCTTGACTTAAAGATACTACGATTGCTTCTCTTTAGCGTAAGAATATTTGGCCCACTTTTTATTGTTAGCCTTCCCGTTATTGATCCAGATTGACAATAGTTTACCGTAGGAGAAAACCCGTCATCAGAATAAAATTTTTGAAGTTCAGACTTATTTGAAATTAACTTATCCTTCATTAAATTTTGAATAATATCCTTATCTATAGCAGATCGTTTGAGTCTCAATAGAAGCTCTCTGTTGCTTACAAACTCATTCATATAGTAACCATCGATCTCATCTCTAGTGATCATCCAGAGCTGATCTAGAGCATCTAGCAGATATCTTTTAAACTGATCTGACGGTATCACATCCACCCATGGTATTCCGATCATATCTTCTTTGTTGTTTTTTAATATTTCTCTCCACACTGATCCATGAGGAGTTTTTAAAAAATCAAATACATCGGCACCAATCGCCTCAGATATAGATCTAAGATCTCTTATAGCCGGAATATCATCAAGAATCCATGCATCATCTGGAATATTTGAGACCCACTGAAACCTCTCGCGCTCATCGCTATTAACAAGATGTTTTTGTGTGCCAAGTATTCTAGATGAAATTGCTATCTTCACATGTTATTTTATACCACACTCTGCTAGATTTTCAACTAAGATGCATCAGATTCATTCTTTATTTCACCTAGCTTTGAAAGGCTGGCTGCAAGTATTGATCTAAAGCTATTCATAGTTCCATTTGAACAGAAAGCCATACCAATATTTGTTGTAAATCTTCCTGCACTAATTGTGTGAGTTATCTTATTTACAGTGTACATATTATCTGCTGTTGTTCCAGTTCCTACATCGACAAAAAATTGCTGACCGTATTCTAGTAACGGGCATCCAAACATTTCAATATTAACTGAAGCAGGTATGACCTGTACATCCTCAAAAGGCTGCTGTGCTCCCTCTGCGACCTGTGGATCATTACTGTGACCTCTAGCGTTTAATATAAAGACATCAGAAGCCGGACCCGATGTAGTCGAGCTAAGAGAAAGATTTGTAATTGCAGAAAACTGGCTTCCAAATGTGAAACTGGGAACAGATGACTTTATCATTTTCTTTATGTCTGTGCTTGATAAATTTGTAGTTATCACATCCCATTCTGCTGTGCTTGTTGTTGCAGCAGGGGATGCGACATCTGTGTTTGTTGACTCTCCGCCCTCTGCACCTGTGGGTGCTGGAGCTGCAGGGACGTCTGACTCTGATGTTGAGGATGATGCTGCCTCAGAGTTTGCTGAACTTGATGCATTTTTAAGTGATATGGCTATATCTCCATCAGACATAGCTGATAACAAAAATAGCTCATGTGTGTGAGGAGTCGCTGCTGCATCAAATACGTGCACCCTAAGAATGACCTTTGATGGATCCGCATATACAGAAGGATATGTCGGATTTGTCTCCTCCACGGTCATTGCAGGAAGAGTTTCAAAATAAACTCTCACGTCTGGAAGATCGAACCTGGGCTGCCCACCACCTGATGCTCCATATGTTGTTCTAAGAAACTCATCTATCTCATCTTGAATAGCTTTTACAGCATTTTGCTTCTCCTTCTTGTCATCAGTTGTCTCAGCATCTGCGCCCTGAGCAGCAGTTAGCTGTCTATATTTTCCTGCTAGGTCGAATCCAAAATTATAATCAGACGGATTATTTGTGAAATTTTTATTTATAAAACCAATAAATCCTTGAACTGACATCGCTGGATTAGATTTTATATATTTGTCTAGTAGTAAAAATAATTCATCATGATACACCTCAAAGCTAGCTATGGAGGGTAGCGTTCTTGCCTCTGCTGAATTATTATTAAATCTATAAAACATCATCTGAACTTCATCAAACTTTCCTGAGCAAGCTAATGGGTAACCCACGAAGCTCAAGAATATATTTCCTAGAGATGTAAAGTTATCAGTCACGACGCCGGCTTTTATTGCCTTTTGTATGCAAAGCGGGTGATTCTCCATTTTAAATGGATCTGGTGTGGCAGGATTGCGAAGTCCAGTTAGTTTTGCCCTAACCTCATGTGCAAGCGACTCGTGACTTTCACTCTCCAGACCAGATATACCATCTTCTCCAACTAGTAGCTTTATCTCTTCTTCTAGCTCTGCAACTCCAGGCTCTGTATCTGTGTGCTTAAGAAGCGCAATAAATCTATCATATACTGATCTTGGAACAACAGTTGAGTTTCTTGCAACTGTGCTCATAGATACTGGCACCTTTTGAAGAATATCTCTTGACTGATGATCTTTTGCTCTACTTTTCTCTGCTGCAAGTCTCTTGGCCAGGTATGGAATTATCATACCCTTTAAAGGTGCTAGAGGCATAACATTTCCTATACCAATGGGAATAGTTCTTATATCTTGTGATCCTCTCGATGCTAGCTTAATAGTAATCTTTACCTGTCCGTCATTTTGAACATTAAAGTTTGTTGCAACTATATTGAATGCAGCTGTGCTTCTCATTGAATTTAAAAGAGCACCAAATACATTACTATCAGCATCGCTTCCTTGTGGGTGAATCCACCCATATTCAACTATGATAAATGTAGATGAAAATAAATCCATCGATATCAATGGTGCTATGTCTGCCATCCTGGATCTGTCATGTAACGTAAATGATAGTGTTCCTGTTTTATTTGCTAGTAGGTGCTGACCAACACCAGCTACATCGACCTTTAGTTGATCTAGCGTGGCAAGAGGCACCATTGGGTCCCTAACACGACCTGCTAGCCCACCAAAATCTTCACCTGGTTTATTCATATTGGCATTCACCATCATCTGGGGAGATGTAAAAAGCTCCATTCCAGCAGAAGAAACAGAGGTGCCATATGTTGTTCCTGTCTCAGATGTTGCTGTAGTTAGAGCTGATGGATCTGAAAGTAGATATCCTTGTATATTTGTGGGAAGAGCATCACTCAATCCTATATTGTCCATGCCTTCCTGATCCATTCCTAAAAACCTTAAGATAGATAATTGCTTGGTTCTTTCACCTACAATTGGAGGAACCTCAGATACAAATTTTATATCAATGTGAGGAACACATCTTGACATCTCAAGTGTGGGTATAGAATTGCAAAACAAGGCGACGGCATCTGTATTTCTTGTTGGAGGCCCTACCCTAAGATTTGGAAATACAAATGCTGATAATGATGGAGATCCATCTGCTCCTGTTCTGTCTGGATTTGCAGCTACATTAACCTTAGAATCTAGCAGTGACTGAGTGGGCCTCCACATTCCGTCGCCGTCAGTGCTATATGACCCAGGTCTTGTTATTTCATTTATGTCATATGAAGAAAGCAGACCGGCAGACTGTAATTCTCCTGGAGCTGTGTGAGTCCATCCTGAATCCTCATTATATACAGCTGAAGATTCTCCACTAACGTGGCCCGGTGTATATACCACCCTTACATACTTATCAATTCCGTCATACTGATTTCCTCCTGCATCAACAGAGGTATTAACATCGAACTTAGACCTTAAGTACTTTGTATTCAGGATGTCTTTTGTAAAAAAAGCTCCCTCTGTGTTATCCATCAATATATACATAAGGTCCTTTATAACCTGCACATCTAAATCACCCGTGGGTGATGAATCTCCCCCACCAAGATCTGCAGATGATAAGGACATTAAAGCATCCTCACTTCCCTGTGTTCCCTCTATCATCATAGATATCACATCTGATCTACCAAGCATGCTAAAATACTGGCCCAGATTTTTTACAGCAGCTGATAGATTATTTACAGAATTTGACATTTTTATCTCACAAGACTAAAGATTGCACCCATATCACTTGGAATCCTAATTATTGTTCCTGGAGGTACCTGTAGCCCCCATCCTATTCCACTAGCTGCCGCCAGAACCCACCAGAGAGAGGATGCCCCATATGCACCTCCAGCAATATGATCTAATCTCTGTGACTCCTTTAAGATCATAGTTGTATACGGAATGGATCCATTATTAATTGCATAGTATATTCTAGAAGAGACTGATGGCGTTGCCAATGTTGACCTACCCAATATTCTAGGAGTATACTCGTATCTACTAGTTGCCATTACCTATCCTCATTCATCATTAACCCATGTCTTAGGATCAGCATACTCATATGGAGATTCAGGATTATTAGATGCTGCGCCTGTGCCTCCGTGTCTCGTGTATGAGTCCTCTGATGCAGCACCATCGTCTGGGTAGGGATCGCCGGCAACATACCTCATTATCTCACCAACATTGTAGACTGGTGCCCTGTTGTACCCAGAGTGATCGAGGCCTGGGGGAAGATCGTGTATTGGTGTGAATGCTATGTCAACCTTGACACCCATAGGAGCTCTTGAATTCCAGTCAATTTCCCAGTTAAAAGACTCATCAAGCCAGTCAAATTCTAGCCTTGTTAGGACACCAGCAAGTCCCCTTCCCGCTGTGCTTGCAAATGCCTTTGTAATCGGATTGTTATTCTCATCCATGAATCTGGCAGAATCTGACATCCATATGTTTAGTTGGTCTGTAGGAATACCAGATGCAGTTGCTCCTTCGTCTACTAGGGCTTGTGCGGTTCCCTTCCCTAAAGCCTCACCTGATATTGTTGGCATGACTGTTGAATTAAACAAAAGATTAGGATCAGGAAGAAGATCACTGTGATCAACCATAAATAGCTTTGCCATTAAATGAATGGGAGCTCCAAGATCTATCACAGTTACAGCATACGACGTCTTCTGTGTTGGGTTTCCCCTTCTCTTTGGTCCTTTGAATGTTGGAGATGAATGTGCTGCGCTCTTTCCTTCTAGTGCCACAGATGATCTAAATATCACCATGGCTTTTAGTGGTCTAGTAACCCTATACTCTGAGCTATTATCTGGATGCTGTACAACATTTCCACCATCAAGTGAGGCAACCTTATATAATTTTCCAGTTGTCGCCTTAAGATAGACTATCTCTGAGGGTTTATATCCCGTGAGCCAGTCCAGTGGTAGTCCTGTTCCAGCTGTACCTGCTGATAATACAGACGTTCCAGTTGCCAATGCACCTGCAACCGTGGGAGATAGCGGAATGATGTTTGTAGACCTATCTGGATCCTGCATCCTAGAGACTATNGCACTTATACCTAGCGGATTTGCAAATCCATTAACAAGAAGCTGAGATAGTAATGCCCTAGCAATTCTTGTATTATTGGGTCCGTCTCCTAGCAATGTCAGCGGCGACGAAAATAATGCACTAAAAGCCTTTGTTCCAAATGGCTCAGCTCGGAGCTTTGACTTAACAGCTATTGCAACTGGAACAGGGGGTGTCGCGCTTACAGCGGCATCCTCTCCCTGAACTACAGGCATCACATCTTCATCTCCTATACCAAACATCCGCGCTAGGTTAAACTTAGAATAATTTCCCTTTATAACATCTCCAACTCTCATGCGTATTACTGGAGACGCTCCAAGAATCTGACTAAACGGCTGGGTGAATACAGATTCCGTAGCATCTGATCCAACAGTTACCTTAGTTCCCTTTGTCCAGGATGGATACACTAGTGTTGTAAGCTTGTTGATCTTCCACCACATCTCATTAAAGTCATCTTTTGATGTCGCAACTACATAAAAAGACAGTGCAATACTTCGAGTTGTATTCTTATATACCTGAACCTCATCCAACCGACCGTATCCTGATGTTCTAACATATGATGGAGTGAAGCTGTCTGTTAGTCTTGTCAGAAATGCGTGGAATGAGACTATCTCATTTGTTCTAAGATCATGAAAATAGAATGGAACATACTCTGCATCTAGTGTATTTTCCATCCTCTCTACTATTTCTCCTGGAATTCTAGCATTAGGCCCTTCAGCAGAAGCATCTATGTATGTTTTCTTTATCAAGTTAGATCCCATCATCCCCTTTAGCGGATTAGTCCCATTAACTAATGTTCCCATATCCTCTGCTGCCCTCATCACATTTCTTGGAATCATGTATAGCGCAGGTGTAGAGCTAGTCCTCCATGCTAATGACAAAGATGTAAGACCGTCCTGTGTTCTACTCTTGGATATTCTAGTTCCTGGGCCGTCTGCAAGAGAATCTATATTCCACGGACCGACTGAATGATTTGAGTTTATTCCGGGCATTCCGCCATTCATCTTTAGTGATACATCTCCTATTGTTGCTGCAACATTAAGAATATTAAGAATGCCTGACATAGAGATTGAATTAAGTATGTTTGATAGTGAACTTGATGATGATGACGTGACACTTCCATTCATTATGTCACTATTTACTGTGGCAAAATATTCAAAGCTTCTTAAGACACTTCTTGCAACTGCTAGCCAAAATCCTGGTGCCTCCTGCACCTGCTGGTATTTTCCTATCTCGTCTGCCTGAGATGGATCTCCTCCAACAGACCCGTCGAATAAGACCAAAAATCCCTGATTTACAGCATCTGAATAAGGATACGTTGTGGGTGTTAAAACAGTATTTCTAATTAGCTCAAACTTTGCCTTAGTTGCTATTATTGTTGACTGACCTGCAAAGTATGGACCGTTTCCTAATCTAGCTCTCTTATTAACCATGTTGCTTATCTGACCAAATGTCTCCTGTGCAACAACAAGCATCGCAGCTATAGCAGCTGCTGCCTGTGCTATTAAGATATCTTGATTAAACTCAGATGAAAACTGTGTGTCAGACGTGTTGGTTGTACCAAAAGAGTATGTATATTTTGTGCTTGATAGATCGTCCTGAGTTAAGAAGCTTCCCTTTCCAGCTCTTGTAGACATTCCAGTCTTTGGAAATTGAGGAGTGTTATACGCTGATCTAGCTCTAAATAGCTCTGGGTCTATTTGGCGCATGGGTGTGTTAGGGTTATCTAGATTGTCATCCTTATCAAAATCAAAGGTATCTGGGTTAGAGCTGTCGCCAGGTGTAACTGAACTGTCCCAGCCTGCCATCTTTAGTAAGAGAGATGAGCCCACATCCTTAAGATTATCATTGATCATCTTAATTGAATTTTTATCAAATTTTCCTATCTGTGACTGAGATGTTGACGTTCCTGCGTCATTATTTCCAGCATCAAAGCTAGTCGTATCTGTTGGAACTGGTGCGTATGCCTTAAAGTCTACATTTGAGGGACTGAATCTATTGTTATTGGTTATAAAGCTTTCAACAGCCTCTTGGGCTAGTGACTCAGGGGTGTATGAAGTTGAATCTACCTCTGTGATTCCACTTTGTGGAATGGCATCTTCTCCATCAATGCTGCTTAGAAGGGTATTTCCAGATCGAAGCGGGCCCCCATTAACAACCTCTGTTCCGTCGTACTGCATCTTGGGACTCACCTTTCCAGTCTTATCAAGAATCTTATCAAGATCTTCACCAAACATACCACTATTTGAGTACGATGACATTACACTCCCAAGTGTGTCTCCCTGAGTTATAAAAGGCTTTGTTACGCCTGTATTTTCTGCTAGAACAATGCTGTCACCACGATTTCCTGAAGCTGCCTCTTTGTTTCCTCCTTCTACAGTAAATAAATTATCTGACATATCTACTATGAATTTTGCATAATCGCCTAGCAGTCCTATTGCCTCCACGTCAAGATCTACGAGAGGCTGTCCTGTTCCCGGATCTATTCCTAGATCATCTCCCACCTTTGCAAGACCGTCAAAATCTTCGTCCTCAACTGTGTACGTTATCTTATCAGATGTCGCTCCAATTGATCTTAAAAAATCTTTTAATTTTTCTCTTGCCATTCTTTTACACCCTCTTCAGACGTTAAGTGGTCAAGATTTTCTACCACGTTTTGAAATCCATCATCTGTTGATATTTTTTCACCAAAATCATTGATAAATCTCTCGTATCCCTCTAGTATTTTCATCATGTCATTCTCAAGCTTTTCACGATCTTCGTCGCTTAGCTTTTCAGCACAGCTTTTATACATTGGATTGTTCCTAACCTTATCTATTAATGACATAAATATCTCACCTATTCTACATTACCAAATGTGACTATTGTCTCTCCTGGTGATATTCCCAGGACCTGCTCTAATTTTTCTCTACCTATCTGTATCGTTAGTTGAACAGGCACCTCTGATGTCTGTGCGGCTGTGTTTGCATCTGACAATAGCTCTTTTATAGATAGCAGGTAGCTTGCAGACTCTACACTTTGCTCTAATACAGACTCAGCCATCTCCTCGCCTGCTCTCCTTGTTAGTTCAAGAATGTTTGCTATTGTGCTAGAACTTTCCTGTGCCTGCTCAGAGTTTATAGCAAGGACATTTGCAACCGTTCCACCAGGTTCTTCCTCTATAGTCTCATCATCTCCGACAAGAAGTTGGAATATACCCTGATTACTTGTGCGTATTTCCTCGATATGACTGGTTGCTGCTGCGCCTAGCCCGCCAGTAGCGGCTCGTCTACCCTCACCGGCTGCTGCCTCCGCCTGTGCCGCTGTTG
>JGI25130J35507_1000190_pt1 | contig 20891 bp, 20 predicted proteins | sample ETNvirnome_2_300_FD_35507 | JGI IMG/M metagenome (IMG submission 35507)
AATTAACAAAAACGGGAAATCTTTTAGATTGGCCTGTAAATACTAATGGAAAACCTCTTACTCCAATACAGGCACAAGCAGCAATTGATTCCGGTACAGCTAGTTAAGACCAGTAACTTCTGAACGTGGAATTGTAGAGGGTAAAGAACTTGCTATTGGTGGAGATGAGTTACCAATCATAGATTATTATCTTAAACAGATTAAAAAGCCTTAAATTAGGATCTGCCGGATCAAACTCACTTGCAAGTATATTAAGAGAATTTGAAGCATTTGTATTAAGTAAAGGGGAGACGTTTGGTAATGCACCAAATAGACTTTATCATGAAGGAGTTGGTAGAAATAAAGAAAGATCCCAAATAAATACTGAAACTTTAACAGAATATTTTACAGATCTTGAAAATCGTTTACAGGATAATCAAACACGAAGAAATAAATTCTTTGCTTTAGGAGAGTTTATAGATTGGCTTAGAGAAAGTACTATTCTTGATCCTAATGTAGCAGATCCGATGAGTCAGGTTCCAGAACCTCCAAGAGGAGATAAATTAGACCCAATAGTAGCTCCTACACCATCAGCGTGGAAAATATATGAAGAAGTAAGCACAGAACGGGCAGAAGAATATAGAAAAAAATATTACGATAAAGTTAAAAACAATATTGAAGCTAAGATGCAAAAGGGTGACTTTATAAATGATGGAATACTTAAAAAAAATGAAGCTGGTGAAAAAATAACGTTAGCAGATTTAACACCTGCACAAAAAAATATAATAGAAACTAGATTTAGAGAAGGTCAAGAAGCGTGGGGAAAACCCGGTGCTTCTGATGACAAATGGTTAGCAAATAAAGAACGAAAAGAATGGTCGGCAGCTGTTCGTAGTGATGTTATGTTGAAACTTCAGTATAGGGCTGCATTACGTGCTGGAGAAGTGGTATCACTTTATTGGAAACCAACTGTATGGACTAAAAAGAGTGGAAAGAAAGTAACAGACCTTAAAATAGCTGGATTAGAAACAGCGATAAATAACGGTGAAGAATATATGAGAATGTATCAACCAAAACAAGATACTTTTAAAGATTTTTTCCTAACACAAGATGTTAAAAATATTATTGAATTGTGGGTAGCCGGTACTTCAGAAAATGTACTTCCAACAGGAGGTCTAATGATATCTCCGAGAGATAGTTCAATACTTGATGTAGAGAGAAAAAAGGATTTAACACCTGAAGTAAAAGAAAATAATCTTAAGTTTTTATTTCCATCAACTCAGCATAAAAAGAAAACTACAAGTGCGGCTGGAATAACTAGAGAAGGTGGTCATGTTGCAGAAGAAACTTATCAAAGAGCTTGGAAAGGTGTTCGTTCAGCAAAAAGACAGGATGAACTAGAACCTATTTTAGATAGTCTTTGGGGAAGATTTACTAAAAGAATGATAGATAAAAATCTACCAACACCAGACTGGAAGGATTTTCATCCTCATATAGCAAGACATGCTCGTTTAACACATGTTATGAATACTGGTAGAGTTACTATACAACAACTTATAGGACTAAGTGGTCATGGTGGGATTAGTGGTGTTCAACCTTATATTAAAGGGATAGATAGAAAGAGAGTATTTGCTACTTTAAAGGAAATAGATCGAGCTAAAATAGCGGAGACATTTGATGAAGAAATAGCAGTAGGAGAAGCAGTAGGAGAAACAGAAAGATTTACTGAAGAACAAATTAAAGAGCAAATAAAAGAATCCTTACAAGAGTATGCTATGAGATTAGAAATGATTTTAGGTTCGGATACAGTTAAAGCAATGAACTTAATTGATAATAATGTAGTTCCTGAAAATGTAGCTCGTATGAAATATAATGAATATATGGATTCTAAACGGGGGTACGGAGATTCAATAGTAATACATAAATTTCCTACCAATCCACTTGAAATGGGTATGAATCCACATTTACTTGGACAAGCAAACATAATTATGAGAGACGAGAATGTAAGTAAGTCTGAAGCTATTAAAAAAGTAAATGAAACATCTCTCACCAATAATATAGCAGAAGCTACAGACTCTGCTACTGAAGAAGCTGAAGGACCACCCAAAGAACCTCCTAAAGAACCACCCAAAGAACCTCCTAAAGGACCATCGGGTTTTGGTAGAAAAAAGAAAACGTGCTGCTCCTGCTGTCGCTAAAACTATTCCTGCAGCTGTTGAAGAAAGATCACTGGAAGATATTTTCTTTGATGAGGAAGGTAGAGAAGAGGGTAGAAGAAGTGAGGGAGAAGATTCAACCGCTGATTTAAATACAATAAATAATATTGATTCAAGAATTAGTAGACCAGAATATATAGATCCTAACAGTATGAAAACTGATTTGGAAAGTATANATGATGAACTACTTGACAATCCTGCCATAAGATTCTTGACAGAAGCAGGTATGATAGATATACATGACGGTAAAAAACGTGCAGAAATAATGGAGGCATATAAAAGAAAAATTCAAGATATTGAAGTAGGAAAAACAGGAAGCATAGCAAGACTTTTTTTCCTTTTAGGTAGATGGCTTTGGCATCCTACATCATTCATGCAAATGCATCCTGCATCAGTACCTGCTTTAACATTACTAGAACATTCACGTAGGATGCGTGAGGCTACTCAAGAATTTATATTAAGAGATTCACATAATTATTTTAATGGGTTAACTCATGAACAAAGACATAAGATTAGTAATGTTTCAGTAATTCTAAATAAGCTTTATCCTTTTACTAACACAGATCCTAATTACATACAATTAGAAAGACTTGAAGATGGATCTGCAAGACTTGTATTACCTATAGCTCCTGCAACAGAACCAACTTCAAAGAAATATAAAGATAAAGATATAATACAACGAGTATCTGTATTCTCTCAAGAACATCTTGATCGTTTCTATAAAGTATTAGATGTTCAACCGGGTTCAATAATTGAATTAAGTCCTGAAGAACTTGTTGAATTTGATAACGTACAAGAAGCGTTTAAAAGAGGATATGAAACAATNGAGGGGGCGCTTCTGAAAAGTTCTGAACAGACTCATCCTTTATATGGAGAACTACGAATATCTGTAGATGATACAGTTGCATCATCTGTAAGTAAAGTTAGATANTCTGCTATTGAATATTTAAAAGATGTTAGTAATAGTGAAGAATTTATTAACGAAGGAATAAATAAAGCGATAGCTAATAAAGAAACAATGGATCTTGTTTACTTTGATGAGAATGATGAAATAATCGAAGAAAATATTATTATATTAAAAAACGTTGATCAATTTTATAAGCATCTTAATCAAATAATTGTAGAATTAGAAACTATGAATCAAGCTGGTGATGCGCCATCTAAAAAAATGATGGTAGAACTTGATCGACTGTCTTCAGTTATGGCTGGAATGCTAGATGTAGTAAGTGACACTATGAAAGAATCAGTGATAGCTAAGAAATTAAAGATAGCTTCATCACAACTTAAAACATTGATACATATAAGTCAGTCTCAACAGGTTAGAAATGCACATCGTTACTATGTTCCACAGTTGAGAAAAGGTAAATGGTTCTTTAACGTAATGAGAAAAGCTGATAACACATCAGTACATTATGAAACAAATACACCACAATGGGGGGATGCCCTTAAATCAGAAGGTGGTAAAGCTGAACTTGAAAAAAGACGTAATGAAATGTTACAAGAATATTCTTCAGACTTATATACTGTTACTCCTGTAAGAGAACGAACACAAGAACTAATTAAAAAAGAATTAAAACAAAGTGATCTACCACTTATTCATCAAATGGTTGTGGCTTTAGGCTATAAAGATGCAAAAGAAATTACAGGATTTGTAAATGAAATACAACAGGAACTAACTACAAAGAGTTTTGGAAGATATTTACGACCAAGAAAAAAAGGAAAATTAGGAGATAGAGGAGGAGTCGAAGGATATATAACACCTAATAATAGAGAAAATTATCTTGCTGATCAACTTGCTAAAAATGGCAAGAACAACTGCTAACGCTGCTTCTAATATGATTTTTCATACACCAATCATGAAAGCTACAGAAGTATTAAGAAGTAAAGAAGGTGGTATACCGCTGGCAGAATATGTAGATAAACAACTGGAATATATTTATCGTGATGCCGACGCAGGAGCTATGGTTAAGTCTTTGGCATTTCATTGGGCTATTGGTTTTAATTTTAGTTCAGCTTTAGTGAATGCCTCTCAACCATTTATGACAACTATGCCAATATTAAAATCTATAATAGGATTTAATACTGGTGATAGTGCTATGATCGAAGTATTAAAAGGAATACAAGATGCTGCGACAATTGCTGATCCGTTTAACGCTGGTATAAATAGGTTAGGTTTTGATTTTTCGTCAAAAACATTACCAGATAGATTAAAAGGTGGTAGAATAACGCAAGATCAATGGGCCATGCTTCGTAACTTATATCGTAAAGGGATTATTCAACCTATCATGAACATAGAACTTGGTTCTAATATAACAGAAAATATAGGAGCAATTGAATCAAGATTTACTTTTGGTCGTAACGGAACATTAGGACAGGTTGGGGCTAAAGTATTAACAGCCAGTGCTTTTGCATTTGCTTATGTTGAACAGATAAACCGTATCTCAGCAGCATTGGCTGCATATCGTTTAGCATCACGTTCTACAGATATGTTAAATAAGTTTAGTGATTTTTCTCAAGTTACTGAATGGTCATTTGAAGAGATGACACCTGAGAATGCTGCAACTATGGTGGTATTAAAGTCTCAATTTTTAATTACTAAAGAAAATAGGCCACAATTATTTCAGCATCCTTTAATGAATGTAGCTACACAGTTTATGTCGTTTGTATTACAGTATATAGGTCTTTGGGCGCAATCACTTAGAATAATTATGGGTACTAAGGGAGGAGGAACTGAAGGTAAGACAGCTGAACAAAGAAAAATTGATAGACGTATAGGAAGTATTCTATTAGGAGGATTAGTTGTAACAACTTTCTTTGCAGGTGGTGCTATGGGTGCGCCGTGGATGGAGAATGTAAGAGTTATGTTAAAGGAATTAAGTAAGACAGCTAAATTAAATGGTTTTGATCTTGAGTTTGGTATGAGAGAAGCATTAGCTGAAATGGGATTTGGTGGAACTACCGTTGATATGATTACTCGTGGACCTGCAAGCCATATATTAGGTATAGATGTATCAAAACGGATAACAACATCAGAAGTAATTCCATATAATCTTATTACTGGTGATCTGGTAACTGCTTTTGGTCCTGCTGGTGCTTTATTATTTGACGGTATGAGAAGAGCAAAAGATGCTGCACAAGATATGAGACAAACAGGTATTGGTTTCAATGAACCATCTTTAAAATTTCTTTCTAGTTTTGTTCCTATTGGAATAAGAAATGGGATGGAAGCTNNTCATAGTATGTATGATCCTAATTTACCAATCAGAACATTAAAAGGACGAGTGATTATGCCGAGTCAAGAAATCGGTAAATTAGAACATATGGCACGCTTCATTGGATTTACTCCTACTTCTTTACGTCAGAAACGTTTACAAAAACAGTATATAAATTTTCTTGAAGCAAGACCTAAAGCAAAGCAGGATTATTATTATAGTCAGATTTCTAAAGTTTTAGCAAGAAGAAATAAAGAACAGGCGGATGGTAATATTAAAGGTGTAGAATCTGCTAATGAAATGATAGAAAGTTTAATGGAAGATATTAGGGAAATAAATGCAGAAGCTATAGCAGATAAACGACCTGATGTATTTCTTAGAATGGGGAATGAAACTTTACGCAACAGGCTTATGGTTGAAATGTTTGGACAAACAGATCCGCGTGTTGCAATGGCATCTGCACGTAAACTTGTAAGAGGTTTTNTACATCCCGATTATTTAGAAAGGTTGGGATTATTATAAATAGTTTCTATTGTATATATACTAAAACTATTTTAAAGTATACACGTTGACATTAATATTTTTAACTACTATATAAGATATATAACATGACTACTCAGAGAACCACATCTTTATAGGGTGGGACAACCGCGTAGCTCTATCATCTGTTGTTGCAAAGTACAGTATCTCACTCCATAACGATGATTGTTCTATCCAGTTCCTCAATCGCAGGAACTTACAAACCCAACATCTATATTACAGAAAGGCTTTCTTATCTGAAACCGGTCAATACTTTGACACACTAGATAGTAAGCCTTTTTCTACAGAGTTTTCTTTCTCACGTTTTCTTGTTCCGGAACTATGTAAACTCCAACAGAAGGAAGGGTGGGCCATGTTTGTAGATGGTGACTTTCTTTTTCTGGATGATGTGTCGAAATTATTTTCTTTGGTAGATAAGAAGTATGCTGTAATGTGTGTTAAGTTTAACTGGGTACCCCCAAAGGAAGAACGTTATAAACTTGATGGAATCATACAGACACGCTACAGTAAAAAGCTTTGGTCTTCGTTGATGTTGTTTAATCTACAGCATCCGGATGTTATGCGTCTTAATAAGACTGTCGTTAATGATTCGACGGGTTCGTTTCTTCATAAGTTCAGGTGGACCACCAAAGAAAATGTTGGAGGACTACCACCTGAATGGAACTACGTTCCGGATATAACCAGTAAGTCTATAGAGCCTAAAGCTATTCACTATACCAAAGGTGGACCGTGGTTTGAAGAATACCGGAACTGTCCGTATAGTGATATCTGGATAGAATACATGCATAAAATGCCTAAGAATTTTTTAACCAATAATTTATTGGATCAATGATAATGAATAAAGATTTCACAGTCGTAACATCCTTTGCTGTGCGTGATTGGGAAACGTATGGTAAAAGGTTTGTTGAAAGTTTCATAGAGTTCTGGCCTGAAACAATTAAGTTGCTTTGTTATTGTGACGGTTTCCCTATGCCGGAAGATGCCCCGCAGGTAGACAACATAGAATATATAGACCTGCTTGACAATCAAGATTTAATAGACTTCAAAGAAAGGAACAAACAATTCAATGGAACACTCCCACAAAAACCTTACAACTTCTACGAAGATGCCATCAAATTTTGTCACAAAGTATATGCACAAAACATGGCAGCTAATAAAGCCAAAACTGAATGGTTACTTTGGCTCGACGCCGACAGTGTTACCTACGAACCAGTTGGAGTTCAACTTCTCAAGAAAGTCTGTGATAGTGAATATGACATCGTTTATCTTGGTCGTAAAGACGCATATGCAACGTGTTCTTCATTTATAGGTTTCAATCTTAGTAGTAGTGTTACCCCTGTATTTATGGATGATTACGTTAATTACTACAACAGCGATGANGTTTTAAAACTCAAGTGTTTCGCAGATAACTTCGTGTTTGATAGGGTGCGTATCATACATGAAGCACATGGTATGCGTTCTCTTGACCTGACACCTGACTGTACGATACTGGAAGCGTTTGATCTATGTGAACTCAGTAAAGCTATTATACATTTAAAGGGCAACAGGAAACGTACCAGTCGAGAAGTAAGAGTAACTGCCGCCAGATACCATGACCTGTTTAATANGGTTCAACATTATAAACGAAAGAATATTCTTGAGGTCGGTACATGGAATGGAGACACAGCTTGCGGTATGATTATGGCAGCTTTCCAGAACAGTGATGAAGTACACTACACAGGCATAGATCTATTTGAAGATGCTGATGAGGTTAGCGATAAGAAAGAATTTAATGTAAAAGCTCACTACTCTAAGAAAGCAGTTTCTTTAAAGCTTCAGGCGTTAGCTAAAGAATATGAATTAGAGGATAAGAAACTTACGTTCCATCTTATAAAAGGAGATTCAAAAGAGAAACTGAAGATCCTAAAGGATAAAAGCATGTGTGGGATGTATAATATTTTTCCCGATTTTGTTTTTATAGATGGTGGTCAATCAATAGAAACTGTCAAGAGCGATTTTAATCACTGCAAGAACATCCCTGTCATAGTTATGGATGATTATTATACTGAAGATGAATCAGGAGGTATACCAGAACCAGAGTATAGGGGCGTCAATGATATTTATAATGATGTGTTGGGAGGTACGAAGCGTACCGGTAAAAAGCAACGGATAATTATTCCTTCCAGTGATCGGGTTAAAGGTGGGGGGAATGTTAGTCTTGCGTTGATTGTAAATGATCCTAAGCTTCCAAAGTTACCTGATGTTAATAGAGTACCTGTACAGGTTAATCCAAGAGACTGTGTACCTTCAGATAACATACAGTTTAACGTCAAAGAAAATCTTAAACTCTTTAACAAACGTATGGTTGAAACCTGTCATTGGCATGACGGAAAGACTGTTATAGTTTCAGGTGGCCCTTCGTTCAAGAAGAAGAAGAATCTAAACAAGATTAAGAAGCTTCAGGATTCAGGTGCAAAGGTTGTTTGTGTTAAGCATTCACACAATCCNTTAATTGAGAACGGTATTATTCCGTGGGGTTGTGTCATTCTTGATCCGCGCCCATTCGACGGTGTATCAACACATGGTCACGTAAGAAAAGACTTACTTGAGGAACCACATCCTGAAACAAATTATATTATTGCAAGCATGACCAATCCTGAAGTAACCAAACACATCAAAACGAACAAAGGTAAACTACTTGGATGGCATGCATTTACTAACTCCCTGACAGACATGAAAGAACTTGAAGGANTACAAATGATAACAGGTGGTACTTGTTCAGCCATGAGATCGGTTGGTGTTATGCATGTGTTGGGGTTCAGAGAGTTTCATATCTTTGGTATGGACTGTTGCTATGAGGGCACACCTAAAGATATAGAAGAAAAAGATTTGTATGGTAAAAAGAAATGGCTTAAGGTTGGTATCCTTAATGAGAAAACAAATAAAGAAACAACGTTCTATACTACCGGTGAATTACTGGCATTAGCTCAAGACTTTGAATCTCTTCTTGAGCGAGATCAGGAAGTTGATATGGATCTTTATGTGTACGGAGATGGTATGGTACCAACCATATTTAAGACATCTGACTATAAAATCAAACAGAGTTTCGACAAGAAATATACTTGACAATCTTTCATATTTGAGGTTTATTAGGTATATTATATAAATAAGGTTTATCTCTATAAAAAACCTGAGAGAAAAAAAATAACAGAAAAAAAAGGATATTTTATAAAATGGAAATGTTATTGAGTGTATGGGCATTGATACCTGAATGGGTACAGGCTCTATGTGGATTAGTGACAGCCGCGACGGCGGTGACTGCACTAACTCCCTCTAAAGCAGACGATACTATTATAAATTCGATTCTAAAAGTTCTCAATCTATTAGCTGGTAATTTCGGAAAGAATATCAACGCTGATGATGTCTAGTTTAATAGGGTTTGGTATTGCCTCACTGGTAATTGTGCTCATGTTTTGGGCCGTATTCCGGTGGGGCAAGACCTCACAAAAGAAGGAAGATCTAGATGAGACAGTCGAAATTAAAGACAAGCAGCTACGTACTCGCAAGCCTACTATGCGTGAGCTTGTTGACCGGTTGCGTAAGGGGGGTTTTTAATACCTGCCCACCTGTTGTTGTTTATACCCACGAACAACAGAAGAAAGCTGCGACTGAACTGGGACAACTTGAAACAGATTCAGCGGTTCTGGACATGATGCTTGATTATGCAAAGCTTCGTGAACAATTGGGGTATTGTATATCAGATTAAAAGGTATTATTGTGTATTCGTAGTTTTATTTTAAAGGAGAGAAAAAAGCTATGAATAAAGACGTAATGCCTATTTTTATTGGTTGGGATCCTAACGAGATCGCAGCCTATAATGTGTTGGCTCACTCTATTAACGCTAGAGCCAGCCGTCCGGTATCCATTACGCCACTGATGTTATCTCAGCTTGGAGGACTTATGTGGCGTGATAGAAACCTACTTCAATCCACACAGTTCTCGTTCTCTAGATTCCTGACCCCATACCTTAATGGTTATAAGGGTTGGGCTTTGTTTATGGATTGTGATATGCTGGTGCTTGATGATATGGCTAACCTGTTTGATCTATGTGATGACAGGTATGCAGTCATGGTAGTCAAACACGATCATGATCCAGAAGAGAAGGTTAAATTTCTTGGTGCTACACAGACCAAGTACGAGAAGAAAAACTGGTCAAGTGTTGTGTTGTATAACTGTAATAAATGCACAGCACTGACACCTGAATACGTTAATACAGCAACAGGTCTTGATCTTCATCAGTTTAAATGGTTAGGTGACGATAATCTTATCGGAGAGATCCCACACAAATGGAATCATCTGGTAGGTTATGATCAGAGTGTAGATGTATCAGAGATATCTAACATTCACTGGACTATTGGTGGACCTTACTTTGATGAGTATGCCGGTTGCGACTATTCTGATGTATGGGTAGATGAACGACAGGATATGTTGTTTGCTACTGACGGAAGAAAATCTGAATATCTTAAATTAGCAGGTGGAACACATGCTTAAAAAAATACTAACGACGTTACTTATTGTACCTATGTTTATGATTGCTGCGTGTAATCACGATGATGATAATGATAAAAAACAACCAAAGATTCCCATAGATCCTGTGATTTATCCTGAAGAGGTTGTGCAGCCAAAGATTCCTATAGATCCTGTGGTTATTACTGTAGATCCTGTGAATATTATTCCCATAGATCCTGTGGTTTATCCAGAGGAGATTGTGCGGCTAAATATTCCTATAGATCCTGTGATTTATCCTGAAGATTAGGAACAAGATTTAGAACCAGTCTCTGTATCGAAGAAACACGCATTACCTCCATTGGATTCTTCTTTAGTGGCTGGTTCTATTTTGTTTAGAATACCATATCGTTTTCCTGCAATACGGAAGGTGGTAACACCCTTTAGTTTACCCTTCCATGCTTTCTTATAGATCTCTTTAAACTCCTCAAACGTAACCCCATCCCCCACATTAATTGTCTTTGATATAGCACTGTCTATGAACGGTTGTGCTGCTATCTGCGTGGATAGGTGAGCATCTGTATCAAGATCATCTACAGTCTCTCCTCTTATGTCGTACCTGTTATAGACATAATCCTTAAGATTAACTATGGTTGGTCCGTTCTTTGTTATTAAGGTTCGGTTTACTTCTAGTGCGAACACGGGTTCAAGCCCACTAGAGATGTTGTCTGCACAAAAACTTATGGTACCAGTAGGAGCTATGGATGTTAGGTGGCTGTTCCTTAATCCATTTGTCTTTATCTTATTCTTTAACTCTTGCGGTAGTCTCTGAACGAATGAACTACTCTCAAGATATTTATCCTTATCGAATAAAGGAAACGAACCCTTCTCTTTGGCTAGATCAGAACTTGCTTCGTAAGCTGAGTGACAGATGATACCCAACACTCTTCGTACAAATCTAAGAGCTTCAGGACTACCATACTTTAATCCAAGAAGAGTAAGGGTGTTACCGAGAGCTGTGATACCAAGACCCATACGACGTTTGTCTTTAGCTTCCGACTCCTGTTGGTCAAGTGGATAGTTGGTACGGTCTATGATGTTATCCATAGCCCTCACAACAGGTTCAACATCTTCCTTTAGTCTGTCATAAAGAAAGGTACCTTCGTCCATGTACTGTACAAGATTAAAACTACCCAACAGACACGCACCGTAAGGGGGTAGAGGCTGCTCACCACACGGGTTAGTAGATTCTATATGCTCACAATAATTTAGGGGGTTGTCTTGGTTAATACGATCTATGAACAGGACACCGGGTTCAGCCCAATCCCAATTGGCTCTCATTATTTCATCCCACAGAGCCACCGAATTAATTTCGTTATAGACCCTATCATTAAATCGTAACTGGAATGGCTTGTCCCTTACGACACAATCCATGAACTCATCAGTAATACCTATAGAGATATTAAAGTTGGTTAGTTCGTTGGTGTTTTGTTTTGATCGAATGAATGTTTCTATATCCGGATGGTCTACCCTCAAGACACCCATCATCGCGCCGCGTCTGTGCCCCGCTGAAACAATTGTACGACAAATCGCATCATAGATGTGCATAAATGAAACAGGACCGCTGGCAGAAGAATCAAGAGAAACAATACGATCCCCCATAGGACGGATACGATTAAAATCATAACCAATTCCACCACCTCTACGCATTGTTTCAGCAGCTTCAGTAGCTTTTGCCATGATACTTTCCATGCTATCTTCAATGATGCCAGATACAAAACAATTAAACGAAGTAACATCGCGTGGACTCCCCATAGCTGATTGGATTCTACCAGCTGGCATGAATCTCATATTCAGAAAAATATCTTTGAGTTGTTCAGAGTGTTCATCATTATCACACATCGCATATGTAATTCTATACATAGCTTCTTCAAATGACTCATTAGGTAAACGATATTTATCGGCATGTAGTTGTTCACAAACCGGCACAATTGGTCCATACATAATTTTTTATTCCAAACTTGTTGACTGATGTGGACTTCACCACTATTCTAGTAAAATTATAGCCGTAGGATCGCTCAGGACGCGCAACTCTACCAGTAGATGATGCAACATACCCGAAAAGGAGAGATGTTTCTGTACGGGGCTGTGAGGCCCGTCAGGAGGATTTAGTGTTTTTTGGATAGTGAAGCTCCATTAATAAGTGACAATAGTGGATTACTTTCCTAACATCATCTTCTCCACCCTTCTGATGGTGTCTTGTTATGTATTTAATTATGTTTCCTTCACACCAACCAAGATTATTCTTGACAATATATTCGATGGGCTGGATGCTCATCTCTTTATAATGGTTCCCACCTATCTGTTTATCTAAAGCTGTGTCAGATTGTTTTTCTTTTGTTAATGATGAAGGTTTTGGATACATAGGATCTTCAGAGTATTTCATTTTTTTTTAATCCCTTCTGTTCATCTCTAAATTTAATTCGTTGATCAAAACATTAATACGACGACGATGGAATGGAATATCTTTATTGATAATTTTCTTGACAATTCTACGAAGATAATTGTGATCGGTATCTACTAAGGTACATATCTGAGATAGATCATCAACATGTTCTTCGTTAAAGAACCAGTCAATAGCTTCCTTTCTATTCTTAGTAACATCTTTTGGTTCATTCTTTTTCTCTATTTGAGTTGCATCTAGTATAGCTTGGTAGATTACAGACAAGAACATAAGTTTCTCAGGACATGGCTGTGTATTCTTAGATAAGAATGTAGTTAAAGTACTACTTCCTATGCTGGTGATAGAAGAGTATATCTCGTTAGAAATAATATCCTTATTATATACTACGTATGTTTTCTTTTGTTCTTCTTGTTTTGTCATTCGTTCTAACTTTGTGTACTAATAATTTACATTTTGTAAGCAACTCATCCCTCTTAAGACGAGCTTCAAATAGGTCGTGGGTATGTAGAGATTTAATTTTCTCTCTTTGACCAAGCAGACCTCTAACATCGGGAGGCCAACCAAACCTGAAATAAAATGTCTGATATGAGAGATAAAGATAACTATGTTCTATGTCAAAAGGAATCCTTCTTTTATCTGAAGATATTATTTTTTTCTTCTCCTCATTCCACTGCTCATCTTCTTTATTAATATTATTACAATCTACTTTTTTTTTCTTCGTTAACCATTCATCTGGTATTTTATTTTCAGCCCATTTAAAACCATGTTGATCACACCAAAATCCGTATGATGTTTTAGANGTCTTGTTAAGTTTCATATTAGCGTTCATAAAAACAAATCTTATATCAATAAGTGGGTTTTGTTCTTTGACAAACAAGTGTTTACTTCTATCACTTGGTNTAAAATATCCCTTAAACTCTATATAAAAACCATAGTCAACAAGATAAAAATCTGGTAAGTATGTCTTACTGACAACATACGGTATTCTATTTGGCTCATACTCAAATTTTATTTTAGCATCTGCTAAGACATTTGCAAATTCTTTTTCTGCTTTACTTCGGTAGGTCATCTAGGTTCTCTATCTTAATATTATAACAGTCGGCTCTGCATACGTAGCCCTCATCTCTTTCGCCCCTCTTCATAAAGGTAGCTTCCTCAAAGAACTTTTCCTTTTTCATCATACCTAGTATCCATACCTTAGAGAAGTTATCCATAACCCTAACAAAACCATAGTAATCACATGCTTGTTTAATATTAGAGGAAGCTACCGTACAATTATAATGAGGTAATGGTTTTACTGTGGTTCTTTTTGTCTTTACATCTACCTTAGATTTATCTTTAAGTACTATATCATAGTCATAGGTATGAACAAGTTTTCCTTTGACAACCGAATTAAACATAAGCTCTCCTACAAAACCAGCCAAACTTCCTTGTCCTTTGGTTATAGAATTATTTAATACACCTAATTCATCTGATAGTTTTCTAGCTTTATTGATAACCTTAGATGGAATCTCTAGTTCAATCATGACAACGATAACTCCTCAATATTTTTGTTTGGTTCACGCCCCACATGTGTAAGATAACGTTTACCGCTTTTATATTTAAATACTCTTATACCATTACCAGAGTTAGCATCTTCCCAACATTTCTTTTTGTAGTCACAATACATACACCCGATTCTAAGTTTCATGTTACCACTTTCACCATCTGGTTTAGCATCATAACAACGTTCTGGCGGGTGATTATTGTGTATTATCTCTTTAACTTCTGCAAGCCTCTTACTAAAATCTATCATCTCAAGTGAATCTACATTAAAGACATGCATATGTCCATTTACTTTATTCATCACAATAAAAGCAGCCTCATCTTCTCCATCAGCATAGCCAGATATCTGTGCTATATATCCAAACGGATCATCCTGATATAGTTTACCACTAACAAACTTATTGAACGAATGTGGTGATGCTGATTTAACATCTACCACAATACCATCAACCTTTCCATCCATATGTCCGGTAACACCATCAATGGTTTTTTCTTCTTGTTGGGAAGATACTTCATGACCAGCTGTCTTAATAAGTAGGAACACCAGCTGTTCAATCATGTGACCAAACATAAACTTGATACGTGTGGAGGCATGAAGCTCTTCAGCTTTATGTGGCATATTGTATTGGTACCATAGTTGTCGGTTAGGTTTACCAACACTGGAGAATCTAATAGCATCTTTAGATTTATGTTCTGATCTTACAAAATTATCACGTATAGAATCTAGTATGTTATCAGCAAATTCCTTAAGGTCATTTTCTGATGGCTGTATATTATTTGTAAAGACATCTTTAATATCATCTATTAATAAATCTAATTTACCCATGTTATTATTCATAAAAACCGGAGAGACTTCAGCTTTATGTTGCTGGATTATCCCCCCGGTTCTTATTCCTTTCATATGTTACTCAAACGGAATTTCTATAGCTTCAGTAGGAGTATTAGAAACAAATCCAGTTTCCTCTTCAAAATCATCTTTTGGAATGTATTCCACAAGATTTAGAACCTGAACTCCTTTAAGGATTCCTTTAATCCCACTACGTGCATTGTTTCCTAAAGTATAGGTCCATTCATATGGATAGTAAGCTACCTTTACAACCGAACCATTACCAATTAGTGTTCCAGACATATCATTTTTCTTTGCATCAATTAGTCGTGGTTTAGGTAATTCAGTACCATCTTGCATGAATTTATCTTTAGTAAACGTAACGAAAGTACCGCGATCATCATCTTTGTTTTTGACCGGGATACCTTCTTCTTCCATTAGAGCAACACCCTTCTTATCCAACGATAGATCAATAGACCAACGTGGTTTATCAGCATCGAACATATTGGTTGCTCTATCTAACTTAGCCCAATAGGCTTTTCCTTTAATTATAGACATAGTATTTTTCCTTTTTTTATATATATATTTATATTTATTAGTGGATATTTTTAGTGTGTATCACTCCAGCTTGATCCTATCTTGTAGTTGGAATCAAGTGGACAGTTTAATTGTAGTTCCTTCTCTGTCTGTTTCAAAGCCTCTTGTGTTATTATTCCAAGTTCTTCTGCTTGGTTTTTTCTAACCTCAAATTGAATCTCATCGTGTATGTTTGCTACTGGTAAAGCATCTATATTTTTACGATGAACTTCTTTCATAATTTGTATCAACCAATCCTTACAGATGATAGCCCCACCACCCTGAATGAGAACATTAAGTACCGAATGTAAACTCCTGATGTGAAGGTAACGTCCATCCAAAGCTCGTAGCTTCCTGTTCTTTCTAGCACAAACATCAACGCTTGTCAACAATTTTTGAAGAGCCGGTACATTTCCCAAGAATCTATCTCTTACTACCCTTGCTACTACCAGATCTTTGTTCAAGATCTTCGCTATTTTATAAGGACCAGCCCCATACATTAAGGCATATATAAAAGTCTTTGCTTGATCTCTAGTTGAAAGACCAGCAAGCTCTTGATTTATGGTGTGTACATCACCGTTTAAGATTTCATCTATATATTTTTGATCTTTCATATAGTGAGCAAGTACACGAAGCTCTAAGGAACTAGCATCACATCCCAATAAAACATAGTTGTTCTTATCTTCAACAGTCCAACAGTTTCTACATTCTTTTCCGAATGGGGAATAAACAGATGGTGTCTGTGCTACATTAGGATTGTTATGGCTACATCTTGTAGAAATAGTTCCTAATGTTCTAACTCTACCATGTATTCGTGAAGTAATAGGATCACAAAACTTAATCCATGACTTAATCTGTGCTGACCTCTTCTGTAACAAGAGATATTCTTTACATAGTTTTGCTTCAGGAATATCTTCTATACTATCTAGTACTACCTCATTAACTATAACGTTTCCCTTTACAGTAAAATCAGTAGGTATCCACCCTAAATTTTGTAGGTGTTTACCTATTTGTTGTCTTGAGTTAGGATTAAATGGTATCTCTTTTGTCTTTGTTTTAAGCTCAACTATGGTGGGAGGAAAAACTTCTTTTAATTGGTTACTTATTTTAATAGAAGCATCGGTTATCTTAGCCAACAATAGTGTGGCTGCAGGAAGATCAAAATAAAATCCGTTTTCTTCCTGTTTATCTATAAGATGTCTGAACAGATGTTCACGTTTTATACTATCTTCTGAGAACTTAGCGAGTTCTTTTTCGTTTTCTGTTAGGTAGGTATATAATTTATGGGTAAGCTCTACATCATTCTGACAATATTCAACCAGTTCATTACTAAACACATCAAAATTATCCATCTCTGTCTTGGGATAATCTAGTCTTAAACCCCACATCTTTAATGAATGACCACCATCACGAACAGGGTTGGCTAGTTGAGACATGATTAGTGTATCTATAGTTCTGTTTATGGGGTGGGTATATCCAAGTAATTTCTTAATAACCCTAAGATCAAAACTAATAATGTTATGACCTATAAAGAATAAATCTTCTTTTTTACAGTAATCAATAAAAGAATCATAGTTATTGTTAGTAAATGTTAAAACCTTTCCAGAATCAAGTTCCTTACAGACAATACAATATATAGTAGTAGCATCTGGATAAAGATTATCGGTTTCTATATCTATAATAACTTTGTTATTCAAAGTCATCGCTCTGTGTCTCATCAAGACTAGCATCATTCATATCTAATTCAGTCAATCTTCCTGTATCTTTACTCCACTGTAATAATACAGCCGGACCAGACTCACCTGAGAAACGGTTCTTCAGAACTCTTATCATGGTTCTGTTTCTTTCTGTTTCATTTAATGCCTGTGTGTTTCGTTCAAGAGCATAGATCATATCAGGTAACTGAGCAAGACTATGACTACCCCTGAGTTGATTGAGGCTGATGTTTGCACCTTCCTCATGACCGGTACCTTGTGGCCTACTGAGGTGAGAAACAACAATCATATGAATCCCTAACTCCTGTACCAACACCCGAAGCTTGACCATGATATCATCAATAGCTTTACGTTCATTAAGGGTGTCATAAATGATCATGGATATATGATCAATAACTATGTACTTACAATCTAATCCTTTTACCATGTATCTGACTCTGGTCATGAGATTAGTAAGAGATGAGTTACCGAAGTGGTTCCAAAAAACTACCTGATTAAGATCGTTAAGAGCTTTAAGGGCTTTCTTCTTATCATCTACGGTCCAATTTTTATCACCGGGAGTATTAATATGAAATTTCTTAGAAGCTTCAACAGATAATATACCTAATCCTGTCTTGGTTACGTTCTCTTCAAGAAACAAACAACCAATATTGTTATCTGTCTTTTTAATTATATAGTGAACAAGCTCACGCATAACACTGGACTTACCTATACCACTACCTGCTGTAATAAGAACAAGCTCTCCCATTCTCATACCATAGGTGAGTTCGTTTAGTCCAGCCCACGGATAAGCAAGACTCTTAACTTCTTTATCTTCGAGTAAGAGATGAGCTATATCAGGGCCATATACAATTCCTTCAGGTGTATATGTCTTAGCATTCCAGAAATCCTTAACAAACTCTTGGGCTTGTCCTGCTTTGAGATACTCGTTGGCATCCTTTAAGGACATATACATTATCTTACAAGTACCGGGTTCAAGAAGATTAGCTACTTCTTTAGATGCTTTCTGGCCCTGCTCATCACTATCAAAACATAGAACGATGTTATCGAATGTATTGAGATAATCAAGGTTATATTTGATCTCATTAGCAGCAGAAGCAGAACCATTTCTTACGCTTAGTACGGGCCACTTACTTCCCAACATTTGGTAGGCAGATAAACAATCTATTTCACCTTCGGTTATGGTTATATATTTACCACCTTCCTTAAAGAACTTCTGTCCGAAGAGTTCTGTTTTCTTTTTATCTCCTTCAGAATAGAATGTTTTATCTTCAACTACTCTTACTTTATTTGATATATGTTTGCCTTCTTTGTTGTAGTATGGATATAGATGAACCTCTTGGTTAGATCTATTTATTCCAACCTGAACATTATATTTCTTACATGTTTCAAGTTCAATGTTTCTATCTGGTATTGATTGGTAGGTATATCTTTTTTGTGTCATTGGTTTATTACCACTGTCTGTTGATTTATGATATACGTGACAAGAAAAACAATAGGTGTTATCTGGATATATAGTTAATGCATCACTACTACCACAATCAGAACATGGTAGATGTGATTTAAGTGGTTCTTGTTCTATCATCGGAAAGATAATCCTCTAATAGCTGCTTCAAGATAAATAACACGTTCATCATATAGATCTAAGTCTAAGCCTTTAATCAAGGGAGTAATACGAAAGGGAATAAAGGCAGGAAACACAACCATATCACCCGGTAACATATCTATCTTTGTTTCCATCCCATCTAGGTTTATTAATTCACAATTCCCACCAGAAGTATTCTCTGAATTGTCATTTAACTTACAGATACAAACTAGTTTCTTTTCCTTTTGATGTATACCTATTGGTTTAGGTTCATCACCATAATATCTAACCATGTTGTTCCAGTATTTATGGTGCATATCTCTGTTGTCTGTATCGTTATCTATTCTAAATATATTTATGTACTCTATACGATCTATATCAAAGTACCAATGATTGTTTTCATTTACTTCCTTAACTACTCTTTTAATTTCCTTACCCATATTTGATTTAGGTGGAAGACTATACAAAGACTTACCTGTAATCATACTATCTACAATAAGTTTGTTACGTTCCTTTTCATCAAGAAAGTTTTCATATAGGTACATTATTCTTTTCATTATAGTCAAGTCTTTCCTTTCATTCTTATTAGTTTCCCATTGAGGTTACTATCACTTATAGCTTGAACATTATTTTCTCCGTAAGCTACTAAACAAGATGGTGCATTGGCACTTTGACCTTGCTCTCCTGATACATAATAAAATTTAATTCTACCTTTGAAAAAAAATACCGCATCAGCTTTATCCCACACTTGTTCATGAAACCCTATAGTTTCTGTTCGTGCAAATATTAAAGTCATACCGTTACCATGATTAGATAATTTATCTAACCACTTAAATGTTTCTTTACCATAAGGGGGGTTACACCATACTCTACCGTACCATTTTTTAGTAAATCCATTATCAAGTTTATTATAATGTTTTTTTGCGGTATCCCAAGGTCTGTTGATTGGTGAACAAGGGTCTAAATCAAACTCACCTAATGACTTAATTATCTCAGGCGGAGTTAACCACTCATCATTATTATTAATATTAATATTAAAATCTTTACTCATTCTTTAACACCATTTAGTAAACATTCTTCTGATAGTAATACCTACTGTAAGGGATAACATAACAAAGATCAGTGTCATGTAGAAACTTTCCATGAATGTAGGTTCTCTAAATCCAAAGAAAGGTAACACTACAAAGTTAAGACCTACCGCACCAAAGAATGTTATTACCCTCTTTAATAACTCTTCTATGATTGATGTACTTAGTTTTTGCATACCAGAAATACCACTGTATTTATACATCGGTTGGACGATAATATTCTCGTATTCCTGTTTTTGGATTTACTCTGGTAGGAAGAGGTGTGTTCATAGACTTAATATATTTTTCACATTCAGCCTTAGCCTCTTCTTCTGTATCGTATGGTCCATATCTATCTACTATATATTCACTTCCACCCATCTCAGTCCATTGGGATGGATCAAAGTAATCATTAGCACTATCCCCCGGATAATGCATCATTCTATACGGAGCTAAAAAAAACCATGTACCTTCTTCACTTGGATCAGATTCATGGTTACGAACTATACCTTTACATTCATCACCATTCCATAACCAAGACCATGAAGATTGATTAGTTTGTTCATCTTCTTTAAAATCATCTTTAGATGTATCTTTCATTATTCAATACCTTTAATTAAAAAAATATATTATTGATAAGAAATATATTATAAACACTAACACTACTAATCTGAGGCGGAT
>JGI25130J35507_1000206_pt1 | contig 19749 bp, 24 predicted proteins | sample ETNvirnome_2_300_FD_35507 | JGI IMG/M metagenome (IMG submission 35507)
CAATTTGGGGATAAATTTGCTATAGCAGCCGGCGGCTTTGCTCGATATCACGCATTAACTAAAAAAGGAAAAACAGGTAAAAAAGCTACAGGTAAACTTACAAAGCAGCAAGCTTTAGATGATTTTGGTCGTCTCGCAGAGCGTACTCAGCAATCACCTAGTATAGACCAGCAAACAGAGTTGGCTCGTGGGAATGCTTTCCATAGGGTGTTTACTATGTTTATGACTTCTCATAATGCTATAGCTAGGGCAGAAATAGATGCTATTGGTGAATGGCGAAAAGGAAGAATTGACGCAAGAGAGTTCGCTAAAAGAATATTTTGGTATCATTTCTTCCTACCGAATCTTATGCAGTTGACAGCAAATGTATTTCAGTGGGATAGTGAGGACCAACTACAAGCTAGTCTTTTAGGAAGTTTCGGGGGACTATTCGTTGTTGGCCAAGTATTAGAAAATGCCATAATACGTGGGATGAATGCAGCAAACTATGAACAAAAGTATTTTCGCTCAGATACTTTTCACCCCCTCCAGGCGTTTAATGACCTTTACAGAGGGATAGATGATTACAATAAAAAAGGAGTTAGTTGGAATGATTTTGTTACAGGAACTAAATTTTTAGATAGTATTTTAGATTTTGCTTCAATATTGGCTGGGGGTCTTCCTGTTAAACAAGCTGCTCGTATTGCTAGGGGAGTTGCTGTAATCGTAAATCCTGATAGCAGTAGAAACGAAAGAGAGGGAGCCTTTTTAGAAATACTAGGTTGGTCCCCGTATGCAGTTGATTATAAATACTTTAAATAGCGTTGACATTGGTTCTTAAATAGGGTATAATAGGGCAAAATAAGGAGTAGAAAAATGACAGTTGAAACACAAACTAAAAAAGTTACCGCAAACGGCAACGATTCGGCTACTGTTTTTTCGTTTAGTCCTATTGTTATATATGCAACTACAGATTTGGTTGTAACAAAAGTTAGTTCTGCGGGAGTAGAATCAACTCTTGTTGAAGGTAGCTCTGACTCTACTTATAGTGTAGCAGCAGCTACTTCTTTCCCTGGTACTGGCTCTGTCACTTATCCTGCTGTTGGCGGCACTCCTTTAGCTACCGGCGATAGTATCGTTATGAAGCGAGTGCTGACTTTAGAGCAAACTCTTGACCTTGAAAACCAAGGCGGATATCTACCAGAAAACCAAGAAACTGCTTTTGATAAATTACTAATGATTGACCTTCAGCAGCAGGATGTTATTGACCGCTCTGTGAAAGTGCCGATATCTGTCTCAGGATTTAGTGGAGATTTACCTGGAAATATCGCCGGTAAAGCAGGAGAAGCTTTAGTCGTAAATGCCGATGGGGATGGATTTAGTACTTCTGCTTCTGCTGGTGATGCTACTATTAATAATTTTTGGACGAATGTACTTGATGATANTACTTTAGNNGCTTCTATNACTTCTTTAGGGGGGGCACAAGCAGTACAAACTTCTATCTTTAAAAAGGGGGCAGATGTAGCAAGCGCTAATACTCTTACGCTCGGAAGTGACGGAAATTATTTTGATATTACAGGCACTACTTCAATCACAAGTATAGCTACGATTGGGGTAGGCGCTATAATAAGACTTCATTTTGACGGAGCGCTTACGTTTACCCACCATGCTACTAATCTAATACTTCCTGGGGGGGAAAATATTACTACTTTTGCCGGGTATGAACTAACCCTAATCGAATACGGGACAGGCACTTGGAGAGCTATTGGTTCTGGGGATTCTTTCCTAGCTACAGGAACTGGAGCTACTGTACGCGCTAAAAGTTCTAAAATTAGGGATATAGTGTCTGTCAAAGACTTCGGAGCGGTTGGGGATGGTACAACAAATGACGCGGTAGCTATTCAGGCGGCCATTGACGCCACACCTGCAGGTGGCTGCCTCTACTTCCCCGCTGGAACAGGTTCCTATTATTGCGGCAACACGGTGGCAGGGAGGCTCTACGTCCTCAAAGAAATGATGTTCAAGGGGGACGGTTGGGGTTCTATCCTTGAATGGGACGTGACGGCCTGGACGGACGATCAAGCGAGTGAGGCCGCCCGCGCTGCGCTCAACGTCCACCTTGGAGCGGGCGTTCCCTCTGCCTTGATGGATTACTTCATCTGTAAGGATATGGCTTTTGACTTCGGCGGAAGTAAGTCCTCGACCTGGGCCGAAGGACGGCGGGGAATTCATGCTCATACAGTGGATAACTTTATAATGTCGAATTGTAAGGTCCAAGGTGGTGCTGGCTTCTCGATAATGAGTACAGGGGACCCCCCGCACTCGCACAATGCCCTCATCGGTTGCGAAATTACCGATAGCGTTGGGCCGGTGGTCAACATGTCCTGTGATGAATTCTTGATGGTCGGAAACAGACTGTATGATGGAGGAGGCATTGAAATAGGAGCGCCAGACAACGCGGTTATCGTCGGGAACCAATTCATTGACTTGCTCGCAACCGCAATTCAGCTTGCTTGCGATAACTTTATTATCAGCGGAAATGTTTTCGACAACATCTTAATCAACAGTCCGGGGGCGTCCGTCGGAGGAATCACCGTACAAGCCGGGGGAGGGAATGCACCCGCTCCGTTTGGGATTATGTCGAACAATTCGATGATAACTCCGTCCGATTCCGCCAACCGAAATGGCATTTTACTCCAGCGCGGTACAGCCACTTCGGACCATAACAACCTCCAGATTTCAAACAACAGCATTAGCGGCCCTCATGTCGGGATTCAGTGCAGCAGCCTCAAAGATTCGTCAATCACCGGCAACATGCTGCGGGGCCGGACTGGTGGGGTCGGGGTTGGTATCCATGTTGCGAGCAATCAGACCAACTCCCTGCGCCTTCACATTTCCGGCAACGACATTAAGGACTACTCGGCAAAGACGAATGTTATAACTACCAACGGGCCTATCCAATTCAGCACAGCTGTAATGACAGACCATGTCGTTGGCTGGAATACGCAAGAGAATACTTTAGTGATAGGGGCGGCTGGGGAAGGTGCAATATCACCAACTTCTGTTGCTACTGACGAGATTGTATTCCCTGCTACCCAAGTGCCTTCCGCTGGCGCTAATACCCTCGATGATTATGAAGAGGGTACTTGGACGCCGGTTCTCACTTTCACTACTCCAGGGGATTTAAGCGTAGGGTATACTACACAACGAGGGATATATCGAAAGATTGGTGGTGCTGTAATTGTAAACTTTGAGGTAAGAACATCATCTTTCACTCATACTACCGCATCAGGCGTATGTAGAGTAACAGGACTGCCTTTTACCTCATTAGCTACTTACTCATACGATGGAGCTTGTGCTTGGGGTGGGATTACAAAAGCTAGTTACACTCATGTAGTTGCTGAAGTTGCTCCTTCAACTACTGTGGTTCAATTTAGAATATGTGGTTCTGCCCAAGTTCTTGACCAAGTTGCTTCTAGTAGTGTGCCGACAGGGGGAACCGTCCGTCTTAACTGTAACACCACATATATGGCAGCTTAAAGGAGATATTAAAATGCTTGAGAAAAGAACTATTCTTGACCAAATAGAAATAAATCGTACAGGAAGGATTGGAATTAGGTTTGCAGTGCAAGTTGTAGAAATTGGGGAGGAGGATGAAAAAGTGATTTCACAGGAATGGCATAGAACGGGGTTAGAACCTTCAACAGATATTGCTGCACAATTAAAAGCAGTTGATGATGATTTAATCGGAAGAGATAAAGCAAAAATTAAAGTAGAAGATGTAGCTCTTGTAACACAAGTGGTTGGTGATGCTCGCACTCAAAAATTTTACCCTACAAAAGATGAATTTAACGCTCTTGAGGCATAAAAATGGACAACGAAAATCTAGGTCTTCTACTTACAGAAGTAAGAACAGACATAAAGTGGATGCGAAAAAAACAAGAAGCTTCCGCAAGAACAGACATATTAGTAGATAAGCGTATTGCCTCTCTTGAAACTACTCGTACTTGGGCTAAAGGCGGTGTTGCTGTTATAGGACTTTTAACATCTATCGGAGGTGTAATTTATAAGTTTCTAGGAGGCAGCTAATGAAAGATATAGTTCTAGTTACCGGGACTTGGGGAACTAAAGAAGCTAATAACTGGCATAATATTTCTTCACCCTGGGTTAAACAGATGGAGCAAGAGGGATTACAAAAGCTAACTAATGAAGAACCTTTTTATTGGTCTTCTAATCTTGACGGATGGTTTGGGGATAACTATGATTGGAAAGCTGCTGGATATGCTTTAAAATGGTATATCAAAGCTCATACTAACAAACCTCCTTGTATCTTTGGCCATTCTCATGCGTTACAAGTTATCGCGGAAGCAGCTAAAGCTGGCGCTATATTTGATAATGTAGTAACTGTAGCTGGCCCTGTAAGAGATGGTATGGCGGGGGCGTACGAACAATTATGTTTGCAATCTAAGAACTGGATGCAAGTATACTCAGATGAAGTAGACTATATACAGTGGCTTGGGTCAATGCGCCCTGGCTTATTTTTAACTCCTTGGAAATTTAAACGATATAGTAAGTGGTCACATATTAAAAATTATATTCCTTCGACTTCTCATAGTAATTTGCTTGATTTTAACACTCTTAAAGTTTATGGAGTTTTTAAATTTCTTCGGGGTGAATAATGGGGTGGTTTACAGAGCTTTTCAAAGCTTTAGTTAGTATCTTTCCTCATCTTTCTCTTATCACCATACGAGAAGGGGGAGTACGCTTCGGCCCCGGCAAACGAGTCGAAGAAATGAAGCCCGGTTTGCATTTTTGGTGGCCTCTAATACAAGATTTACAAGTGATACCTATAGCCCGTACTTCAGCTAACCTTAGAACGCAAACTATATTAACGGTTGATGATGTTCCAATCATAGTAGGAGCTATGGCAATCTATGAAATAGCAGACGTAATGAAAGCTCTCGCTAACACTTTTGATTACGAAGATACTGTTGAAGATGTTCTTATGACAGTAGTAACAGAAGTCGTAGCTCCTTGGAACTATAAAATAGAGAAAACTGACCTTACAGTATTTAATAAAAAGCTTACAAAAACTTGTCGTACTAAACTTAGAAAATATGGGATTCGTGTGCTTGAATGCTCTTTAACTGACCTTGCCCCATGCAGAGTCATTAGGAACGTGCAAAGTGATTAACATACCCCAGCAAGCTAGAGAAGGAATTATTTCTTAGTTAATCATGTACTTCAGGTGATACGTCACACGGCCCTCCTAACTCATAGCCATCATCCTCATCAGCAACTTTTTCTAACTTTACCTTAAGCTGGGTATAAGGTTCTTTCGATTCTGGATACTTCTCAATAACTTCTTCAGCAAGTATATTAGCTTCGCCTACCCAATTAAAATCAGTCTTGGGAGGACGGTCATCCCCCCAATTCCCTCGTATTTCGGCATCTCGGATTACTCCTAAACTGGCACGAGCATGAGCTAAATGATGAAGGCCGCTTTCGGGGTCAAGGTCTTCTCCTTCCCACCATGCCATTACATGCCTCATAAAAGCATCATAGTAGACGGAAGCTTTAACGCCTACCCCCCTGAAATTATGCCTTCCGTACTTTCTAGCTCCCCCCATCATTACTAAACCTTCTTCTAACAGCACAGGTGCGGATAAAACAGACATAGGAGCTTTAGCTACTCCTACAGAGTCTTTTGGGTTAGTGTCTTTCTCTTCCATTATTTTTTCTCCTCCTCTAATCGTAACCTTAAAGTACTTAAAGAGCTTCGCAAACAATTATTTCTGTGTTCATCGGCTATCTCCGTCACCTTTAATCACTTCTCTTTCTTTTCTGCTTTCTAGTTTTTCTAAATTCATCTTCGCTATTTCATCTAGGGTAAAGCCTATTTCGTCAGCAACAGCATTCACATACCAAAGAACATCTCCTAGCTCATAAGCTAAAGCTTCTTGTACTTCTAGACCTGGGAGAATACTTTCATCTTTCCTAAGAATCTTTTTAATTTTATTTGCTAATTCACCAGCTTCACCAGTTAAACCTAATACTGTGTAAAGTATTCTTTCAAAAGGAGCATAAGCTAAAACTTCTTTATACACTGCTGTTTGCCTTGCGCGGATATCATAAGTACCAAAGTCCATAGAACCTCCTCAATCTAATAGTTTACGTCCCGAGAGTTTAAGAAACCTTAGCATAAACTTTTGTTCTGCTTGTCTTGGGGTAAGAGGAATACTTTTATACACGAATGTTTCGTCATACTCTATTTCTCCCCACCCACTAAAATCTTTCTCTTCTAATAGATGTTTCGCTTCTGCAATTAACGCCGTGTTATCAGCATACTGTACTTCATCTGTCCCATGCTTAAAGTCGTATCTCTTAGCGATAGCAGCTTGAACCTTTTTCTCTAATTCATAGTATTGGGGAAGAAGGCTTTTAGCTGGCTTATTAATGTCTGCTAGATAAGCTTCACTAGCGTCATGGAGCAAACCAGCAAGCGCAAACTCTTCAGGAACTAAATGAGAAACAATAAGACTATGCTCGGCCACACTATAAAACTCTTTTATATGTCCGGTAAATCTACATTGGTTTGCTAATGAATGAGCAATATCTAGTATATGAATCTGGCATGCCTTTATATTTAAAAAATCAAATTGCAAACCTGTGAAAGTTCGCATCCATGAATCTTTATTAACAACCATTTATTTCCTCCTTAATCTGTAGGTACGGCGGTTCCTTCGATATGGGGATGGATAACATCTTTAGTTCCTCTTCGCTTTCTGTTAAGCCAAACCTTATATCTAAGGTACCCCAAGCCGGCGGGAGAATACCCAGCCTCTTCTTCATAGGAAGGAGATAGAGGGTTATCTGTTAGGATATTACGTTTAAAGGTACCAGAGCGCCCTATATGCCGGCTGAAAGACACTGGCTCTGCCCCGCTAAAACCTAAAACTGACCTTAGCTTCTTGTCGTAAAGATGGTGAGTATGACCGGCAACAAAAATATCTACATCAGTATATTGCTGCATTTCTTTGTAAAGTTTATTTTGGTCGCCAGTTTCAGTAGTAGCTCCTCCTCTCCCATGCCTTGACATAACCCTAATAGAAGCTGCTCGTTCTCCTTTTCCTAAAAACATAGTAATGCGACAAGTGGCTAAAGCTGCGGAGATAGGACAACCGATTGCTTCGGCCCAATTCAAGTCTAAACTTGTTCCATACTTTTTGGTGTCGTAATATTCCCATCCATGATTTCCTATAACCGCATACACTAAATTATCTTGAATAGGTTGGTTAAGGGAAACTGCTAACTTTTCTGCTGCAGATGCTTTTTCGTCTAATGTTACTTGAATATCTTTCATTCCCCCCACTTTTGATATAGTTTTCATGGCTTCACGAGTCCGACTATTAGCCATATCAGTTAAGTCGCCTATCTGAAATGCTAATGCATTCTTTCGTCTTCGTATATCGTCGGTCATTTCAACGAAGCCTTTTTCAAAAAAGCCTCTGTCGTCCGTGTGCATATCNCCATAAAAGAACAGATGAATAGCGTGTTTTTCCCCAAGCCCCCCTAGCTTAACTCTTTTTTGCAAACTTANCATTCAAACTCCTTCTGTAGTAACAATAAACATGGGCAAGCCAAATTAGATTTACTGCTAATACAAAAATACCCGCATAAAAAGATTGCATTTGGTTCAAGCATGGGTAATATACTAAATTCCAAATCCCCCACATAGTAGTAAATGCTACTACCTGCCAAGCGAAACCTTCTACCTTCTTGTCTGCTCTTATCCTACGAACATTTAAGCAAAGCATGAAAGCTAAACCAGCTTCAAAGAACGCATTAATAGAATCCACTAATTTACCTCCTACCTGTTTGCTTCATTACCTTTAAAAAATCTTCAGCTTTCAGAACAACAACCCAAGGCTGATTATTCTTTCGATGGAAAACTACTGCTTGCTCATGTTCATTTTTATCTGCTTCAGCTTGCTCAAGAGCATCATAGAGTCTAAAAGCTTCAGTACGTTTTACCTCTATATGTATTCCTTCAACAGAGTGTACCACATCAGGGCTGTCTTGTCCNCCAGCAAATTGCTGNCCCCTTCTTGCGTTAAAGCCATATTCTTTTAGTAGGTGGGCAACCTCAAGCTCTCCGTTCTTGCCTTTTAGTTTAGAATTAACCATCTATGTCCATCTCCAACTGTTTTATTATACTCTTTAAAGTAAACCCAGCTTCTATTTTTGGGTCTTCTTCAAAATTTATATAGTCATCTTCTCTACCCCAATTATATANCACTCTATCGTCTTTGTGAATCACAATATTAATAATTCTCTTATCCATTTTATGCCTCAAAATAATATTAATGNCAACTTCTACTTTACTCATTATTTNCCCCTCTAGCGCCTTAGCATCTTAATAGGAAACTCTCTCATTTTTTATATCTCTCCCCTTCCCATGCCTCAACTCCTATTGGCCAATCAAGCCACGGCTCATTAGCTCCTGGTGTTTTCATTATTTCTTCAAACTCTGTGATAGACCCTTGCCCATTCTGTACCTCACAAAGAATTTCGTCGTAAACAGATAAAATGACGGGATATCCAGCATCTTCGGCCCGCAGCATAGCAGACACAAGAATCTCTCGACTTACCGCTTGCGTTACGTTCTCGGCTAGCTTGCCCCCATAAGTATTGACCCGTTTCCATTGGCCCTCCTTCTGGCTCATATAAGTAAATACTAATTGAGAATAGCAATCACAAGACCCATCTTTACATGCTTTCTTTTTATCAGGTTGATGCCACATAGGTTTAGCCATTCTGATTTCAGGGTCAAAGTACCATATACGTTTTCCGTTCGGTAGTATCATAGAAAGCCATTCATCTACTCGCTCAAATCCTACGTTGCGATAATATACTTTTTCTTTACTTTCTAAAGCTTCCATCGCGGCACCGTTTAACCCCCACCAAAAGTCTTTAATGGCTGGGTGCTGCGTTCTCCATGTTTTACATATGTCCATGACAGCTTCATCCGAATGGCGGTCTGAGGTATCGAATTTTCTCCACGCACCTAGAGCGCCCTGATAACCGAAAGCTAATTCACAAGTCTTTCCATCTTGCCTTTCTTCGGGATGCGTTTCCTTAGTTACAGTACCAGGAGGAAACTTGTAAATTTTATCAGCGGTCATCTCGTAAATTTTCGCACCTTCGCGGAACGCTTGTACTTTCCATTCCTCCCCGGCGAGTACAGAAAGTACTACCGCTTCGATAGATGCGAAATCTCCTGCTATAAAGCGGTATCCTTCCCTAGCTTTAATCCAATGGCGGCTTGCTTTCCCAATAGCTTCAATACTGTTACCATATAATGCGTCAAGATATTTTGGATTTCTATACGAGATATTTCTAACGAGACTAGCAGGGGATACTTCTTCAAATCCACGCGATAAGTTGAGAGGTTGAATACCAAGTCCTGTCCAGCGGCCCGTAACGGCTCCATGATATTTACATTGATATTTTGCTGTCCCATCTTTACCCCTTTGTGCCAGCATCTTGACTAGCTTTTTAGCGCTTGCTTTAGAGATAGCTAACCTAAGCTCAAGAGCTTTAATAAGATGCTTAGGCATAAACGCTTTCACCTGCTTTAGTTTCTCTTCTAAATATTCTGCTTGCATATTCTCTAATTCTAATCCTTCTTTCTTAAACCAAGCTTGTACTTTCTCCCTTTGGGTGGGGTTAAGTTTAGTTAGCTCTTGAAACTCTTTAACAATCTCTCCGTTTCTTTGCTTAACTATCGCGGTAGCTGCTTCTATCCCTTCTTTATCTAAAGGTAGACCACGAAGGTTAATCTTTTGGTCAAGTAAAAATACAGGAAGCTCTCGTTCTGGAAGGTTGCCAAGGTAGTTACTGACTTGACGTTCAAGCTCTACATCTTTCTTGCAATAGTCTACGAATTTAAAAAAGTCTTCATCAGGTATCTCAGTCTTAGCTGTTTTAAGATGTAGGTTCGAATACTTTGTTATAAGCCTTCCCCCCTCGGGGTCTTTGCTATCCCCACCAACGGCTTTCAATAACCCAGCAAGACTAGGGGGGAGAGAGTAATAAGAAGCCACAGCCATTGTATCCCGCCACTTGTTCCTTTCAATCTTAGGCCAGCCGTAGCGCTTAACCATAATGTTTTCCCAAATACCTACTTCGAAAGCAACATTATGCGCTTCAAATTCTTCATCTCCAAAAGCGCTTAACCCATGCCAAAGCTTAACAGGAATTTCATCTGTCTCGTTTTTCCCTGGCCACCACTCTTTTATTTCCCCATCATCTTGCGCCCAACACAAGCAAATGACTTCAGTAGTAGGATGCTCAGAGTAAACCCAAGACCCTACTTCCTTGAGGTCAGCATAGCTCTTAGTTTCGAAGTCAAGGGTTATCATATTTTAATCTCCTGATATAAACTCAGCTAAAGCATGTAGTATACATTTTTATTCCCCTTAGAAAAATGAGGGCTTCACACCCTCTCGTATGTTTTGCCCTAAGACATATAACTTCGACTACCGCCACAGTCTTAACCCTCGGGTATCCCCGATTAAGGCCATAGATTTCAGCAGGTTTATAGTTTTGCAAGAGAGTTAAAAACCCACCTAAAATTGCTCTCTTCGTTGGTCTTAGAATGACAGGGCCGGTACCCCATAGAGCCGGCTCCCTCACCGATAGCTACCGCTTGACCTAGTTGGCTTCCTCTTCAGTCTACGGAATATGTGCTAAGGGTTACGTTCCTCTCATACCTAGCGCCCAACACGCTACCTGTCAAACTTTTATCCTCTACGCCTACGCCTACCAGCAGGAACGCCTTCTACCTCTCCGCTTTTTCCCATTGGCTTAAACAGCGTAGAATGGTCAGCGTTAGTGACAAGCTTCTCACCATCCTTAGTCTTCTGGAAAGCATTCAAATAAAACTTCATAGCCTTATTGCCACGGTTGTCAAGGTAAGTGCCGATAGTCACACCGGCAATACCATAGCATCCCTGGTATATCTCGTTGCGATTAACCGCTGTAACTTCTTTAACGTCTTCATCGAACACTTGAACACCACCAGGGGCATTCTGACCAAACTTATTAAACTGCGTATTAGCCCGAATAACAGTCTTGCCTTCGTAGGCATCCCCCGGCTTACCTTTCTCCGCACGAGCTTTCGCCAACCTATCTCCACTGATATAGGGAAGAATAATATCGCCGTTGACAAACTCCTCGCCGGCAGTATCCCCCCACTCTTCGATTGCTGCATTGTAAAGGTGGTCTTCAATAGTGCCTTCGCCCTCTACAAGCGCCGGGTCAAAAGCTATCTCTACCTTGTACTGCGGAGTCCCCGGCATTCCACTCTTGTCTGCTTTAAAAGCTTCCTTCTCAAACAATCCTTCGTTAATCAAACGGCCTTCAGGTAATGGAAGTACTTTACTTTCTTCGCTCATTTTTTTCTCCTTTTTTGGTTTTCGAAATCTCTTACTGCTGTTAAACTTCTAGCTTCTCTCTTTAACAAGCTTATAGTAAAATCTATCCCTTGCTCTTTCACTAACTTTTGAAGGAGCATATCCATTTCTACGGTAATCATTGTTTCTTCCCTTTCCCCACAGGTTTAAATAAGCTTTTCGTATCTTTGTTTACTGCTGCTCTCGAATCGTCTTCCTCAACCACAACTAAACCTACCGCCGGCTTAAACGCATGACGCGCAGTAAAAGTTTTCCCTTTTGGAAGTCTGTCAATACCAGAAGGAGATTTCAATTCCTTATCTTTAAAAGCTCTCTCACCGTATTCTTCTACTAGCTCTGCTTCAGCTTCCCCCCTCCATTTTCGATTAGATTTACCGCTAGCTAGCTTGTACCCTTTGATTACTTGCCCATTCCCCATACGAACAAACGCTGTCTGTTCTGCTTTTTTACAAGCAATCTTCAGAGCTTTAGTTAGCTTCAGAAATCTTGAAACTTGTGTATTATCTAGTTCTGCAATTTTTGGCATAAGCTCCTCAAATTCATCAGCATCTTTTAGAAGCTGGGGGCAAGCTTTAGAAACGATAGGACAAAATCTACAATGTTCCCCGCTTATGAGAGTATCTGAAGTTTCTGTTAGCACCATAGCTGGTACAAGCGTTTCCCAAAGCCAGTCATCTAAATCTGGTTTAGAAATCCCCCAAGACCTAACCGGCCCTAAAGAATGTGGCGCCCGTGGCTGCACTACATGAATCTCTATTTTATCTATTTGGTTCCAAAGTTGTTCATTCTCTAATACTCCGCAAGCATAGTAAAGAAGCTGGGGGTTCCAAGGCACGTTGACGATGATACCAGCACCATGTTTGTAATCCCACACATGAAGAGTATCCCCTTCGACAGCAAAGTAATCAGTAGCGCCAAAGAAATCTTTATGAATGGCAGGACAATGGAAACGGTATTCAATGTTTGAACTAGAAGGCTTTCCGTTGCTATGTGTTGCTAAGACAGCGAAGACATACATGCTCACGGCATCAGCCATTTCTTTAGTTACTGGAACGCCTGTCTCTTCATCCTTACGTCCTACCGCCCTCCAAGGCTCAGTGTCAAGCGCTAGACAATCGGCTCCTAAAGTATGCGCGGCAGTACCTTCTAATGCGTACTCACTATCCTCTTTCTCACAACTTTCACTTAACCCTACTGAGCCGGGGCAAACCATCCATCTGTAAGCTCCGCTAGCTCCTAAAGGACTATGCTTTCTTTCTCCAAGCATATCGCCTCCCCTACTTATGTGCTTCCATCGTTCCCTCAACCTCTTGCTCCACCCGCGCACGAGTCCTATCACGCAGCCACATATTAGCTTCCTCTAGCTTAGTGATAGCGACAGCATTTTGCCGGCAACTAAGTTCTGTAAGTTGAAAAGCACGTATACGCTCAACAAGAAGCTCAATCACATCTTCAGTCTGACAGCCGTTGACTCCAACATCTCCAACAGGCCCAATCTGAAACGTAATATTAATATACTTTTCTCCCCCCATTATTTCTTCTCCTCTTTACCTTCTTATTAGTAGTAAATCTAATTTGGCATCTCAAATTTAATAGTTTCAACAAACTCCCTAAGCTGCTGCGGGTCAAGTTCTGAAACATTCTTAACCTTAAAATCTTCCTCAAGAATCTGGAGAATCATACCCGGTCCAAGCTTTTCTGCGCCTTCAGTTGCAGCTTTCACCCCATCAGCAGCAGTAACTTCTACAGGCTCTTTTCCCTCTTCTGGTGCCGGCGGGGGAGGAGCAGGTTCTTTCTTCGGCCTTCCACGTTTCCTAGCTGGCTTCTCTTCCTTCAGAGCTTCTGTAGTGGCCCTACGTCTACGGGGAGGCTTCTCTTCCTTCTTCTCTTCTTTAGCTTCTGCTTTCTCGTTCTCAGCAATAATATGGTCTTCTAAGCGGCTATGAACGTCATCTACAGGCGGGAACAAAGTAGCATACTCCGCTTCCATTTGGTCTTTAAGGTCTTGAAAACTTTCAGCAGTAAAAGTATAAGTAATTTCTGGCATTATCTCTCCCTTTCGTCTAGTGTTTTATAGATAGTGATATCTTTTTCGATTGCCCTACGGACTATTTTTTCCTCCAAGGTATCGGGGATAAGAGGCACATGGCCAATAAGACTTCTTCCTTTTTGACCAATCCTTAATATGCGGCGAAGTAATTGTTCGTTTTTGCCGGGAACCCAATCAGGCTCCGCAAGAACTACATCTTGTGCTGAATGTAAATTCCANCCCTCTCCTAATGGNAGCATTTGCCCTAAGATTATAGAAATTTCATTATCTTGCTGAAAGTTATCTACAGCTAGTTGCTTGTTGATGGGTGATGTTCTCCCATCCATATAAGTTAAGCCGAATTGTACCAGATTTTGCCTTAATATGTCAAGTACTGAATGGTGCCAAGCACCAATTACTAGCTTTTGCACCCCACTATTCATCAAATCTTTAACATACGCCACTATAGATAGCGCCTTAGCCTCCCCTAGAAGCCTCCTAGCGGTAGATACCGCCCCCTCTATAGGTATGGCTCCACTGAAGCCGTTAGGGTCCATCTGATACATCTTTTCAGCATCCCCCCACCCTGGGTGCTTTAACGCTTTTTTGATAGCTGTATTAGTAATGAGGGGAAACATATGCCAGCGGGAAGAAGGCAACTCTTTAAGTACCTCTTTCGTCAGTCTTCGGACCATGATATTAGTTCTAAGACGCTCTTGTAATTCCCCCAAGTTTTGAGGAACATTTCTAACATGCTCTGACCAACGTACCTCATTAACCGTTACCCATTCTTTTGTTTTCTTATCTTTTACTTTATGAGGACCACGTATCCAACCTCCTCCTTCAGCATAGTAATGCCGGCGAAAAGATTCAATACTCATCCGGTCTATAGCATCCCAATCTAAAAGGCGAATTGCGTTGTAACATTCAATCGGTTGATTAGGAAGAATAGTACCACTTGCTAAGGTCATCCTTCCAACAACATTCCGTAAACCATCCTCCGCACATATCGTCTTCGTTCTCTTGTTCCCCTTCGGGTCTTTCAGAAGGTGCGCTTCGTCCAGTATCAGGTGGTCCCACGTTTTCGACAGTAATGCTGAAAGCAGGGAAGGATTTCGCAATAAGTCGTAAGAAATTATCAGATAGTTCGACTTTAAGTGGACCCCATCCTTTGATTTTAATACAGGGTAAGTTTGCACATTCTCTATCGTTGACCATTTCCATATTTCTCTCTCCCAATTTAGGCGTAAACTAGCAGGACATATGACAAGCGTACTCTTTGCTTCAATTGCGTTACTGATAAGAATCGTTTGACAAGTCTTACCTAACCCCGGCTCATCTCCTATGAGCGCATGTTTTCGCGCAAGACAATACTCTGCTCCTGCGAGTTGAAACTCGTAAGGCGTTAGCGCACCTTCGGGGTAAGGCGCACGATAGCAGAAAGGTTTATCTGCCCAACTAGACTGTACCCGAAAAGACTCCTCCCTTACCAAACTCTACCCCCCCCCTTAACTAAGAAACAAAATATTCAGTCACAATCTCTTTTTCCAGTGTCAAGGTCAATACCACAAGCTACTGCTTCTTCTCCCGCCTCTTCAACGAATATCCCACTACGCTTGCCTCCGTTAGTAAAAGTAGTACATCCTTTACAACCGCGTTCCCAAGCTTCTATATAAATGTTCTTAAAATCTTCCCACTTCATGCTGTGTGGTACGTTACAAGTTTTAGATACGGCACTATCGACATACACATTAGCCATACTTAANACGTCAAGATGCTCTTTAATTGTCACATCTTTAGCTACTTTACCTTTTGTGCCGAACACTCGTACCCCATAATCAGTTACTTTTTCATTCACTAGACCAGACTCAGTATGCACTGCTCGCTCAAATTCATAAGCAAATACTGGTTCTATACCACTACTCACGTTATCCGCACAAAGACTAATTGTACCAGTAGGAGCGATAGAAAGCAAATGACTATTGCGCAAACCATATCTTTTAATAGCTACGCGGACATCGTTTGGTAAAGTTTTAGCGTATTCTGAATCTAAAAATTGTTTTTCTTTAAATAAAGGAAAAGAGCCTAAATCATTAGCTCGTGCAGATGAAGCTAAATATAACTCAACTCTTAAATCATTTAATACAACGGCCATAAAATTCAGAAATTGAGAACTACCATATTCATACCCGAGAGCTTCTGCGGCATTAGCTAAACCAGTGATACCTATACCCATCCTACGCTTATCTAATGCTTCTTTTTTCTGTTCACGCAAAGGATATTGTGCTATACCAATAACATTATCCATCGCTTTGTAACATATCTTAATATCATTTACGAACTGATTTCGGTTAAAGAGATAAGGTGAGCCGGGGACCACATACTTCACCAGATTAAAACTACCCAATAAGCAAGCGCCAAAAGGAGGTAACGGTTGCTCACCACAAGGATTAGTGGCCGCAATAGTTTCACAGTAATGGAGATTATTCATTTTGTTTACTTGGTCAATAAAAATGACGCCTGGTTCCCCCCAGTCCCACGTAGAACGCATGAGTATTTCCCAAATGATGCTAGGGTCAACTTCTTTATACACCTTACCCCCCCATTTTAGTTGAAAAGGTGAACCAAGTTTTAAAGAAGCCATAAAATCATCAGTAACCGCTACACTAAGATTAAACCCCGTTAGCTTATCTCCATTCTGTTTAGCTCTAATAAATTCTTCGATATCAGGATGGTCAATCCTGAGAACCCCCATCTCTGCTCCTCTACGATACCCAGCGGAAGCTATACAAATACAGACAGCGTTAAATATACCCATGAATGACACTGGACCAGAAGAAGCAGATTGAAGTTTCTTAATGATTTCTCCTCTAGGCCGTAACGTAGAGAAATCATACCCTATTCCACCCCCAAGTCTCATTGTAGCCGCCGCTTCGGTAGCGCGTTCCATAATCGAACCATAACCAGCGACAAAACTGTCTTCTATAGTACCACTAACATAACAGTTGAACGGTGTAACATTACGAGTAGAACCGATAGCCGCTTGGATTCTCCCCCCAGGTAAGAATCTCATATCAGAAATAATTTCTTTAAACGCTTTAAAATGTTTATCGTCATCAGCTAGAGCCGAAGCTATTCTATTCATCGCTTCTCTAAATGTTTCACCTTGCCCTCGATACTTTTCACTGTGCATTTGCTCACTAAACGCTAACTTCGGCCCCATTTATTTCACCCCTTTCCGTATTTTTAGACATAATAATATGTCTCCTCAACTTAATTCAACCGCAGATGCTTAAATTTTTATTTGATACAAATAGATAATTTTTTTATTTTTAAAGTACAAGCGGTTCAGAAACTTTCAAAAAAGAATAAACTTCTTCCCCTTCTAAAAGCTCCCAAACTACTCCTTTCGTTCCTTCGTAATCTACAAATGATTTATAATATTTTTTTAAGGTAACGGTAAAATTTTGAGGAGCTACTGCACACTTTAATTCGGGATCACTTACCATTTGCGCAACAAAAGTAGTAAAAGCTGCTAACGATTTAGTTGCCTCAACAAACCTATCTGCTGCTTCTTTTCCTTTGCATACTACACGGACTTCTACTCGGTCATAAGGCGCATACGCTACAGCTACCCCACTTCCAAACAAAATCACTACTGTTAGAATCATTCCTAAAAATTTTCGCATGACATACTCCCTGTGAAATGAGGATACGGTATGAACGCTTTATTATACCACATATGGATATCTAAAGCAAGCAAAAAAAAAGCTTGCATTCACCTCCCTTTTCGTGATACTATGCGTCAAGTTTCAAAACCGGGGGGAAACTAATATGAAAAATTGCATAGATTGTGCTTTACCCACAAATAGAAGATATAACGCTAAACGATGCTTACCTTGCGCTAAAAAACGAAAAATAGAACAAATTAAAACATATAACAAAACAATAAAAGGTAGAAACTCTAGTATAAAGTATCGGCAAAAAAATCCTCTCTANGAAGAACGCTATCTTACTTTCTTGTGTGAAAAATATGACTGACCTTTTAGAAGCTGCGCTAGCTTATGCTAAACGCGGCTGGCCCATATTTCCAACAAAATCTGACAAGACCCCATACATACAACAATGGGAAACCGCTTGCTCTACTGACCCGGAGAAGATTCAAGGTTGGTGGGCCAAGTGGCCTAAAGCAAACATCGGCTTCGTTCCTGGTGAAGCTAACATGATGGTGCTTGACCTAGACCCAGGCTATGACAGAGAACAGCTAGTAGAATCTATCGGCAACGGGCAACATATAGGCGGACCTTTAGATACTGGACTGCAAGCAACCACTCCTAGAGGCGGATACCATCTTTTTTTTACGCTCAACGAAAATGAAATTGTCGCTCCTAGTGCCAGTAAAATTATCCCAAATGTAGATGTGCGTAGCCACAAAAGTTACATACTTCTTCATCCTTCTAAAACAAAAGATGGAGATTATGCTTGGGCAAAAACAAATACTCCTCTTCATCGTACTGACGAAATGATACGAGTTGCTAACATCTCTCGTGCTAAAGCAGAAGACAATGAAACTTGGAAGATAGCGGCTGACCTTCCTGAAAGTATAACTAAGGCAACTACCTACCTTCTTGAGCATGCTAAGGTAGCGCACGAAGGAGAAGGCGGGGACCATCTAACTTATGCTACTGCGGCTATCATGCGCTCAAACGGACTCTCTAAAGAGAAAGCTCTTGAGCTTATGTACGAGCATTGGAACCCCCGTTGCACTCCACCTTGGGACTACGAAGCGTTAAAAGTAAAAGTAGATAACGGGTACGCTTACGCTAAAGACCCGCCAGGTAATTACTCTCCTGAATACCAAAAGGTGCAGCTAGTCCAAGACCTTAAAACGATTAAGCAAGTTAAGGAAAGCATCTACGAAGAAGGCCGTTATCGCTTTACTAATCTTGAAGGGTTAAAGCATCTTAAACCCCCCGAATGGTTGGTGGAAGATTTCATTACTGACAATGGGTACGTACTAATGTATGGCCCTTCTGACACTTTTAAAACCTTCGCCGCCCTTGATATTGCCCTTGGCATTGTCCACAACGAACGGGCATGGCCTCACCCCGGTTATTGGGGTCAAAAAATCAAGGGCGGCGAAGGTCCAGTATTATATGCCGCTGGTGAAGGGCACCGCAGCTTTAAGAAACGAGTCTATGTATGGCAACAATATTACCTCAATAAGATAGTAGAAGAAGGACCGTTTGTTCTTCTTGACCCTGTACCTCTTGTTAAATTCATAGACCACAAAGGAAACCTTACAGAAGACTTTGCAAGCTTCATTAAAGGAGCGCGAAAATCTCATTCCGAATACCGACTTACCGTACTTGATACTATTGGCCGTTCAATGCAAGGTATCACAGAAGACTCGCAAGAGAATGCTTCTTTATTTACAGGCTTAGTAACCGAAATCCAAAACTATTTAGGTGGAGCAGTACTAGCTATCCATCATACCGGCCATACAGCACAAAGAGCAAGAGGGTCTAGTGTATTTGGTACTGACCCTGATACTATCGTAGGTTTTGAGAGAATCAATAAAAGTTATACGGTGAACATGAGTATGTATAAACAAAAAGACGAAGAAGAATGGAAAGAACCTAAGTTTTTAGCTTTTGAGAAAGTTAATCTTGACTTAAAAACTTCTTCTCTTATAGTTCGTCACGCTACCCAGGAAGAGAAACTTCTGAATCCTAAGAAACCTTTACCTTTCCTTAACAGATTGATTATAAGTAGGTTACAAGAATATAACACTGGCCATGAGATATTAAAAGCTGAGATGAATGATTACTTGACAGCGAAATCAGAGCTAGAACCGGGAGAGGTCAAGAAAGAAGTAGAAAAAATCATTCATGACCCCTCCCAGCCAGCGAATAGATACTTCAGAGGCGGGAGATGGGTTAGTTAAGCTTCAGATACACCTCATATTAGGGCTAATTTTGCTTTCCAATCGACTCTGACAAATGAGACTCCCATAATGTGTCTATTTGCACCGACTCATCCACCTTATCTAAAACTAACCCAATGTCATCAGGAAGACCCCTATAAAACCTAATCCTTCCTTCCCTTGTTATCCCTAATATGCACCATTCATCTAACATTAAATTAATTACAACATCACGTTCAGAAATATTATCATTTGAAAGATAAAAATGTCCTTCTTCTTCCTTCTCTTCCTTTACGTCATTCTTACTATCAATCAAAAATTTCATTATGACTTTCTCC